>Ga0315338_1003431_pt1 | contig 13855 bp, 14 predicted proteins | sample ASW8metaG_FD_204518 | JGI IMG/M metagenome (GOLD analysis project Ga0315338, IMG submission 204518) | Ammonia-oxidizing marine archaeal communities from Monterey Bay, California, United States - ASW #8 | ecosystem: Environmental > Aquatic > Marine > Coastal | place: USA: California | collected... | reverse complement strand
CATTTACTAAAATCACATCTGCGTCAGCTAATCTGCTTTCTGGCTCTCTTAATGGCCCAGCAGGAAAACAAAGTTTATTTCCAAATCTCACGGTTCCATCAACTATGACAATCTCTAAGTCTCTTTTAAGCGCATAATGCTGTAACCCATCATCTGCAACAATAACGTTGCAGTCATATTTCTCAAGGAGCGCTATAGCTGCTTTTGCTCGATTAGGGCTTATGCAAAACGGGAGCCCTGTTCTTTGTGCAATAACTGACGGTTCATCGCCTACTAATAATGGGTCGCTATTTGGTAAAACATACTGTGGCCATTTTCTTGATTTTCCTTTATAGCCTCTACTTATTATTCCCGGCTTAAATCCAAGGTTCACTAGATTTTCTGCCAGCCATATAACTAATGGTGTTTTTCCCGTACCACCAAAAGTAATATTACCGACAATTATTATTGGGACATTAATTTTTATCTTTGGAAGCACCAATGCTAAAAGATATTTTTTTCTTGCTACTACTATTATTCTAAATAACAAGGAAAACGGATACAGGAGAAGATTAGCAAGAGTTATCTTTTTCCAAAAGTGTTTACAGATCATATGTATTGTCTAGAAATTTATATTCTTATATACGCATTTCATTGATTAACTGACTGTTTTGTCTGTAAATTATAAAAATTAGAATAAGTCCCATTCAATGCAAGTAGTTCTGAATGACTGCCAATCTCTAGAATTTTTCCCTTATCAAGCAGAACAATCTTGTCAGCATTTTCAACAGTAGAATAATGATGAGCCACTACAAGCGTTGTTCTGTTTTTTTTCAAAGCAACAAAAGATTCATGTATATATCTTTCTGACTCTGTATCAAGAGCCGAGGTAGCCTCATCCAATATTAAAATTGGGGCATCTTTCAAAAATGCACGTGCTATTGCTAGTCGCTGTTTTTGACCACCAGAAAGCAGTACACCATTTTCGCCAATGATAGTATCAAATTTTTGTGGTAGCTCATTAATGAACTCTAGTGCATTTGCGGCTTCTGCAGCTTGATTTATTTTATCATCTGATAACCCTGGAAGCGCGTACGCTATATTGTTTTTAACAGTATCGTTAAATAAAACAATATCCTGACCAACATAACTTATCTTTTTACGCAATACTGCAAGGCTTATATCTTGCAAATTTATATCGCCGATTGTTATTTTTCCTGACGTTATTTCATAAAATCTTGGAAGCAAATTTACAAGCGATGTTTTGCCGCAACCAGATCTACCAACTAAAGCCACAGTCTCATGTGGTGTGACGTCGAAACTCACGTTATCTAGTATGGGTGCCTCTCCACTCTCATATTGCAAGGACACGCTATCGAAACTTATTAGTGCATGAGCATCAAATGTACTAATGTGGCCTTGATCTACTTCAGGTTTTGCATCAATAAGTTGGTATACATTCTGGCCAGCCGCAATAGCTTGCTGTAAGCGTGCATTAACATTGGCAAGATTTCGCGCCGGAGCTAAAATCATAAGCATAGCAAACATGAACGAAACAAATGTCCCTACAGTAATAACACTTATGATAGATTCAACTGTAGCTAAAAAAACAATACCAGAAAGGGCAAATCCAACGAGCATCATTATTATTGCGCTATTTGCACCTTCTGTTGTCGCAAGTCTTAGATTTATCTTTCTATTCTTTTCATTTATTTGCGAAAAGCTACTTGTTTCAAAATCTCGGCCACTGAAGATTTTAACAATGCGATTTCCCTGTATAACTTCATGTGAATCCTGAATAATTTCTCCAATTGATTCCTGTGTCTTGTGGCTTAGCCTTCTAAATCTTTTGTTAAGCTTACTCACAAGTAATGCTACCAAAGGGCCTATTAGCAAGAATGACACCGTGAGTATCCAGCTTAAATAAAACATCCATGCTAATAATCCTATGATAGTTAGGCTATCTCTTATAAGTATAGTCAAACTCTTAGAAGCAGTAGTTGTAACTCTTTCTACGTTGTAGGATATTCTTGAAATTAAATCACCCGATGAGGCTTGGTCGTAATAGGCTGAAGGTAAAGTCAGAAGTTTTTCAAACATCTGTGCCCTAAGTTGGACTACAAGATTTCTTCCGACTTGCGCCATAAAACAAATTGTTAGATAAATACCTGTCGCACGCATTAGAAAAATTGCAAGCAATGCAAGTGGAATCCAATCTATTGTACTTTGTTCTTTGTTAACAAAAGCACCATCAAGCATTGGCTTCATGATTGCGGAAAGTGCTGGGTCAGTACTGGCTGTAATTACCATACCAAGCAACGCAAAAAAAAGTAATGATCCTTTATTTTTTATGGCTTGCCTTAATAAACGTTTCCAGACAACCCATCCGCTTAAATATTCTTGTTTATTCAATGTTTAGTCCATGTCATGGTGTGTTGTTGCAATCATTACATGTGTAATACCTAGTTTTGATGCGGCATCGATAGCCATAATTACATATTGATGTGGTGTTCGAGCATCTGCATGTATTATAAGTTGAGATGAGTCTTCAACGCTTTCTACACTTCTGAGTGCTAACAAAAGACTCTTTAAATTAACAACCGGCAGGTTGTAGCCATTAATATAGTAATTACCACTTGAGTCTATCATTAACCTTGCGACCTCGTCTTCAGTTTCGTTATTTAAACTGTTGTTAGCTGAAGGTAATTGTATATCTAACATCTCTGTTGAATTAAAAGTTGTAGTAACCATAAAAAAAATTAAAAGTAAAAAAACAATATCTATTAGAGGTGTTAGATTAATTCCACTATCATCTTCTTGTTTAAATCTAAAATTCACTTAGCGTATCCAAACTCAACTAGTCATATAAAAAATCTATAAATTCTACTGCTTGCTCTTCCATGGCAACAACTAAAACTTCAATGCGTCGACGAAAGTAACGATGAAAAATAACACTAGGAATTGCTACTAACAACCCTGCAGCTGTTGTAAGTAATGCTTGTGCAATACCGTCGGCAAGTTCAGACGGGTCTCCAACACCAATAGTTGTTATCACGCTAAAGACTGCAATCATGCCAATAACAGTACCTAACAATCCTAACAATGGCGAAATCACAGCTATTGTTCCCAACATATTAATAAATTGTTCAAGCTCAATTGCAATTTGTCGCCCAGTATCTTCAATTCTTTCTTTTAAAAGCTCCCTGTCAGGATTTGATTCGGCAAGGTTAACCACTCCATTTAGCAGACATGCTCCTAATATTGAACCCAACGGCGAACTAGCACGTATTTTGACGATATTTTGCTCATTAAGTTCATTATTTTGAATTCGTGCTTTTAAATTTGGAAGTAAGTGACTGGGCATAACATTACTTTTGCGCAAAGACCAAGATCGCTCAATAACTATAGCTAATGATAAAACTGAGCAAAGTATAATTGGTAGCATTAGCCATCCTCCAGATTGGACAAGTTCTAACATTCGTTTCCTCAATAATCTTGTAAGTGTAGTATGCTTATTGTAATCTAATTTTAATAAATGTTTGATTTTTTTAGTTATTATGATGATCCGAGACGTAATAAGGAAGATTTTTCCAAGTATAGATTCAGAAAAACATCACCAGACATTAAATATTTTTGGTGAAGGGCTTCAACACCAAAGCCTTTGGCATCTCAATAAGAGGTCAGTTTCTAGTGCTTTTGCTATTGGGCTGTTTTGCGCGTTCTTGCCTATACCTTTTCAAATGGTCCTTGCTGCAGCGCTCGCAATTATATTTGCTGCAAATCTACCAATTTCTATTACGCTCGTATGGGTAACTAACCCGGTAACGATGCCAGCTATTTTTTATTTTGCGTACACGATAGGCATTAACATATTAAATATAGAACCGAGAATTACAAACTTTAATGTCTCTTTAGAGTGGTTTTTTTACAGTATAAATTCTATTTGGGAACCTTTGCTGCTGGGTAGCATAATTCTATCAATCGTATCATCAGTCATTGGGTATTTTCTTATAAGGCTTTACTGGCGATATTACATAGTAAGTGAATGGAGAGCCCGCATTAAGTCACGGCTAAAATAAGCTTTTGAACCTATATAAGGACTCCCTCCTCTAAACGCTTTGTTTGATCTAAACTAGAGGCTAGTTCTGTATCGTGTGTTGCGACAAGGAAACTAATCCCGTAATCATGATTTAATGTCGTAATTAAAGCTGCTATGTGCTCAGCATTTTCTGCATCTAGATTGCCAGTAGGTTCGTCTGCTAACACAATGCTTGGTTTTGTAATAATTGCCCTACAGATAGCAACGCGCTGGCGTTCTCCTCCCGAAAGCTCGCTAGGTTTGTGATGTTCGCGGGCTTGAAGGCCAATTTTATCAAGTAACTCAGTGGATTGTTCTATTGCATTTTTTACACTAACCCCTTGTATCAAAAGTGGCATTGCTACGTTTTCTAATGCAGAAAACTCTGGAAGGAGATAGTGAAATTGATAAACAAAACCAATATTTATGTTCCTCATAGTAGATAAGTTTTCTGCATTCAAATTACTTATCTCACTTCCGCATATACTAATAGAACCGGAATCGGGATCATCAAGACCACCAAGCAAATGTAATAATGTGCTTTTACCGCTCCCGGAGGTTCCAATCACAGCCAATGTTTTTCCATCTGCTATTTTTAAATTAATACCTTTCAATACTTCAACAAAAAGATTGCTAGATCCAAAAGATTTTTTAAGATCCGAACACTCCAGAACATATTCGTTATTCATACCTTAAGGCCTGTGCTGGACGTACAGCGGCAGCTTTACTTGACGGATATAAAGTTGCCAAAAATGAGAGAATTAATGATATAAAAGCTACCAATACAACATCAGTAAGATGTAACTCTGAAGGAACGCTGCTTATAAAATAAACTTCAGGTTTAAAGAATTTAAATCCCAGTAAACTTTCCAAGCCAGATGCTATTGACTCCAGATTTAAAGAAAGAAGAATTCCGCCTGCAACGCCAAGTAATATACCCAAAGAACCAACAATAAGACCTTGTAAAACAAAGATCTTTCTAACTGCAGACGGAGTCATTCCCATTGTCATAAGTATCGCAATATCAGATCTTTTATCTGTAACAACCATGAATAATGTTGAAACAACGTTAAAAACAGCAACTAGTACAACAAGTGTCATTAAAATAAAAAGCATTGTCTTTTCCATCTGCAGAGCTTTAAAAAAGTTTGAGTTATATTGGCTCCAGTCAAATACAAAATAATTTTTTGACAATTCATCACGTAATTTGTCTGCGTGCCATGGAGCTTTAAATAAATCATCAACTTTAACCCTAAGACCGGTTACTGCATTTTTTATCTGAAAAAGATTAGAGGCATCTTCTATTCCAATAACTGCAAGATTCCTGTCATACTGATGCATGTCTAAGTTAAAAACACCTTCCACAGTGAATCTTCTGAAACGCGGAACTACGCCAAGAGGTGTTGAGTTAATATTAGGGGTTATTACAGTTATCTTGTCACCAACATAAACGCCCAGATAACTTGCAAGCTTGCTTCCTAGAATAATTCTATAGCTATCTTTCTCAAACTTTTTTACATCTCCAGAAACTACTTCTTTTACAATAGACGTAACGCTGCTTTCATATTCAGGTAATATACCTCGGATATTTGCTCCGCTAACTCTAGATCCATTTACCAGCATCACCTGCCCTTCTATGTAAGGAGCAGATCCTGAAACATAATCTTTTTTATCTATTATTTTCTTTAATGAATGCCAGTCTGTAAGTTGCGCATTTGATTCAGTGATATTTATATGTGCTACGGTCCCTAAAATGCGCTCCCTCATTTCTGTATGAAAACCATTTATCACAGACAAAACAGTAATCAAAACAGCGATGCCTAACGCAATGCCTGTTATTGAAATAAATGAGATAAAAGAAATAAAACCTGAGCGTTTTCTTGCGCGCGTATATCTTAAACCTATAAATAATGAGAGTGGGTTATACATAAGAGCTCACTATATCAAATAGATATGATGTCATGCATCATTTTAGAATATTTTACCTCATTATTCTTGGGAACGAAAAAACCGGTAATATAAAAAAATTAAAACAAAAAGCAATAAAATAGAAGGTGCTATCCAAAGAAAAATTGTTTTCTTATTAAAAGGAGGTTCATAAAGTGCAAATGAACCATATCTTTCTTCCATAAAGTTATATATTTCTTCATCAGTCTTGCCCCGCTCTAGCATACTTCTGACTTTCTCTCTTAGGTCTTGAGCTAAATCTGCATCTGAATCAGCTAAAGACTGATTCTGACAAACCAAACATCTGAGTTTTGTTAATATTTCTGCATATCTATTCTCAAGCAATTGATTACTGTTGCTGCTTGCAATAGAAGAAATACAAAAAAGTAGTATAGAGAAAACAGTATAGGTTATTTTTTTTTTCACTCTTGTCTATTTATCAATAATTTTTTTATCATGTTTTGGTAAACCTCTTCGTTCAATAAACCAATATGCTTAAACCTTATCACTCCTTGTGCGTCAACTAAAAACGTTTCAGGTGCACCATAGACACCCCAATCTATTGATACATTTCCTGCACTATCATATAACGACTCTTTATAAGGATTTCCTAATTCTTGCAACCATTGCAATGCAGCTGTTCTGTTATCTTTATAATTCAAGCCGTATATTATGATTTTTGAACGCTTTGCAATATCTACTAAAAATTCATGCTCTTCTTTACAGGCAGCACACCATGTTGCCCATACATTTAACAAAAAAGGTTCTCCGGTTAAATCCTCTGAAGATATTTCTTTATTCTTATCATGCAAAGTACTGAGAGAAAATTCTGGAATTTTTTTACCAATCAAAGCAGACGGAATTACAGATGGATCGTTATGTAGGCCGCTTGCTAAAAATACAATAAGCCCGGAAAAAATAATAAAAGGTATGTAAAAACGCTTCATATCTTAGGACGTATTTTGTATTTTTCTTTTTTCAATTACTGACGTAGATATAGAGATAATTCCACCAACAAACATAAACAATATACCTATCCACAAAAAACTCATAAATGGTTTGTAATAAATTCGCACACCCCATCGATCACGTTGAAGTGGCTCGCCCAATGAAATATATAAATCATGAAACAAAGTTGAGTGTATAGCAGCTTCAGTCATTGGTTTTGATTGTAACTTATATATCCTTTTCTCTGGGAAGAGTCTTGTTATAAATACCTCATTTTTAAAAATATCTAAATTTCCCATGAGAGAAACGTAGTTTGGACCTTTCTGTAAATCTACATTCTTATATTGAACTTTGTAGGGTCCTATGTTTACAAATTCATTAGTTTGCATTACAAGTTCTTTTTGTAACGAAAAGTAACTACTATAAACTATCCCTAACATAAGAATCCCTACACCTGCATGAGCAAAGAATACTGAAACTGCTCTAAGCAAAAGGGATGTATTTTTAGTTATGTGCTTTATAACAATATCGAGTGGTCCCAATATAGTCCAGATTGATAAAATAGTTGCTATAAAAACGACCATTTCATTTGGCATATAAAAATATAGCGGAAAAGCAATACCTGAGATAACAGCTATTAAAGCGATTTTTTTCAATCGATTAAATACTAATAATGGTTTATCACTCTTCCATGCTGTAGATATTGCAATTGTCATGAATAACAATAGAGGTAAGATCAATGGAGCGAGAACTATATTAAAATACGGAGGCCCAACAGATAGTTTTCCTAAATTTAAAGCATCAATTATTAAAGGGTACAGTGTGCCTAACAAAACAGTAAATGCAGCAACCAGTAAAAAAATATTATTTATTAAAAGTAATGTTTCTCTAGAAAAAATATCAAAGCCGCCTTTAGTTTTTATTTTATGGGCTTTAATCGCAAATATTAGTAACGATAACCCTACCGTTAATGACAGAAAGCATAGTATAAAGATGCCTCTTTCTGGGTCATTTGCAAATGCATGCACAGAAACAAGGACTCCAGATCTGACAAGAAATGTCCCAAGCAGGCTTAATGAAAATGCAACGATTGCCAACAAGGCTGTCCAATTTTGAAATATATTACGCTTTTGTGTAACTATCACAGAATGTATAAGTGCGGTTCCTACCAACCATGGCATAAATGAAGCATTCTCGACGGGGTCCCAGAACCACCAGCCACCCCATCCTAATTCATTGTATGCCCACCAACTGCCAAGACCAATACCAGCGGTTAAAAATACCCATGCCGAAAGAACCCAGGGCCTTACTTTTTCTGCCCATTCAGAATTTAAGTTTTCAGCCATCAATCCAGCAATAGAAAAAGCAAACGCCACACAAAAACCAACATACCCCATATACAGCATTGGCGGGTGGATCATCATTCCTGGGTCCTGCAGTAAGGGATTCAGATCTCTGCCTTGCAATGGTGGTGGGGTCAGCTCTATAAACGGGTTTGATGTAAAAACAATAAAAGCCAAGAAGCCAACGCTTACAGCGCCCAGCACTACTAAAACACGAGCTAGAAATTTAAAACTCAGAGCCTTATTAAGAATACACACAGACATTGTCCATACATTCAATATGAGGACCCAAAGCATTAATGAACCTTCGTGACCTCCCCATACAGCAGCAATTTTATACATTAATGGAAGTGAAGTATTTGAATTATTTGCTACATAAAGTATTGAGAAATCATTGCTTAGAAAAGCAAAAGTTAAAGCCATATAAGAGCAGAACATAAAAACAAACTGTATGTATGCAAAAACTCTAACCTTATTATAATACTTGCTTTCATCAAGTAATAACCCAATAGTAGGAGAAACCACCTGGACTAAAGCAGCAAGCAGTGAAGCGCATAATAAAATATATCCGATTAGTGAAAGCATCCTACTTAGGAATAGCTATTGGTTTGTTTTTATTTTCATCAGCGAGTAACTCCGCAACTTCAGGTGGCATATAATTTTCATCATGTTTAGCTAAAACTTGATCTGCATGAAAAATATTGCTGTCATCCATATAGCCAAGAGTAACAATACCCTGCCCTTCTCTAAATAAATCTGGCAACAAACCTTTGTATGACACTTGTATTTCATTATTATTATCAGTCAATTTGAAATGTATTCTCATGCTATCATTCTCCTTAGTTATACTTCCAGGCACAACTAGACCGCCCAACCGAAAATTCATTTTTGAAGGAACTTTTCCATGCATTACTTGTGTTGGGCTATAGAAATAAAGTAAATTTTGGTTTAAGCCATAAATTACGAGAGCAGCAGCAATACTTGCTGAGAAAACAAGTATAACTACAAAAATAAAACGCTTTTTTTGTGTTGGGCTCATATTTTAATTAAATCTTTCTTAGCAATCTTAATTCTTTGCAGCATCACGGGCTGTGTTATAACTTTTGATTGCACTAATTGCATTGTAAATTAAAATACTCAAACAAATAATATACGCACTCCACACGTGTGCACCATAACCACTAATTTCTATTAGGCCATCAAAATTCATTAAAGATCTCCTGCACCCATTGTTTCCCTCTCTCTCTTTTCAAAATATCTGATCTACTTCTGATAAATAATATGGTTACAAAATATATAAAAAAAGTGCAGCCCATAAAAAGAAGCGGATATAGCATACTTGAGTGTGCAGAGGGTGCTGATAGTTTTGTGACTGTTGCACCTTGATGTAAAGTATTCCACCAATTGACTGAAAAATGAATTATTGGGATATTAACTACACCTACTATGGACAATATTGAGCAAGCTCGTGCAGCTGACCTTGCATCACTAATTGATTTGTAAAGTCCCACAACACCAATATATAAAAATAAGAGTATTAGCTCGGATGTAAGGCGTGCATCCCACACCCAATATGTACCCCATGTCGGTTTACCCCATAACATACCAGTAACTAGTGCTATGACCGTAAATGATAAACCTACGGGAGCAGCTTGAACACAAATAATCTCTGCTATCTTTGCCCGCCAAATAAGAGTAACAGTGCCTGCGACAGCCATAATTACATAAACAGCCATAGACAACCATGCTGCAGGTACATGTATAAAAATTATGCGATAAACATCACCTTGCTGATAGTCTGCAGGAGCAATAACCAAAGACCAATACAAGCCGATAATAAATAATATTATTGTCGCAGTGTTTAAAAACATCAGATACCTGCCGGTAAACAAATAATACGCTTTCGTTGATAAGAGTTTTTTAAATAGCATAACTTTTAATAATCTAATAATCCTATTCCATGCTTGTTCGTATTGATGCCGCTATAGCAAATGGGGCAATAGTCACACTCAAGATTAGCATAGCACCTAAAATCGCTAGTTGGCCATTATAAGAACTATCATAAACAGCAGCATGGACTGCGCTTGAGCCAAATACAATAGTAGGAATATATAGTGGCATCACTATAGATGGAAGCAGCAATCCTCCTCTTTTTAAACCGACAGTCAATGAAGACCCTATAGCACCGATAAAATAAAAAATTGGGGTTCCAAGAATCAAACTAATAAATAATACAAATATAGCGTTTAATGGCATGTTAAACACTATGCCGACAAATGGTGAAGCGAGCACTAAGGGTAACGCGGTTGTTAACCAACGGGTTAGAATTTTTGTTGTCAAAAATATTTCAAGTGAATAACCACTAATGACAAACTGTTCCATAGTTCCATCATGAAAATCACGAGAAAATAATTCATTAAGAGTGATCAGTGTTGCAAGAAGAGATACAATCCAGATTACACCTGCACCTATCTCTTTTAATAATTGGCTGTCAGCACTAATACCTAGGGGGAATAAAATAAGAACTAAAAAATAAAAAAATAGTGGATATAATATATCTGATTTTCTTCTAAAGATTAGTAAAAAATCCTGTTTTACTAGCATCATAAAAAACATTTTAATCAATCTCCAAATTTTTAAAAGCAACACCTGGTATTTCAATATTTTCGTGGCTTGTAATTAGTAAAATATTTTTTTCTTGAATGTGCTTAGCAAGTATTTTTTTAATCACAGAAATTGATGAAAGATCGAGCCCAGAAAATGGTTCGTCTAGAACCCAAACCGGGCGTTTTGTAAAAAATAATCTTGATAAAGCCGTCTTTTGCGACTGTCCACGAGAAAGGTCACTACCTAATGTGTCTCGTGATTTAGATAATGATAAATGCTCCAAATTTTCTTCAAGCAAATTCTCATCGAAAATACCGTCAAGCAGGCCCATATATTGTATATTTTCAAAACACGTAAGATCTTTTTTAATTGCAGGACTATGCCCTGTATACAGAAGCAAAGAAAAAAATTCCTGCTTTACACTTCTAACTGGTACATCGTCTATGAATATCTCGCCATTGTATGTAGGTATGATCTGACAAAACTGCTTCAGTAAGCTCGTTTTTCCGCAACCATTTGGACCTTGTATTTGTATAGCATCACCCGGTTCTAGTGTAAAATTCACATTTGAGTACAAAACTTTATTACCGCGCGTGCAACTCAGTAATTGCGCATTGACGTTTGGTGTTAATTTTTTAATCATAAATGGCAAATAAAAAAAATCCCTTTGATATATCAGCTATAAGTAGCGGCATAACAACCCAACAATGGGGTCAATTATATGGTTGTTCATATGGATTAGCTCTAACGAATTTCCAAAAAAACCACCAGTCTTCTCTTGTAATTGTAACACCAGACATTACTACAGCGAGAGATATTGCTGCCCAAATAAACTTTTTCAGAACAAATAATACAAAAGATTCTGGAGTTTTAACGTTCCCAGACTGGGAAACTCTCCCATATGATAAATTTTCTCCACACGAGGACATAATTTCTTCAAGAATTTTAACTCTGCATAAATTACTCGAGGTAGAAAAAAGCACATTAGTTATACCAATTTCAGCATTTTTGCAACGTCTTTGTCCAAAAAATCACATTAAAACTAACAGTGCTAACTTTCAAGTAGGTTCCATCATAGAGATAAAGGAAGTAAAAGATAAGCTGCTAAATCTTGGATACAGAAATGCAACTGTTGTTGAGTCGCATGGTGAATTTGCAACAAGAGGCTCTATTATTGATATTTTCCCTATGGGCTATGAAACACCTTGCAGACTTGACTTTGTGGATAACGAAATTGAAACAATAAGATCATTTAATCCTTTAAATCAATTAACATTAAAACTATGCAATAGTATCCAAATATTACCTTCCTACGAATACCAGATAAACCCAGAATCAATGAAAACTTTTAGAAGAAATTACCGAAATTATTTTGAGAAAGACCCGTACAACAACGATGTATACAATAATATTGAAAATTTTAACTACGCAGCAGGAATTGAGTACTATATTCCTCTGTTTTTTGACTGCTCAGAATCAATATTCGACTATATCTCTGATAATTCAATTTTTGCATTTATTGGAGATGTAGATTATGCCGCAAGAGTGTTTCTAGAAAATGTTGAAAGCCGGTATCAAGAAAAAAAAGATCAGCCAGCTCTTCAACCTGACGCATTATATTTAACCCTACAAGAATATAAAAAAAAATTAGCTGATAAAATAAAAATTCATGTTGATAGGTTTAAGATAGAAAGCTCCAATAAAAAAGATAAAATTAATTTCAGCACTCAGTCTTTACCAACATTAAACATTAATAGCCGCGCAAAAGATCCATTAAAAGCACTTAAAAAATACATAGAAGAAAAAAATAGAAGAATTCTATTCACTGCTGAGACACAAGGCAGCTGTGATTACATTGAAAATATTCTGCAAGATTTTAATTTCAATATAAAAAAACATACTAGTTGGGATACATTTGTTAAAACCGATGATCGTTTAGGAATTACTGTTGCTGCTATAAAAGAAGGTGTGAATTTAACACCCTTAAATATATCAATAGTTTGTGAAAGGCAACTTTTCAGTAATCGTGTTTTACAAATTAAGCGTCGAGGAGAATCTACAAGAGATGCACAAACCATACTTAATGAACTAAAAGATTTGAATATAGGATCGCCCGTTGTTCATGAAAAACATGGTGTTGGAAGATACAGTGGTCTACAAAAACTAAAATTTAATGATATAGAACATGAGTTTCTATCTATCAAATATAAAGATGATGATAAATTATATGTGCCAGTATCATCATTACATCTAGTTACACGATATAGTGGCGCAAGCTCTGAAAACGCCCCTTTACACAAGCTGGGTACTAATCAATGGATAAAATTGAAAAGAAGAGCAGCACAAAAGATTGCTGATGTTGCAGCAGAATTGTTAGAAATTAGCACACAGCGTGCTGTAAAAAAAGGTTATACATTTAGTTTGCCAGAACCTGAATACTCAGACTTTGCATCATCATTTGAGTTTGAAGAAACACTTGATCAACAAAAAGCAATCGATTGTGTATTGCAAGATATGTGCAGCATCAAACCTATGGATCGTGTTATATGTGGTGATGTTGGGTTTGGAAAAACAGAAGTAGCTATGAGAGCTGCATTTATTGCAGCACTGAATGGAAAACAGGTGGCTATACTGGTTCCCACTACACTTCTTGCAGAACAGCACTACCAAATATTTCTAGAGAGATTTAAAAAATGGCCAGTACAAATTGAATCTTTATCAAGGTTTAAATCGAGAAAGCAGCAAAAAAAGATCCTTGAAAATATAGAAAATGGAACTACTGACATTGTAATAGGTACACATAGACTGCTTCAAAAAGATGTAGAGTTTAAAAATCTTGCATTAATCGTAGTAGATGAGGAACAAAGATTTGGTGTACGCCATAAAGAAAAATTGAAATCGATGCGCTCTGCTGTAGATATATTAACACTTACGGCAACGCCAATTCCTAGAA
>Ga0315338_1003430_pt1 | contig 13857 bp, 9 predicted proteins | sample ASW8metaG_FD_204518 | JGI IMG/M metagenome (GOLD analysis project Ga0315338, IMG submission 204518) | Ammonia-oxidizing marine archaeal communities from Monterey Bay, California, United States - ASW #8 | ecosystem: Environmental > Aquatic > Marine > Coastal | place: USA: California | collected... | reverse complement strand
GCCGCCCTTCACCGAACGACAAGCCCATGTCTGTGGTTAGAAGCGGACGGAGTACATAATCTCCGCTCGGAACTTCAAATGCATAGCTCCCATCAGTGGACGATGTGGTCGTTAGTTCATTCTGATCCAGGACCCCGTTATCATTTGCATCGACAAACACCGTGACATCGGAAATACCATATTCCCCAACACCCTGTACACCATCTTGATCAAAATCTTCAAAAACAGTGCCGCGGATCTCCCCATTACCAGAAATAGATTCGATAACCAGAAGGTTGCCAGAGGAATCGATAGGAAGTGAGCTATATGCTCCCCCGTAGCTCGCGACGGGAGTCCCCTCAAGGGCATTCACAGTCGACATATCAGTGACGGTTGCAAAGACTGTAAAACCACCATTCTGGTTATCAAGGTTGCTACTATTGTCGCTCAAATTTACAAAGAACTGGCTTGTTGCGCTGTCTGGATCTCCACCTAGCTTGGCCATTGCCACCGTTGCCCGTGTATTGGAAACACCAAACTCATTTGCAATCGGAGGGTCTGCTGGAACCGTCGAAAACTGCGCAGTACTAGAAAACGATTCCTGCGTTGTTGTAAAGCCACCACCCTGAATGACAAAGCCTGGAATCAAACGATGGAAAAAGGAATTGTCATAGTCCCCATCGTTTGCGTAGTTCAGAAAATTGTCGACGGTACCTGGGGCCTGTGTCGCGAGCAATTCGAGTGGAATGTCGCCATGATTGGTCTCAAGGACCACAGTAGGGTCGACAAGAAGATTGGCCGCTTCCGAATTGTAGCCCGTCAACAGCCGTCGCGGCTCAAGAGGTTCCAATCGCAAACCGACTCGGCGCCGACCGATAGCCGTACCGGCAGCCCGGCGACCTCGACCTGTTCGTTTTGAATTGTTACGGTGAAACATCGATTACCCTGATCCATCTAATTGTATTTTTAAATGCAATTTTTGCCAAGAAAATGGCGTTGCAGCACCTCACCCGGGGGGGTTTTTAGCTCTCATCATCCGTACAACCGTCCTGAGTGAACCGGAAACACTCTTGCGGCAACGAGAGTAAACCGGCAATCACTCGACCATTTTCTGAAATTCCGGACGGTGTTTTAATGATACAAATGCGCGATCCTGGCGAATAATGTCTTTATCCAGACCCAATCCAATTGCTTTACGAAGCAAATCCAGGGTGCGTTTTGCACGGGCATCGGCCCGTTCCGAATCCTGTTGTTCATATTCGGCAATTCCGGTCGCCACGGCATAAACACTTGCTGCGTTGTAGAGAACCTGCCAGCGGTCGCCGGCCAGTTTGACCGCCGCATCGGCATCGGTACACGCCTTGATATCCTTTCCGAGAAGAGCCCCTGCATATCCACGGCCATTGTACGCTTCAGCCTGCTGCAGGACGTTTAGCTGATCGCTGCCTTGTAGTGCTTGATCAAACTGTTTTTCGGCAGAGAGCGTATCGAGCAAACTCGCCCAGCCGAGACGAAGATGAATACTCGCCTCAGCACCTCCCTGCTGCGTTGCGAGTTGGTAGTCCACCATCGCCTCGTCCTCACGACCGCTTCCCGCTTTCAAATCCGCTCTTTGACTGTAAAGGTCTGCAAGTGCATCGCGTTCCAACTTTCCCGCACCCCAAGATTCGGCGGCGTCAAAATCTGCGATGGCTTGCTTCACGAAGGAGGGATCGGTTTTTATGTCCCCATGACTTTGGGCCAGCTGCCATAACCGGTGGCGGACACGGCCACGGCCTAAAAACGCCATTGCATCTTGAGGCCGGACCCGCAAAGTCCGACCATAGCTCCGCTCCGCCTGTTGAAGATGTTCACGGGCAGAAACCACGTTGTCGCCACTAGCTGCACGCTCGGCCAATCTTTCATAAACGCCACCCAAGCGATACTCCACGCGGGGATCACGTGGCGCAACTCTTTGCGCCGTTAGAAGATCTTGCAAAGCAGCATCCATCTCACCAAACCGCATACGCGTCTCTCCTCGTCCCAACAATGCCTCCAGATAATCCGGGTATTGTCCAAGTGCCTGAGAAAAGTTGTGGATGGCTTGATCCAACTCCCTTTGAGCCGACTCTTTTTTGCCCAACCCCTTAAGAATTGCCGCCCTTTCTGCATAGGTCGCCCCCAAATTCGAAAGCGGCCCAGGATCCGTCGGTTCCTGCTCGTGGCTGCGACGAAACTGCTCACTTGCCAGGGAGAGCCATTTCATCTTTTGCCGCACGCTTGCGCCTTCACCAGCGGTTGTTGCACGGATCAAGTAAACAACACCTCGATTGTTGGCCACCGCGCTTAAGTTCGGCGCGATGCTTTCGGCACGATTCAGTACCGCATGCGCGGCCTCCCAATCTCCCAGGCGAGCTAACGCAAGTGCTTTGCCAGCATAGGCCCAGGCAAACTGCGGGCGCAAGCGAGTGACTTGATCGTATGCGGCAATGGCACGTACCGGTTGCTGTAATTGCAGCCAACAAACCGCCAGCATCATATGGGACCAGACATGATCCGGATTTTCTGCCAGGGCATTTTCATACCCCGAGATCGCTTTGAAAATATCCCCTTTCGTTCGCGCATCGGTACCTTCAAGAAAAAAATCAAAAGCAGTCGCCGATGCCGTTTGCAACAGACGCTGCCTGTCGGCCTCGGCTCGATCTGTCTCACCGAGCATCTGGTAGTAGTCGGACCGCAAACGGTAGATCGCTCGTCGACCTCGTCGTAATTGCTCGGCATCTGCCAACATTGCGATCGCATCACGAAGCGATGCCGCCCGTTTATCCTTGGGAGCCGAATCGACCTCTGCCCTGGCCAGTAGAATAATGGCTTCGGCCATGTTTTCACGCAGCTGATTTACCGCCTCATTATCGAGATCCTCAGATTCCAGCCGCTGTGCCCAACCACCCTGCTGGTAAATATCGTAAATCGATCGGCTCAAATTCCTACCGGCAACCATGTCACCAAAAACCGTGCGAAAACGAACTTCGTCCATGCTTTTGTCCACCTGCCCCAGCATCGCATCGAAATCGGAACGCGTACTGATCGTTTTTTCCACATGCTGCCGCTGCATTGCAGCATCCTTAAACACCTTTTTCAAAGAAGTCCGTTTTTTGGCAACCGCCTCAGCTTGTGTAAAAAACCTCAATGCTTTCGGCAAATCATTTGCCACAAGCGCCTCTTGACCTGCTCCCAAATTTTTCTGCACATCGCTCAGCGATTCAGAATCTCGCGATGCCTCGACCTGAAGCCAGACCACCACTGCGATCAACGCCGTCATCAGCAGCGCTGCAGAGGCACTTACGGGAACTTTATGGTGTCTTGCAAATCGAAATGCGCGCTGGATGAGTGGTTCGCGGTAGACCGATACCGGCTCGTCGGCAAGCCAGCACTCCATGTCTGCTGCCAGCTCCCCAGCACTCTCATAGCGCTTCTCCGGTTCCGGAGACATCGCCTTCACACAGATCGCTTCGAGGGCACGAGGTACATCGGGAGCGACTTCGCAGGGATGCTTAAATTTTCCAGCCGCTACCTGCTCTAACGCCGTATCACCCTGAAATGGGAATTTTCCGGTAAGGACGCGATAGAGAGTGGCACCTAGGCTATAGATATCACTCGCCGGCCCAACCTGATCTACCGACCCAAGAGCCTGTTCTGGACTCATATAGGCGGGCGTACCAACAACGGAACCTGGCAATGTCGTACTTGCACTGCGAATCTTTACCGGAGACGGATGTTCGCCTTTCGGCTCGCTTTCCACCTCTTCTTCATCGATCTTTTTTGCCAACCCCCAATCAACGACAAGCGTCTCACCATAACACCCAAGCATGACATTATCTGGTTTGATGTCACGGTGGATAATCCCTCGGTTATGGGCATAATCGATCACCTGACAAACATCGATAAAATGATTCAATAGCCTACGAAATTCGAGGCGACGGTGTCCAGGATCGCCCTGTTCCTCTGCTGACTTATGATATCGTGAGACGGCCTTGGAAAGCGTTTCACCTTCGATGAATCGCATCGCATAGTACAGTTGCCCGTCCGGATAGTGTCCCAAGCCGTAGACTGGAACGACTCCCGGATGTTCCAATGCACCAGTAATTCGGGCTTCTTGAGCGAACCGTTCTCGACTCGCCTGGACATTCGCATAGCGAGGTTTGATCTCCTTGAGTGCAACCTCCCGAGGCACCTCTCGATCCATCGCAACATGAATTTCTCCAAGCCCTCCTTTCTCATGAAACCGAATCTTTTTAAACCTGATAGATTGTGGATCCGTGGCTGGATGATAAATGGCATCTTCAGCATCTGGGTCGCCAATCATTGCTTCAGAATTTGCTGCCCAAAGCGAATAGCTTTCATTTGTAAGATTTGTCAGGTCCTCAGCTGACGGTGTGTGATCCAAAGTTGGGCTATTTGCTCCCGAGGCCTTATCAGGCTGGACCATGTCGGATGGTGTATGGTCCAGGGTGGGAGAAACACTCTCTTCGGTATCATCAGCCTGCCTGATCCTATCGATAACCGCTTCTTCTAGGCACTGGCGGTCGGCAGAAGAGAGTAACCCCAGGCTCTCGAGGGTCTCGGCAAGGGAACTGTTTGAATTTTCATTCCAAACTCTCGCTCCCTTGACTAATTCGTCGACCGAAATAAATTCCATCTCGACCGCCAAGATACCAAGCAGAAAACTGTTATCTGCCGATCGATGATTCATAAATGCACCACAGAAAGCGAAAGGCCCGTCAAGCGCCCAACCAAGAGACGGTCATTCGGTCCACGCCAAAGATCGGCAGGGGCTCTGGAACGCGACTGCCACGTTTCGACTTCTCTAGAAGAAGAAGTGAGCCAGTCAATCTTCCTGTTCTACCGGTGACCCGTCTATCGGAATCATTGTACCCGACCACAACATGAGGGGCAGATACGCAACGCCACAGCCTTCAGTATGGCATCTGAGAAACAGGGTTTCCAGGCCTTTGCCATGCCGGAATCATGGCAACTGGAGAGGCAACGGTAAACGTGTTAGATAGGCCTACAATGGCGTCTGTAATTGCCGCCCGGGGTGCCTGTTCGATGAGCGGAATTCCGCCACGACGTGCTTCTGCCAAGGCTTGCCGGTCGCAGGGGATTTCCCAATCAATGTTCCTCCCAATGATTTCTGATGCCTTTTTGAGGCTCAGCGGACTTTCTTGCCGGTCAATATGATTGAGTACGACACGTACTTTATCAGTACAGCCGATCACTTCATCGAAAAACGCAATCAGGCGGATCACGTTATGCAAACCGGACAGATCAAGATGGGTCATCACGAGTATCTGATCTGACCTGGAAAGTATTGCTTGATCGATCGCGGTATAACCCTTGGACAGGTCGAAGATGACGTGTGAAAATGTTTCTTCTAAAAGACTAATCAAACGGCTCAACTTATCGAGATCAATTCCGCTCTGATCTGTGAGCGATAACGGACGCGACAATACATGGAGCCCTGTGGCATGTCGGACGAAAGACCGGCGAAAACGTTTTTCGTCTAAATGATCGACGGACTCGACAAGATCGATCAGCGTCATCTCGGAAATCGTATCAAGGCAGATATCTATATCCCCAAGATTGAGATCCAGGTCGATGAGCGCGACTGACTGGGAGTCGACGGATGCTAACGCACAACCGAGATTAACTGCTAGACTCGTCGTCCCAACTCCACCGGAACTTCCTGCGACTGCCACTAAAGAACAACGATGCTGCCGCGCATTATCCAGAATGAGTCGATGTTCATCGGCGCGATTGAGTGCTTGCAGGAGTTCTTCAAAACAAACTGGAGCCGTTAAAAATTCGCTTACGCCAGCCTGCATACATTGGACTATCAAATTGCCATCGGAAGAGTTGCTCGCCACAAAAAGAATGCAATCTGGTGACTTTTTAAAAATCTGCTGCACCATTTTCAATGAGATGCTCGGATCCTCATCAATCAATAATATCCCCACATCGGGTTCTCTCTGTAACAGTCCCTCAGCAAAACAGCCATAGCTTGAATACTCTGTCTCAAGAATCACCCGTTCGATGCGGAGCAGTTGTTTTTTTAGCGCATCCCGGGCCTCTTTCTGGGGAGTGGCAATAATAACTCGAAGAGTATTTTTCATTGGTTGCCTTTCCACAGATCCGTTATTTGCACCAAATCCCACCACAAAAAGAGACCGCTAGCAACATTACCTGCCAACAACACAGTATCGTCACCGTTGGTGATCATAGCCCAAAGGACCGATCAATCCGGGAACTTCTGCATCTTTCGCATCCAAAGGAAAAACCGATGTAGCGATGGGTGATCGATTCGAACCTGATGTGGGGACGACGGGTGGAATTCGAGTTGCACGACGGCGGTGAGGTGTCAGCGATGTTGAAGTTCCATACCCTTCACAGCGTACAGGCATCAAAAGCTGTGACGGTTGAGGATTGGGCAGAAATTCTGCCGAAGCGTTTGGCTCCGATGTTGCCTGTGGCTCGGGGAGTTCCCCGGGCAGAATCTCCTCATAGGCCCCCGGGACAAAGGACTCGTACTCTCCGTTTGGCATCGCATAACCCGTCGGCAACGAACAGGGGCTTGGAATTTCAATCTCTCCCCTGAGGTATAGCGCGGTACCCCTGGGACTCGCTGAGTTCATACCGGGGCCAAGTGGCGACACTTGATGTGGCATCAGCGGCTCTACAATTTCAGGCGTCACCATAATCAACAACTCAATTTCATTATTTTTTTCAGCCACATGACGAAAAGGTGCCCCAATGTATGGGATCTTACCTAGCATTGGCATTGCGCGGTTTTCCGCTTCAACACGATTTTGGATCAAACCGGCCAATGCCAAAGTTTGGCCTGACTGCATTTCGACCCCTGTATCGACCTGCCGTACTTTAAGGCTGGGCATTGTGTTGTCATTAACTTTTGCTGTCTGCACCAGATCCAGTTCACTCACCCTGGGACGGACTTCCAGTCGGATACGACCATTCGCCAAAACGTTTGGTACAAAATCGACTTCGGTACCGTAGGCTTTATATTCGATAGAATTGGTGCCCAAAGCGCCGGGAACAACCACAGGAAATTCTCCCCCGGCACGAAAACTTGCAGAACGACCGCTGATCGTAACAAGGGTTGGCTCAGCAAGGACTTTGACTAGCTGATTTTTTTGCAAAGCAGAAAGAAAACCAAGGAATCTTTTGTCTTGCTTCACAATCCCACAACGAAGATCAATGCCGTGTTCTCGCAGTTTCGTCCGAGACACTTCCATAACACGAACATGCAATAGGACCTGCTGGGCACCGCCTACGGTAATGTTATTAATGACCTTCGGGCAATAATCCTCTGCAATCTGAATGATCCGGTCCACATCATCAGCCCGATTCACATAGCCCCCCACGACCACGCTATTGGCAAGCGGAATGATTTGCAGTACCGCGCCCGGAAACTGTGATTTTAAAAGACGATCCAACTCCCCAACATCGGCGGTTACAGAAACGTCAATCGCATGAATCCGGTTCTGCGAATCATGGAGATTGATTTGCGTAGAACCGGGATTTTTTGCAACAACTTGTAACTGGTTTGGGGAAATTGGGTGGATTTGAAGCACGTCAGGATTGGTAACCTGGGCCCTCGGAAAGACATGTTCGAGCGTCAGCATGCGACTCGTATTGACTCTCATCTCAAGTTGCTGCACCGAGGTTGAAATCGCAATCTCGGGAGATGTCGGGAGCGGCATCTCAGCAGTGGCCCGTATGGTTAGAAGCAGAACAATAGACAGGGATATTGCAATTGCATTGCCCCAGGAAAGATGACTGATGTCGGGATTAGCGTATTTCATCCACTTACTTCCTTGCTCATCCATGCGGCAAGCGACCGCACAGACACTCGTTTTCATCCTCGAACAGCGCGCAGTAAAACAACACTTCGAGTAACCGTGCATGATCCGCCAAGCAACTTTTCCATGGACCGTCGCCGCTAGCAAACCCGACGTTTTCTTCGGCAATTTTGGCAATCCTTCTGCAGCTTGAATCGTCCGACTGATCGCTTCGGCAATTCGGATCGGTTGATATCCTTGCTAGCGGCGAAAGTACCCTGGTCTCATTTTTTTTAGTTGCCCTCTGACTCGGGACAAACATCCGTAACTTTGACCATGCTAGCCGTGCCATCAATCGGTCGGTGTGTTTCGCACCACTGTAGAATCTTCTTCGGCCCGACGGCCGAGACACCAGAGAAAACCGAACAACACCAGTGCCGAGGCTGGCAAACAAATCCAAACAGAAATGCCAAAACCGACCGGAATGGTACCGGCAAGGATCGAGACAGCCCCCACAACCAGCGCGTAGGGCATTTGAGTCCAAACGTGCGCCATGTGATCACAGCCACTGGCACGGCTCGAGAGGATCGTTGTGTCTGAAATGGGCGAACAGTGATCCCCAAAAATAGAGCCTGCCAAAACAGCTCCGACCGAAGCAATAAAAATCGGATTGTGGACCATCTCCGGCCCGCTAGGGTCGATCAATTGCCAGGTCACCCGAATCACCAATGGAGTGAGAAGACTCATCGTGCCCCAACTGGTCCCCGTGCAATAGGACACGACTGCAGAAAGCAGAAACACAAGCGTAGGCATCCATTCCGGTGAAACCGCATCTCCCAACAGACCTCCAAGGTAGACTGCCGTACCGAGTCGACCAGCTGGGTTGGTGGCCTCGCTTGAGGCCGAAAGTTCGGCCAGCGTCCAGGCCAACCACAACACCACCAACGCCGGAAACATCTGCCAAGCCCCTCGCAAGGCGGCTTGAAAAATCCCCGCTAATGATCCTCGCTGCTCTAGCCCGGTTAACAGTATTGCCGTCAGACAGCCGGCCAGTGAGGCCCAGACGAGGGCGCTGTAGGCATCCGCACCACCAACGATTTGCCACAGGCTTGTTACCTGAGACCCATCCGGCAGTCCGGTTAGAATCAACGCCGCAACAAGGACGGTGGTGAGAACTACGATGGGAACCAATGCCAGATGAACACGACCGCCTGAAACCAATTCTCTTCTACCCGACGTTTCGTGGTTATCCATTTCATTTTGTATAAAGTTATCGATTGCCTGCTTCTCAGCCTTTCGCATGGGACCAAAATCTCGGCCCGTACAAGCAACCATGCCCACCAACATCAGCGCTAGAAGCGGATAAAACCGATACACAATCGTTTCAACAAAAATAGAAAAACCGAGGCCTTGGCTGGTTGGGATGTCAATATCGACTAGACCGGTACTGATGAAATCCACTTCTCCAGCCACCCACGTTGATACGATTGCAATACCCGCCACTGGAGCTGCTGTGGAATCAACAATGTAGGCTAATTTTTCGCGCGAGATTTTTAAGCGATCGGTTACCGGACGAAAAGTAGTTCCGAGTAACAATGTATTGGCATAATCGTCAAAAAATATGATCAGTCCCATCAGCCAAGTAATAGCCTGTCCCCGACGCCGATTGGTGGCAAACGGATGAAGCAGTTCAACCAGACCGCGCATACCACCACTACGATGGATGACACCAACCATCGCACCCATCAGCAGAGTAAAGGCAAAGACTCGCAAGTGGTCGGGGCTACGGAGCGAAGATATAAGATCGGTCGTAATGCACCGCACTACGGCAGCAAATGGGTTTCCATCTGTGAGAACCAATGCTGCCGCAAAGACCCCCATCAGCAAGGAAGGGATGACCCGCCGGGTTAACATTGCCAAAAGAATAGCCAGCAGCGGAGGAAGAACACTCCATATTCCGTAATGATCTCCCATCGACCCTTACCGCACTGATCTTGGAACTACGACTCATCCTGTTCCCTAAGTCGCTCACGAAGTGCCGTAGCCACCATGTCGGGTACAAACCGGCGGAGTTCGTCGTCACCCGCCAGACTCGCAATTTGCTTGATCAAAGAACTGGAAATGTGTGAGTATTCCTCACCAGCCATGAGAAATACCGTCTCGATATCGGGAGCCAGTTTGCGATTGGCAAGCGACATGGTGAACTCCGCCTCCATATCGGAGAGCGAGCGGACACCGCGCACCATAACCCGAGATCGGCAGTCGCTGACAAAATCGACTGCCAGGCCATCAAAGGAATGTATTTCAATATTGTTCAGCTCTGCTGTGGCCTCACGAACGAGTGCTATCCGCTCATCAACGGAGAACAGGGACTGTTTGTCAATATTGACTCCAATACCAATCACCAGACGACCCACCAGACGACTGCAACGCTCGATCACATTCATGTGTCCCAAGGTAATGGGGTCGAATGATCCGGTGTAAACCGCAATATGCATATCGGATTGTGCCATAGTCTGTTTAATCTATCGATAATAGCAGGTCTCTTCAACCAACCGCACAAGCCTCCTCTGTTGGCATTGGGATGCAGGATATGAAACCCAAACCGCCCGCTCGCTAAAACCGCCCTGACACTTGGCAACGACCACCCAGAAGAAACAACTAGGCTGGATGAAAATACCACGCCATTCTGACGCCGTATCAATTCCTTTGAGATTACCAACCGATCGGCCAGAATGCGGAAAACTACCGTCGCCCGCGGATTGACCACGTCACCGTTGCACCAAATCCATCGGGATCTGCCATAGTTTGACATGCGGGTATCTATGCTGAGAACGGAGACTTATGAAAATTTTCGTTGTTCGGGTGCAGACACAGATACTTACTTTTTCTCAGGTATTACGTTTGATTTGGCTTTGATTATACTTGGGGCTTCACATTCGTCCTTAAACCTCACCCTCTGAGTTGGCAACGATCATGTTGAAGGCGATCTGTTTCTCCGGAATAATTTTTGGAGCAATCTGTCTCCTTGTGTTTGGATCTGATTTGGCGCTGAAATTTCCGTTTGGACGACCGAGCCCAACGCTTGATATTGGATTTATGATTCTGGCACTGATCATGATTTACCTAGGATGGTCCGCCAAAAAAGATGTGGGCTGAATCGAGCCACTTTCTTTTCGTAATGCCCAAAATATGTGACGGTCCGAGTTTTTACCGATCAGCTCCACTTGTCCTTAAGAACAATGTATTTGGGTTCGGAAAATGGGCTTCTGAAAAACCGCATTTATACGTGGTACCTCATGCCTGGAGATTGGACCCTTTGCCATAAACCGCTACAATTCGTGTAGGGACATCCTCTACTCAAAACAATATAAAGGAAGGTGAAATATGATTCACCCGAACCTTCGCAACTGCGTGTTTTTTACAGGCCTCTGCACAGGTGTGATCATAACTGGATTTGTTTTTTGGTTTTCTATGTCTCTCCGCGATGGAAGTTCCGTTGGGAACGGCCCTCACTTCATCGGCGTCCAGGCTACCGCGACCGCCAGGAACGACGCCTTCAGTGCAGCGACCGGACCTATCAATGAGGACGTTGAGGGATTGTTTTTGCTCGACCCGCTAACGGGCCAACTCTCATGTTATATTCTAAACCCCTATAAACTGACATTCACCATGGCATACCGATACAACAAGGTGCTGGAAGACCTTGGCATGCAAAAAGACAAAGGGGCCCGTCTGCTTCTGCTGACAGGATTGGTGGATTACAAATTAAAATCGGGAACAGAGAAGCCCTCGGAAGCGATCGCCTATGTCGTGGATTCTGCGAGTGGGAATTTTGCGGCCTACGCCGTTCCCTGGAACAAAAACATCCTCACCACCTCACAGAAAAAGCTGCACATAGGCACGCTCCGTCTGCTCGACAAGGGAATATCGAGAACCATTGAGTTGCGGCCGTAAGAAAATCGCCAAGCTGCAAAGTTTTCGCTTGAACTAGGCAACGAGCTTAATGGCTAAAGGCCGCGGAATGGCAGGCCCTCAACGGCCCATCACCGATGCTCTAATCGCAGCGGTCAAACCAGTCGTGGTATAATCCTTGGCCTCAACGGCCGGTTTGTGACCACATTCCTGCAACACTTGGGAAGTGACTGGACTAATACTCGCAAGATGGACTTTACGCAATTGATCGCCGAACAAACTCACCAATGAACGGGCAATCGACGAACTCGTTACCGTAATCCAGTCGATTTGATCCTCGGCCACTGCTGCAGCAACGGTCGGATCTGGCGCAAGAACATCACGACTCTCATAGACAACAATCTGATTGACTTTTCCGCCAGCAGCGGACAATTGTTCTGCCAATATTTCCCGCCCACGAGAGGCCCTCGCAAGGAGAAATCGCTGACCTTCCGCTTTCCCGATAAGTTTTTCAGCCAATGCTTCCGCACGGTACTCCGCCGGCACAAGATCCGCTGAGAGGTGGTATTTTGCAAGGGCTTCGGCAGTACTCGGTCCGATTGCTGCCAGACGAATCCCCCCAAGACTCCGCAGGTCTCCATGCGACAGGCAAAGCCGGTCCAGAAGAGCCCGGACACCATTGGCACTCGAAAAAACTAACCAGTCATAATCCTCAAGGGACTCCAGTGCTGCATCGACAGGAGCCCAGTTCTGGGGTGGTGCGATCTCGATGGCAGGCTGGATAAGGCAGCCAGCGCCAAGTTCGGTAAGGGCCCGACACATCTCATATGACTGCTGGTGAGGACGGGTGATTAGAATTGTCTGGCCAATCAACGGTTTTCGTTCAAACCACGATACCGCTGGCACCGCGTCGGAAGTATTACCAATAACGATCACCGCAGGTGGGCGCATCTGCCTACTGGCCAGTTCTTCTGCAACCGATTCGAGCCGGCAAGGGATGACCTGTTGATCATTCCAGGAACAACGATGGATAATTGTTGCCGCCGCTTTTCGATCACGACCTGCTTCAATCAGCTTTTGTGTCCATTGGGGTGCGGTAGTAACGCCCATATAGAAAATCAGGGTGCCTGGAAAAGCTGCCAACGCAGCGTAGTCCAATTTTGAACCCTCACCGCTGTCTTTCTCCTGTCCGGTTACCATCGCCACCGCTGAGGCATGGTCGCGGTTTGTGACAGAAATACCCGCGTAACTGGGGGCGGCAAAGGATGCCGTGATGCCGGGAACAATTTCCCAGAGAACACCTGCTGCATCGAGTGCATTCGTCTCCTCCGCAACGCGAGCAAAAACAGCCGGATCCCCCGCTTTAAGGCGTACAACTATTTTTCCAGCGACAGCGAAACCAATCATTTTTTGATTGATTTCCTCCTGGGATAGTAATCGTCCCTTTCCGTGGCGACCCAAACAGACTGTTTCTGTATCCTCCTGAACAAATTGAAGAATTAGCGGATTGACAAGAAAGTCATAAAGCACGACGTCCGCGCGACGGAGCAATTCGGCACCGCGCATCGTGATGAGGCCCGGATCTCCCGGGCCTGCACCAACAAGATATACGCAACCAACACCCGTGTTATTCTCTGACACCTTTGCGGCACACTCCCGACGTTGTTGTTTTGAGCTATGATCCTGCTAGAATTATAAAGCTTCCGGGCGCAATTATCAGACCGCCCCTTTAAATTCGAATATGCCTCGAAACGCCACCAGGGCCAAGCAATGGCTGAAAAAGACAATGCCGAGAAAAAGAATGGCGAAACAGGGCCGGAGGCATCTGAAAAGGATAATGAACTGGCACTAAAATCAGTCTCTCCAGTCCAACGCAAGCGACTTCAGAAATGCTTCGAACACGGAAGTATGCTCTCGGCAAAAGGCGAGTTTGATTACGCCGATCAGATGTTTCGTCAGTGTGTCGCTGGTGATCCCGGTAATTTAATTTACACTCAGAATCTTCTCACTAATCTGAAGAAAAAATACAACAACAACAAAAAGGGAGGCAAGCTTTCAGGTATTAGAGGTGCAAAAGCGAAAGCCGGAATAAAAAAAGCTCAGCGAAAAAAGAACTGGGTTGGTGTAA
>Ga0315338_1003428_pt1 | contig 13859 bp, 17 predicted proteins | sample ASW8metaG_FD_204518 | JGI IMG/M metagenome (GOLD analysis project Ga0315338, IMG submission 204518) | Ammonia-oxidizing marine archaeal communities from Monterey Bay, California, United States - ASW #8 | ecosystem: Environmental > Aquatic > Marine > Coastal | place: USA: California | collected... | reverse complement strand
TGGCATGATTGAGAGCCAAAGAGGATTTAACGATTCCAATGAATATACTTTGTTGGGTAAAGACGCATGGTATATTGATAATCAGGTTATAAAATAATTGCGTTCAGAATGAAACGCCTCTGGCTCAAATAGCCTCCTCACTGTGGGCTTTTTTGTTTTTCTTTAAACCTAAGTGCTCTTTTATGAGCTCAGTAGAAACAAGGTCCTTAAATTTATAAGCGATACTCTTATTTCTTGTTTTTAGGCTACGGGCCATTCTTTGATTATCAAAGCTGACCGATACGTACCAGATTCCTTTATTTTTATACAATGAAGCCATCATTTTATCCTTTTTTATGGCTTCCGGTGCTACATATATGCTACCTACGAATATTATAGTATGGTTAACTTTCGATGTCTATTAACGACAAAGGGGCCGTAGCTCAGTTGGGAGAGCGCTTGACTGGCAGTCAAGAGGTCGTCGGTTCGATCCCGTCCGGCTCCACATTAATTCCTATTTAGTCTATATTATTATGTGCTATATCATAGGTTTGTACTTCAATAAAAAAAGTAATAAATTCTCAAATCAGGATTTGCCCGATATGACTGATGACTGCATTTTGTTTATTAATATGATTTAATGAAGTTCATTTAATCGAGTCCTAAAACTGATAAATGAAACTAAAGGGATAAAGTGATATGAATATTTATGTTAGTAACCTCAGCTATGGTCTTTCTGAAGATGATTTGAAAGGCGCATTTGAAGAATATAGTGAAGTCACCTCATCGAAAATTACTTCTGGTTGTGCGCTTGTTGTGAACAAAGCCAGTCCTCGAAGTTAATTGAGCCATTAAATTTGATTTAAAAAAGGCCATCCATTAAACGATTGGGTGGCTTTTTTTAAATTAGAAACTTGCAAAATGATGAATACAACAGTTAATCTCTTGGTACATTGCTTTACACGCAAAAGCGCAAAAGGAGACTTATGTCTGAAGAAAAACCGATAAAAATAGAAGAACATGAATTCACTTCGCGGAATGTACGTAGCAATATTGCTCCTATTTTTCAAATACTTCAGAGTGAACAACTTATTTTACAGCGAACGGACCAAAAAGCATTTACTCTTATGTCTTTACTAGCTGCCTTTATGGTTTTCTTTATTGTCCACTTTTCTAAAGTTATGAATAATAATGAAATAAACGTATTATCAGCTATAATGGTTATTGTTTATTTCATTAACGCTTCTTTTGGTCTGATAAATTTGATGTTAGTTATTGTGCCTAGAGTCAGAAATGATATGAGCCACGAAGATCTCCCAGAAATAAACGCTACTTTTTTCGGTGGGATTATTAAATTCAAAAATCCATTAGACTATGCATCTTATTTAGCTAAAATGACAGAAGATACTGATAATACCTTTAAAATGTTTTCTGCTCAACTATTTGCTCTTGGACATATTAACGCATACAAAAATAAACATATGCGGCGTGCCATATTATTCTTTGGAGCTGCCATATTTAGTGAGCTAATAATAATTATGGCTTATGCATGGTCCCTAACCTGGTCTGCTTTCTAAATATTTAGTTAATACATGAAATAAATGATGAAACAAAATATTGTGTATTCGACCCATCCAGAATTTTCCGCTGAACCGATCGAAAAAGAGGCGGCAGATATCAATAAAACTCAAGACTTTCGGGTCCATTTAGATCGGAGGGGTGGTGGGAAAATTGTAACGATTGTCCGAGGGTACAAAGGTAACAAACAAGATTTAAACGTATTGGGAAAATTATTGAGAAAAAAGTGCGGCGTGGGTGGATCGGTAAAAGATCATGAAATTCTGGTCCAGGGAAATGTCCGTGACAAAGTTTTAACCATTTTAATTGAAAAAGGGTTTTCAGCAAAACCGTCCGGTGGATAGTCCGTTGGGAATCACACTCCAAAAGGAATAAATTCAAATATGAAATATTTTAAATCATTCGCTATAGTCATTGTGTTATTGGGATTATGGTCATGTACAGAAAAACAATCTAATGCAAAAGAAATCACATTATTGGTTACAACGAATGTTCGGGGTCAGCTTGACCCCTGCGGATGAAAGGCCAATCCACTGGGCGGTCTGCCCAGAAGATCTACTTATATTAGTCAGGTAAAAGATAGTGGCATTGACCCTATTCTTTTAGATGCAGGTGATGCATTGTTTGATAACTACTACCTTGTCATGGGGAAAGAAGCATCATCCAAACTTAAAGCGAAGACTCTTTTGGAATCATCTGCAACGATGGGTGATTATATTTATAACGTAGGATATTTTGATTTGGCAGCAGGATATGAATTTCTTCAGGAAATGAAAACCACATTTGGCACGAATTTTATGTCTTCAAATATCGTAAAAGCTGGCACAGAAGAATTGGCTTTTATTCCACATGAAATAATCGAAAAGAATGGATTAAAAATTGGCGTATTTGGTATTACGACAGCTCTTCCCGCAGCAGAAAAAGCCATTGAAGTAAAGGATTATGTTGAATCGGCTAAAATGAAAATAGCAGAATTAAGACCTCAGGTTGATCTGCTGGTTATGTTATTTAATTCCACGAGAGTCCAGGCAGTTAATGCAATGGATGACTTATCGGAAGTAGATTATATTTATTTCAGTCGAGAAACTACGCGCACCCGTCCTGAAAAATCTCAAGATTCGGGGTTGCCGCTTACATATGGTTTTGGCATTCAGGGTAAATATGTGGGCCGATTTGACTTGGATATTGCGGATAACACCCAACCCATCAAAGATGTGACAAGTAACATGATGACGGTTTCTATTTTTGAACAAAGATTAAATAACTTGCAAAAACGGGATCCAAATCGACCCTTAGAAGAAATATATAAAAATAATCAAAATGTTTTAAATATGGTAAGCCAATACAAGGATGGATTAACAAAATCAAAATCAGCTTTGTCTGATGGGCTTAATACATCCTTCTACTCATTAATCCCATTGGGACGCGGTGTGGCCAGTGAAAAAACCCTATTGGCTATTGTAGATGAAACGTTAAAAACCTGCAACACCTTAGATAAAAACGGCCTCCAAAGTTTAAATTAATGGATATCCGCACCCCAATTGGTCAAGCGGTGTTTCTTGTATCATTTTCTTGTATCATTGGGTTTGGTTCCAATTTGGTTAAGGCTGATGCGATTCCATGGATTGCAACGGAATTAGAGATTGCTGATTCCATTACACCAGAAACTGAAAGTACTGATCCCGTTCTCTTGGCCATATCTTTGAACCAAGCAAAAAATCTTTTTGATGACGGTATTCTTTTTGTGGATGCAAGGGATGATGACTATTATACCGCAGGACATATTCAGGGTGCGCTTAAAAATGCATTTTTAATGGAACTCATTTTTTCAATTGAAGCAATCCAGGAAAAGAATATGCCTCTTGTGGTTTATTGCGGTGATCCAGGTTGTGGCGATAGTGAAGACTTGGCATATGATTTACAGGATTCTGGATTTAATAAATTGTATGTCTTTAAAGGTGGTTGGCTGGAATGGTCAAAAGCGGAATATCCAAGTGAGATGGACGAATGACACGGTATTTTAAAGTGCAATTAGTCTTCTTTTTTCGATTAATTGTTGGAATCATTTTTATTTACGCCAGTATTGATAAAATTACCCATCCCGCCGCTTTTGCCACGGCTATCGGTAATTACCATGCGGTTCCTTTTGGGTTAGAAAATATGATGGCCATGGTATTACCCTGGCTGGAACTCCTGGTAGGCGTTTGCTTAATCGCTGGGATCATGGTGGATGGTGCAGCCATTATGTGCATCGTGATGAATATTGTATTCATTTTTGCAATATCCCAAGCATTGGCGAGAGGGATTAGTATTGAATGTGGCTGTTTTTCTGTATCAACAGAAACAGGTGATAATATTGGATTGGAAACGATCTTAAGAGATATTGCTTATTTAGTCATGTCATTTGTGATTTTATATCGAAATGAAAAAAGATTGGAATTCTTTCCAAAACACGTTTGACGAATTTATAAACACCATTAACTTTGCGCCGCTTAAATGGAGTTATTTTACTCCATAAATTATTGCGAGAGTAGCTCAGCTGGTAGAGCACCACGTTGCCAACGTGGATGTCGCGAGTTCGAATCTCGTCTCTCGCTCTCTCTTAAATCCTCGATTTTTGTTGCTGACAATCAAGATCAATTAAATATCTCCCATTATTATAAAGGGAAACAAATGGAAACGCTCATGCATCATAATGATGACATCTCAGGCACAATTTTCTTTAATGAAGGAGATAATAAATGACGATATTAGGGTACTCAATCATTGAATTGGTTCAAACTCTCATTGGTGCATTTTTGGGAATTTGTTTTATTCAGTCCGGTATGGATAAAGTAACAGACTGGAAGGGAAATCTTAGTTTTTTAACCGACCATTTTTCACAAACATTTATCAGAAATACAGTACCATTTTTACTTATCGTTATTACAATTCTTGAGGTAGCAGGTGGATTGCTATGTTTTATTGGCGTTGCCTATGGAATTATTTATCATGATTTCAATTTGCTCCTTTATGGTCTATTGCTTTGTGGAATTAATTTAGTTGCACTAATATTCGGTCAGCGGTATGCTAAAGATTATGCAGGTGCAGCTGTATTGGTGAACTATTTCATATTGATTATGGTCGGTATTTTGACATTCCATTTTTAATGATGATATTTAATGTATTTTTAACCTAATTCTGGAGGACATATGAAAACATATTTAATTACCCTCTTAATCCCAATATTCATTGGGTGTCAACCAACACAAGCGATGAGACAAGATATAAGATTTGTTGACATAGCACACAAACCTTCGTCAAGTACATCAGACATTGTCTTAGGGCCTATTGCAAAAGAACATCAATCAGATGGCAAAAAATTAATTGAAGTGGCCTTGTCCGATACGGCTGGATTTCTTCGGTTAGGTGAAATGTGTGATACTTTTGGTCCTCGATTTAGTGGGACGGATAACCTTGAAAAAGCATTGGATTGGATACTCGAAGAAATGAAGGCCGATGGGCTTGAAAATGTTCATGCAGAAGACGTCATGATTCCTAAGTGGGTAAGAGGAGAAGAGTCTGCTCAAATGATTGCTCCTTGGAAGAAAAACTTGCATATGTTAGGTCTAGGTGGAAGTATTGGTACGGGTCCAAATGGAGTTACTAGTGAAGTTATTGTTGTTAATAGTTTTGAAGATCTAGAAGCTAGATCATCTGAAGCAAAAGGGAAGATCGTACTTTTCAATGTCCCCTTCACAAGCTACGGTAAAACTGTACAATATCGATCTGGTGGTGCAATTGCAGCTTCTAAGGCAGGAGCGATTGCAAGCATTATTAGATCTGTAGGACCTTTCTCAATGAATACTCCGCATACAGGTGGAATGCGTTATGAAGATGGCATAAAAAAAATTCCTCATGCAGCAATAACAGTTGAAGATGCTGCTATGATATCACGTATGGTTGCCAGAGGTCAAACCATCAAAATTAAATTATATATGGAAGGAAAATTTGAGCCAGATGCTTTATCAAGAAATGTTATGGGAGAGATTAAGGGTTCTGAATTTCCAGATGAAGTGATTGTTCTAGGTGGCCATATAGATTCATGGGATGTTGGACAGGGTGCTATGGATGATGGAGGCGGTTGTGTAGCAGCATGGCAAGCTGTCAAAATGATGAAAGAATTAGGAATGAGGCCAAAACGCACTATACGTGTGGTCATGTGGACGAATGAAGAGAATGGTATGCGTGGAGGCAATGCTTATAGAGATGCTCATATAAATGAACTTGATGATCATATTTTAGCAATGGAATCAGATGGAGGAGTCTTTAAGCCTTCTGGTTTTGGTTTTACAGGATCTGATGAAGCAATGAATATTTTGCAAGATATTGGAACGTTACTTTATTCTATTGAATCTGGAGTAATAACCAAGGGTGGTGGAGGTGCAGATATTGGTCCAATAATGCGAGAAGGAGTGCCAGGTATGGGACTTCGTGTTGATGGCAGTAAATATTTTTGGTATCATCATACCAATGCAGATACATGGGATAAACTAGATAAAGATGAATTTAATCAATGTGTAGCAACCATGGCTGTTATGGCATATGTGGTTGCGGATATGAATGAGAGGCTCCCGAGAGACAAAACAAAATAACAAGTTGATTCAGGGAATGATAAATTATAATTTTGCACCCTCGAGGTAACCCCGTTGTGAATAAATACATAGCCATACTGATCATAAGTATATCCATGAGTTTGATCCCGGCTCAGGATCGTCGGGCCACCATAAGCTCCGGTCCCATTGATTATATAAAAGAGGCACCGATTCTACCATTGTGTGCGGTTCCAACGATTACTGATGATTTTATGGAAAACCACATGGCGAAAATGAAATCGGAATATCCGGATGTGTATGGCCGAATGCAAATTCCACCGGTCCGTTATAAATCTGCAAATGTGGGAGATATCCAAAAATTTTGGGTGATGGTTGACGACGGGTCCGGTGGAACGAAAAGTGAGGAAGTGGTAGCAGAAATGCTGGCAAAGGGGAGTCACACAGCCATTTGGGCGGATACAGTCGAACTATCAAGTTCATCAAATATATCCGCATCACTGGCAGCAGATTACTTAAAATTGTTGGAAGAAAGTACGCCAGTAGGTTCTCGAGATTCCTCTAAAGGCATATACGATTTAGAATTGGAATATTTTGGATCACCGCCAAATTACGATGGCGATGGCATTGTAGATTTTTTATTTGCGGATATTTTCTCAGGGGCAGGCGGATATTTCACAGGACAAGATCAAACCAATCAATCTGGAAGTAATCAACGAGATATTGTTTATTTAGATACGCACTCAAGCGTGTCTTACGTCCAAGGCACATTATCCCATGAATTGCAGCATTTAATCCATTATAATTATGATAAATATGAAACAGTTCAATTCAATGAGGGATTGAGTGAAATGGCCACCATTGTTTGTGGGGGTGATTATATTTCTCATGGGCATTATTTAAACAAGGCAGATCAAATTGGGTGGGCATGGGTATCTGATGCAGCCCATTATGCCATGGCATCTTTATTTACAGTCTATTATGTGGAACAATTGGGTGATGGGGCAATCAAAGAATTTATACAATTAGAATCTAATGGGGATGCAATCAGTAGTTGGGCAGCATTTGATCAATTACTATTTAACCATGGCTTGGAACAAACCTATCGCTCGTGGCTCATTGATTGGTTCACGGCTAACTATTTAGATAATAAATCAAATAATTCAAAATATGGTTATGATATTTGGCTACCGATACGGGCAAAATCAACCGCAAAATATGTCACAGGAAATGTTGAATCTACAGGTAACACGTTGTTGAATTATTCGCCCAATTATATCGAATATCAATCATCTGCTGATTCTTTAGAAATTACATTTACTTCAACATCGAGTTGGATTCCCCATTATCGATCCATAGAATTCAATGATTCATCTGCAGTTGTAAATACACTTTCTAATGGGGTAAAACATTTAGTCTATCACGAGGATTCCCTTAAAGTAAGGTCTGCAATTTTTGTTGTGGTGAATCAGCAAAGCGTTGCCATGAAGTATGATTATGTATCCACAGGAACAGATGCATCGGGTTGGACGGGTTTTGTAGAAATTGCCCATGATGATGGAGAATCAGATTTATTTACTACCTCGGATGGTGGTCAGTTCGGTTTCCTTGGATTTGGAAATGACTATGAGGGGTATGGCTGGGGAGTAAAATTTGATCCAAAAATGACAATTAACCAGTTAGTAGAAATCAAGATTATATTTGCATTTGACCAGGAGTTTTCTACATCTACTACACCGGCTACAGCAGAAAAAGATTTTAATATTCATATTTGGGAAATTTTAGATAACGATGGAAAAGTTCGTGATGTGATGACGCCGCTATTGTGGTCCACCAAACGCGCCTCACTCACAGCAGACTGGACCATTATCGATATGACACCTTTTAAAGATGAATTATCTAATCTTGGTCCGATCGTAGTTGGGATAGTAGAAGATGACGCAGTTGGTACTTATTTTGCAATGGATAAGCAGTCCAATGGTGAAAATTATACTTATGCTTATACACTAGATAGTCAAAGTGGTGAAATGTATTTATCAGGATTAGAGAATTGGGAAGTGGGTTCTGTATCTTTAGATGGGTGGAATTTTATGTTCCGAACGTCATTTTATATTGCGGATAACACTTTACCGCATCTAATGGCGGGATTTATGCAGAATCCCGTCTTCACAGATGAATTAAACTTGTTCATTATTGGAAATTCTATTATGGGTGCCGATAATATGGTCATTACGGCAAAAAATAATGGAATTGAAACCATTCTTAGTTCCCAATCAATGGCAGGAAATGACAGTATTTTGGTTACAGAAAATTATCGGATTTTTACCAGCGGTGCTTTGGATATTAATGCCAGAGGTACTTCTCTATACGGCAGGGATAATATTGATACAACTTTTACATACAATGTGAATTATACATTGGCAAAAGTTGGGGGTGATATTGTTTCCAGAGACGATAATTTTATTATGAACATACCGGAAAATAGTTTACTTGAAAATAGTTATATCATTATTGGCAGTGACGATATGAACCCGTCGACCCCGATGATGCTTTCTTCATTGCCAGAAAAGTTGAGTTCAATATATACAGTAAGTCCTGTAGGAAAAGAACTGGCGAATGGTGCCCGAATAGTAATGGATGTTGGTCAACATAATCCTGAAGATGTGTCCATTGGATACTGGGATGGTGAGTCCTGGCGTGAATTAAGATCATTTCTTTCTGATGACCGAAAACGGATCGAAGGAGTTGGCTCCCATTTAGGCCAATATACCTTAATTCGTCGTGGAAGCGGTATGCCATTGGCCATAAATGAAAATTTACTCATACCAACGGAATATGCATTGTTTCAGAATTATCCTAATCCATTCAACCCGGAGACAATGATCCATTATGATCTCCCTGAAAGTGGATCTGTTTCATTAATGATTTACGATATTCTTGGAAGGGAATTGGTTACGTTAGTTAATCAATTTCAGCCCGCAGGCCGGTATCAAATTTTATGGAATGGAAACAATGACAAGGGTACACCAGCTGTTAGCGGTGTTTATTTCTATCGTATTTCATCCAATGGATTTTCACAAACCAAAAAAATGGTATTATCCAGATGAATCTGCGGAACATATTTTTCTTAGCCTTTTCGTTTCTCCTTTTCATGTTCGCCTGTGAAGACAAAGTGGATCCCCATTATGAGATAATATTTGAACCAACCGAACTTCAGTTTGGTAAAATTGAAGCGAACCAAATCATGTCACAGAAAGTTCGCATAAAAAATACGGATAATTCGACGGGTGCATTTACCGGTGAAATTAATATTATGGATTCTCCAAAATTTACGATGGATTTTAATGGTGTCCTGACGTTGCAAAAAAATGAATCGAAGGAAATATCTATTACCTTTCGTCCTTCATCAGTGGAATCTTATACGGCGAAACTAACAGTGTCGAATAAAGAATCATTTGCTGAAATGTATATGAATGGTGAAGGAGTATCCCCTGTTTCTTTTACTTATTCACCCAATGTCCTTGAGTTTGGGATGGTTGAAGAAGGCGGTTATAAAGATATGGATTTAACCATTACAAACGATGCCAATTCCGGTTTTGATTTGGAGATTGATTTTTCAATTTCCTCAATTGAATTTTCATTCGTAGATGGTATAATCTCTCACGTAATCCAGCCAGGACAATCTCAGGCTATTTCTATTCGGTATGCGCCTACCAACGAAAGCGTAAGTAAACAATTAATTATTAATCATAACAGTAAGGTTAAGAGCAATCCAATGAAAGTAACTCTCTCTGGAATGATGGATAAAACGAATGATATTATTTCATCTATTTCTGAAGGGTGGAGTTCTTTCGAATCAGGTAATTACTCTAAAAGTTTACTAAAATTTCAGCAAGCAATTAATTTCGCTTTGGCTCATGAGTCTTATGATAAATTCAATGCTGAGGCGACGACAGGACGTGGATGGGTATTCACTTTTGAGCGAGAGTATACGAATGGACAAAATGATTTCAAAACTGCATTAGATAAATTCAATACATCTATCTCTGAGGAGACAAGATTGGATGCTTTAGCTGGTTTAACAATTACTGGCAAATTAGTTGGAAACTATCCTATCGCAATCACGGCGGCTATTGATTTACTTACTCGTAAGGAGAATTATCAATTTTCCCATAAAACTTCTATAGATTATAAAGATATTCGAATGGCACTCATCCAATCTTATTACAATACCGGTATGTTTGCGGAGGCCGCAACTGAAATGGATATCCTTGATTCTTCGAATGCACCCCACTCCGCAGACCCTGCAGTCTTGTTGGCGGCAATTCAGGTTTTATCCGGCTCTCTATAATTGGAATTGCAGGGTAAAATAGCCCTTATCACTGGTACCTCCCGCGGTATTGGTCCCTATATCGCAAAATCCCTTGCCCAGAAGGGTATGATCATCATAGCTGTTGCTCGAAATGAAAAGGGACTTCAGATTACCAAATCAGAGGTTGAAAGTAATGGGGGAATTTGCCATGTACAGCCCTTTGATTTAACAAACATAAATGGAGTCGAAGATTTTATTAATGATGTGTGGCTGAAACATGGCTCAATCCATGTATTAGTAAATAATGCCGGTGTTGAACATTATCAGCATTTTGACCGACTCAGCAAGGATGAAATCTCATTAATCTTAAAAACAAACTTACGGGGACCACTAGAACTTTCACGTGCAATTCTCCCAAAATTTATTGAGCAGAAATCAGGTCACATTGTAAATATAGCTTCATTAGCAGGAAAAAAAGGCATGGCATATAATTCAATTTATTCTGCTTCGAAGGCAGCATTAATCATGTGGTCTGATGGGATGCGCCAGGAATATAAAGATTCACCGGTAGATATATCCGTTATTTGTCCCGGTTTTATATCTGAAGCTGGGATGTTTCATGACGGACATTTAGCATCTCCCGCATTATTAGGTTCTTCTCAACCACAAAAAGTGGCCGATGCAGTATTAAAAGCGCTACGAAAGGGATCTTGTGAAATTATTGTAAATTCCGGACCGATTCGCCCCCTGTTGGCATTGGGACAAATTTCATGGAAACTCGCGGACAAAATAGTCCGATGGTTTGGTGTACCGGCGCTTAGCCGGAAACGGATTTCCGCTTAGCCGCTTTTTTTTGAACTTTTCGCAATTTCCTCCCTTTCCACCATTTAATCACTCTACTATTCATGACGGGTTTTATGATGGGTTGTGATTTTTTCCAAACCCATTCTGGAAAAGAAAATACAAACATATTTATTGGGAACTGTGTGTTCTCATTGCTTGGGAGGAAGTAATTGGACCGCTTATCCTTATACCAATCGTAACCAACCTTGCCCAACGTCACAATTGGGACCACTGTTATAATGGTACCATAGTCACCACTAAGAACGCTGATTAACCCTAAATAAAAACCTTTTCGAACGGAATTTTCTAAAAATGATTTTCCTGTTTTTACGTAATAAATATCCATAAGGGCATGATAACGGGGAGTAGCCGTTGTGTCTGATTTATGAAAGGTACCCACCTCAGGATTATTTTTGATCGGTTCAAAGAAGATATTATCAAACTGAAGCGTATCACCACTATGAAAAACCATGAAGCCATCCCGATGTTGGAGTTCTTTCATGCGGTCTTTCATGGATCTTGATTGATGGATAAAAATGCCGTAATCGTTATAAATAAAATATACCTTATCCAAATCAATGACGTATTTTTTGAGATTATTAAAATCGGTATAATAAACAGAGTCGCTCACAATAGAATCTACAATGATGGTATTGGCATTTCCATTAAGATCAACAATGATATGGCGGATATTTATTGAGTCTTCCTGAACAGGTATTGTTGGTATTCGCCGTATGAGAACCAAAGTGGTATCGGTATAATCAGCTGGAGTATATATCGGAAATTCATTAAAAGGATAAAGGGTACCAAGGTCTAAAGTTTCATTAACAACCTCAAAGCGATGGTTAATGTCAACCTCTTCTCCCGTGATAATTCGTATTTTGTATTTGCCTGATGATACATTGTTAAAAGAAAATTGTCCGCCTCCATAGCGTTTCATGAATTTTTTTGATGTATTTGTCCGAGCAATAACTTTTTCAGTTGTATCCATGAGAATAACTTCAGCCTTTTCAATCACAACACCGGATTTGTACACGGCAATACCGCTTACATCATAATTTGGCACACCTTGACTGAAAAAAACAGGCACTAAAAGGGCATTCAATAAAATGAATCGTACTGGGATCATGGTATAATTTAAAGCAATTTAATTCAGAATGTGAGAGTTCATGACAATAGTTAAAAAGCATCGTAATTTTTGTTAATGATTTACCGCTTTCAAAGTCTAAGTAAATTGATTTTTTGTGCCGGAATTCTTTGCGCATCTATTTATGCACAACCAAAATGGTCCTTCCATCTGGGGGGTGGTTTTTATAGCCCATCTCTAGGATTCCTTGATCCCGATTCAAACAGTGTCATTCCGTCTCTAAGTTCATTCAGTAAAAATATTCTCCTTGATTGGGGTGTGAAATATCAATTTTACCCGAACGCTCGAGTCGGTTATGCCCGCTCAAATTCCTACCACTCTGGAAAAGTAGGAGATTCAGGATTCCTACGGACCATTTCATATCGAATGCTGACATTTGAAACATTTTATTATCCCCGGAAACGAATGGAATTAAATTTTATGTTAGCTCCCATGTATAATAAAGGAACGGTCAAGTTAACGGCAGAAAGTTCATCAGGAGATTGGGATACGCTTTTGGGAAGTTATGGCAATAGTTCGGTAAAATTATCAACGGATGGTGAAATGACAAAAAGATGGTTCGGATTGGCCAGTATGATTGGATTTCGTTATTATGTTTTTTCATGGTTAGCGGTTGATGGTAAAGCAGGTTTTATTCAAAATTCATATAGCGAAAAAAAGTGGAAATTGGGAAAAGAAAAAATTGATGGGCCTACCATGGATATTAAAAAATTACCTGTTTTCAATATCCATTTGGTGCTAGGGTGGTAAAACTATTCCCACTTTTATTCTTTGTATCAATTTCATTTGGTTTTGAGAAAGATCAAGGAGCACCCTGCAATGGGGAAAAAATTCAAAAAGTAGCGAAGAAAGGTTTGCGTTCACTTAAGATATCGGAAATACCTTCATATATAGTTGAGTTAAAAAACTGCAAGGATAAAGAGAGAGTAAAGACAATTAAAAATTCAGCGAATGAAAAACAATTAGAAGATGATGCTGAAAATAATAAATCATTTGTTGGACGCACATCAGGATGTGCCTATTGTGTTATGGCATTGATTGTTTATTTGGCTTTCGTATGATATGAAAATATTTCACAACGGAATGACTTTTGGAACGATACTTTTATGGGGAGTATTATTTTCCCAGCAAATTGAGCCGAATGATGCCTATAAAACCGTACTCAGAATGAAATTAAGTTTGGATCATAATCCACTTACCCATCTGGATGAACTTAAATCGGCCAAAATGAATGTAATACATGAATCATGTAAAATGTATTTAGACTTGGAAAGGCAAAAGGCACCTGATGAGAAATTATTTGTTCAAGCATTAAAAATAAAAAATGATGCAGAAAATTTATCTCAAGTTCATTATAACCGGGCTTTGCCGGTAAAGATTAAACAGAATATTAAATATAATTATTTTT
>Ga0315338_1003427_pt1 | contig 13862 bp, 12 predicted proteins | sample ASW8metaG_FD_204518 | JGI IMG/M metagenome (GOLD analysis project Ga0315338, IMG submission 204518) | Ammonia-oxidizing marine archaeal communities from Monterey Bay, California, United States - ASW #8 | ecosystem: Environmental > Aquatic > Marine > Coastal | place: USA: California | collected... | reverse complement strand
AAGCACGGTGTGCTTTTCTATCCTTTCTTTCTCGAAGGCGTGTTGCTGGACCCTGATCTCATGCAGCGCGATGGCACCCACGCCAACAGCGAGGGTGTTACCGAAATCGTCCGACGCATGATGCCGTTGGTGCTTGAGCTGATCGCCCAAGTTGATTCGCCAACATGATAGGGCGCCTTCTTTCGGTTGGTGGTTTCACGGCGCTCTCGCGGGCTGCCGGATTTATTCGCGACGTGTTGCTGGCAGCTATTTTGGGCGCAGGGCCAGCCTCGGATGCGCTGATGGTAGCGCTGCGTCTGCCCAATCATTTTCGTGCAATTTTTGCCGAGGGCGCTTTCACTGCCGCGTTCGTTCCGCGTTATACGGCGGCTGTAACCAAGCACGGTATAGCGCTCGGTGCGCCTGCATCTAGATTTGCTAATGACGTATTTGCTTGGCAGTTCGTGACACAAATTCTATTGCTGCTCGCAGCACTTACCTTTATGCCTCAAATCATTGCAGTCTTAGCGCCGGGATTTGCGGATAACCCAGCACAGTTCGATCTAGCCGTTGCGCTGACGCGGATTACATTTCCCTATCTTATTTGTGTTGCCATCGTGACCCAGTATTCGGCGATGCTAAATGCAATCCAGCGTTTTAAGGCCGCCGCCGCCGCACCCATCTTTCTTAGCCTTTCAATGATCGTGACGCTTCTGCTTGCCGATCATTTTTCTTCCCCGGTTCACGCTGCCGCAATCGGTATTTTGATTGCCGGCTTTCTCGAATTGTTTCTTCTTCTTGGCGCCTCTGCGCGTGCGGGTCTTTCACTTCGGCTTCATCTGCCACGCTGGAGAAAAAAGATGCGTGATTTTTTTCGTGCGCTGGGCGCAGCTACTATCGGGTCAGGTAGCGTTCAGATTGGTTTATTTGTCGATACAATCATCGCAAGCTTTCTTGTTTCGGGAGAGCTGACCGCGCTTTATTATGCAGATAGAATCAACCAATTGCCTATGGGCATTGTTGGGGTTGCGCTTGGAACAGTGCTTCTTCCCGAAATGTCGGCGCGGCTTGCGGCTGGAGAAGAGCGCGGGGCAAGCGTTTCACAAAATCGGGCGATCGTCTTAGGGCTTTTATTCGCGCTTCCTTGTGTCGCCGCGTTCGTTCTTATGCCGGAGACGATTATGCGGGCATTGTTTGCCCGTGGTGCCTTTGGCGACCAGGCGGCGGACAGCTCGGCTTTGGCCCTGTTTGCTTATGGCTTGGGGTTGCCGGCCTTTATTTTACTACGCTGTGTTGTGCCGTCTTTTTATGCCCGTGGTGATACCGCAACGCCGGTACGCGCTACCATTCTCGGCGTGATCTCCAACATTGCCATGAAGCTGGTCCTCGTATGGGGCATGGCGTTCGGTATCATGGGACTTGCTCTCGGGACGACATTTGGTGCCTGGATAAATTTGCTTATTTTAGTTTGGTTGGCTCGCAAGCGAGGCGTATTGGTCGTGACGCCTGAACTCACCCGGGCCATTGTTCCAATTTTGATTATTGTTGCACTGGTCACCGCCGGCATTCTTGCCGGGCTTGAACTTGGAACGTTATTTATCGAAGACGGTGCCTTTTTGGCCGATGAGGGGATGTTCTTATTTGCTTTCATTGCCGCAGGCGCAGCTTTTGCAGTGGGCGTTTATGCATTTTCGCGACGTCTTCCTTTGAAAGGCACGTTACGATCCCCGTGAATCAATATTGATACTAGTCAGACAGCAATAAAGAAAAATGATTCGTCTCTTTGTAGCGCTTGAAATTCCCACAGATTTGCGATCTCGTCTTTCTCTCCTTCAAGGGGGGGTACCGGGCGCACGCTGGGTGACGGCCGAGCAATATCACCTGACATTGCGCTTTATAGGTGAAGTCAATGAGTCGGTAGCGCGTGACATCGACGATATTCTGTCCGCATTGCATGCGGCTTGCTTCATGGTGGAAATTACCGGTGTAGGCGAATTTGGTGGCAAACTTCCACGTGCATTATGGGCTGGCATACGGCCTTGTTCCGAACTCGTTCATCTGCAAAAAAAAATCGAGTCTGCGATTCAGCGTCTTGGGCTCCCAGCCGAAGAACGAAAATTTACGCCGCATGTAACGCTTGCCCGCCTTCGCAATTCACCGAGCAAGAAAGTTATGGATTTTGTTGGGCACAATTCTTCATTTACTGGCGGAGCTTTCGAAGCAACAAGATTTGCACTTTTTTCAAGTCATCTGGGAAGCACTGGTGCGGTGTACAATGTGGAGCAGGTTTATCCGCTTGGATAATGCAGCGTGTACGAAGACTTACGCCTAATGTGAAACGCATGGTTGATATGATCATTCTTTCAGTGCGGCACTTCTAGTGTATTTTAGCTAACCCTATTCCCGTTCTTCGAGGGCTTCCATTTGTTCGTCCGAAAGACCAAAATGATGTCCGATCTCATGCACTAGAACATGACGCACAATATGTTCGAGGGGTTCACCTTGTTGGGCACAATAATCAAGGATCGGCTGCCGGTACAGAAATATCATTGTTGGCAAGGAAACGGGCATCACACCTTCGCGATCGGCGAGATCCGGTCCATAAAAGAGCCCAAGAATTTCATATGGGCTTGCTAATTCCATATCGTCGATGACTTCGTCATCAGGAAAATCTTCGACCAAGAATACCAGATCGCTGGTTAGCTCACGGAACTCTTGTGGAAGACTGGCTAGAGCCTCACGGGCCAGTGTTTCAAGCTGATCAAGCGTCGGCACCTGTAAATTAATTTCCTGCATTCTCCTCGATTGCCTGTGACTGATTAGTATGAGACTTGACCAGACCGGTCACCTAAACGAAGTCTCAACCGGAATCGATAATTTTGGAAGGGCGCATAAAATGGAAAAGCTAGAGGGTAAAAAAAGAAGAATGTCGCTGGTAGAAATCCCGGATTGGCAAGAAGTCACGGACCGCGATGCCATAACGCGCAAATTCGTATTTGCAGATTTCGTTGATGCCTTCGGTTTTATGTCCCGCGTCGCTCTTATCGCGGAAAAAATGGATCACCACCCCGAGTGGAGCAATGTCTACAGGAATGTCGAAGTCACGCTCTCTACGCATGATGCGGGCGGGCTAACGGAGCTCGATATTGCACTGGCCAAGGAGATCAACAGGCTAATGTGATTCTACTCGCTATTCTCCCGGTTTTTAACCAAATCCTCCACGACAGACGGATCGGCGAGTGTCGAAGTATCGCCAATTTGATCGACCTCGTCCGCTGCAATTTTGCGCAAGATACGGCGCATGATTTTACCCGATCGGGTTTTCGGCAAGGCTGGTGCGAATTGAACTGCGTCAGGCCGCGCGATTGGGCCGATCTCTTTCCCGACCCAGGTTTTTAATTCCTTTGCCAGTGATTTCGTTGTCTCTACTCCGACAGTGAGCGTGACATAGGCGTAGATACCTTGCCCCTTAATATCGTGCGGAAAGCCCACTACGGCAGCCTCAGCCACATCCTCATGCGCCACCAAAGCTGATTCTACTTCAGCTGTTCCCATGCGATGGCCTGACACATTGATCACATCGTCTACCCGGCCAGTAATCCAATAATAGCCGTCTTCGTCTCGGCGGCAGCCATCGCCGGTGAAATATTTGCCTGGATAGGTTTTAAAATAAGTGTCGATGAAGCGTTGATGATCTCCATAAACGCTGCGCATTTGTCCCGGCCAGGAATCATCAATCACAAGATTTCCGGTACAGGCCCCCTCGCATTTATTTCCTTCGGCATCAACGATCCCAAGCATGATTCCGGGTAGCGGCTTTGAGGCCGAGCCGGGTTTTAAATCGGTTGCACCGGGCAAAGGCGAAATCAATATGCCGCCAGTCTCCGTTTGCCACCAAGTATCGACAATTGGGCAATTCCCATCGCCGACGACGTGATAATACCATAGCCAGGCTTCGGGGTTGATCGGCTCTCCGACCGATCCCAGTAAACGTAAGCTCGCACGAGAGGTTTTCTTGACCGGTGCTTCACCCTCGCGCATCAGTGCGCGGATCGCGGTGGGCGCAGTGTAGAAAATATTGACCTTATGCTTGTCGATCACTTGCCAGAAGCGCGAGGAGTCCGGGTAGTTCGGTACGCCTTCAAACATTAGTGTCGTCGCACCATTCGCGAGCGGACCATAGACAATATAGGAATGCCCGGTGACCCAGCCGACATCGGCGGTGCACCAATAGATATCGCCATCGTGATAATCGAAGACTACTTTGTGGGTGAAGGCGGCATAGAGAAGATAGCCACCGCTGCTGTGTAAGACGCCTTTGGGTTTTCCGGTCGAGCCCGAGGTGTAAAGGATAAACATCGGATCTTCAGCATTCATCTCTTCTGCCGGGCATTCATCCGAGACCTTTGCAGCCTCAATGTCATACCAAACATCACGCGCTTTATCGGCAAGCTCGCAATTGCCCGTGCGCTTCACAACAATGACGCGTTTGACGGAGGGGCATTGTTCGACCGCTTTTTCGGTATTGGCGAGCAGCGGAATAGATTTGCCGCCGCGTAAGCCCTCATCGGCGGTGATCACCACCTCGCAATCACAATCGTGAATGCGGCCTGCGAGCGAATCCGGAGAGAACCCACCGAACACGACTGAATGCACTGCGCCAATGCGTGTGCAGGCTAGCATGGCATAGGCCGCCTCGGGGATCATCGGCATATAGATAGTAACGCGGTCACCTTTTTTGACGCCATTAGCTTTTAAGACATTGGCAAAGCGGCAAACTTCTTGGTGAAGCTCAACATAGGTGATGTGACGAGATTGATTGGGATCGTCGCCTTCCCAAATGATAGCCGTCTGGTCACCGCGAGCCTTTAGATGCCGATCGATGCAATTAGAAGCAACATTAAGCGTGCCGTCTTCAAACCATTTGACGTGAAGATCTTCTGCATCGAAGGAAACGTCTTTGACCTTCGTGAAAGGCTTAATCCAGTCGATCGCCTTTGCCTGATCAGCCCAAAACTCTTCCGGATCGGAGATCGACTGCGCATGCATTTTTTCGTATTTGGCCGCGTCAATATGGGCGTGGTTCTTCCAAGCATCGCTTACGGGAAATAGGGTCTCGTGCATCTCCGCTCCTGGGACATTATTTGCTGACTTTTGGCGATAGTGACGCGCACATGGCTCCTACTTCAAGGCATGGCTTTGCCGCATGCGTGCGCTCAGTCTTTTTTGCTGCGTAGTTGTTGGTAAAACGGCGCGACTAAGTCTCACAATGGCTTGAATATATGAATGTTCCTTGACTTCCCTGTTCTCCAAGGCAACATGGCGCATACCCAGGGGCGCCCTGAATGGACAGGGCTGAGATGGCGTTTTTCGTCAGTCCCTTTGAACCTGATCCGGCTCATACCGGCGGAGGGAGCGGCGTTCTGGGATAAGCCCAAAGCTCTAATCCTCTCCGAAATGGAAACAAAGTTGACGCCATGAACAAGCCCATTCTAGCTCCCAGCAACGACACGATTACCTGTGGCAATCTACCCGGCTCAAAAAAGGTCTATGTCGGTGATCTCAAAGTACCTTTCCGCGAGGTTGGACTTTCGGGTGGCGAGCCACCAATCAGGCTCTACGACACATCTGGTCCGTACACGGATAATGAGGCCGCCATCAATATTGCTAAGGGCCTGCCGTCGTTACGCCGCAATTGGATATTGGAACGGGGCGATGTCGAGGAATATGAGGGCCGCGAACGCCGCCCTGAAGATGACGGCCTGAAATCGGGTGAGCTACTCTCAGTTCCACAATTTGATCGTGCCGGCCGCAAGCCCTTGCGCGCCAAGCCCGGTAAAAGGGTGACCCAGCTTGAATATGCACGGGCAGGTCTGATCACCAAAGAAATGGAATATATCGCTGCTCGTGAAAATCTTGGGCGCTCAAAGCTTCTCGATGGTGAGAGCTTCGGCGCGTCTATTCCGGATGAGATGACGCCAGAATTTGTTCGTGACGAAGTGGCAAAGGGCAGGGCGATTATTCCGGTCAATATTAATCACCCGGAAACAGAGCCGATGATCATCGGTCGCAACTTTCTCACCAAAGTAAATGCTAACATCGGTAATTCTATTGTCACCTCGGGCGCTGCCGAAGAAGTCGAAAAACTTGTGTGGTCGATCCGTTGGGGTGGTGACACGGTGATGGATCTCTCCACCGGGCGGCATATCCACACCATCCGCGAATGGATAATCCGCAATTCCCCCGTACCAATTGGCAGCGTTCCCATTTATCAGGCGTTAGAAAAAGTCGACGGTATTGCCGAAGAGCTCACCTGGGAGGTCTATCGCGACACCCTGATCGAGCAATGCGAGCAGGGCGTCGATTATTTCACCGTTCATGCTGGCGTGCGGCTTGCGCATATTCCGCTTTCGGCAGAGCGCGTCACCGGTATTGTTTCACGCGGCGGGTCAATCCTCGCCAAATGGTGCCTTGCTCATCACAAAGAAAATTTTCTCTACACTCATTTCGAAGATATTTGCGAGCTCCTTGGCCAATATGATGTCGCTTTCTCGCTTGGTGATGGTTTGCGCCCCGGTGCGACGGCTGATGCCAATGACGCGGCACAATTCGCTGAGCTGGAGACTTTAGGCGAGCTCAACAAAATCGCGCAAAAATACAATATCCAAACCATGATCGAAGGCCCGGGCCATGTCCCAATGCACAAAATCAAGGAGAATATGGACCGCCAGCTTGCGGCTTGTGACGAGGCGCCCTTCTATACGCTGGGGCCACTCACTACCGACGTGGCGCCGGGCTACGATCATATTACTTCAGCGATAGGTGCTGCGATGATCGGCTGGTTTGGTACCGCGATGCTTTGCTATGTGACGCCGAAAGAACATTTGGGCCTGCCTGACCGTGATGATGTAAAAGCAGGTGTGATCGCCTATCGTATTGCAGCGCATGCCGCAGACATGGCCAAGGGACATCCGGCGGCCCGGATTTGGGATGATGCGATCTCAAAGGCCCGTTTTGAGTTCCGTTGGCGCGATCAGTTTGCGCTGGCTATGGATCCCGAAACCGCCGAGGCTTATCACGACGAAACCCTTCCGGCAGATGGTGCCAAGGTCGCGCATTTCTGTTCGATGTGTGGGCCAAAATTTTGCTCGATGAAAATCAGCCACGAAGTACGCGAGGCGGCGCGTGGGAATAATGATGCGTTTACATCTGACGAAATTCGAGCGGAGATGGCCAAGAAGTCGGAAGAATTCCGAGATGCGGGTTCGGAGATTTATTTACCTAACAACGCTGCAGAGTAGAACGCTAAGTTAGTAGCCATAGAAAAGGGCGTTGGTTTGTCCGGCACCTTTTCTGTTTTTCGCTCTGACGTAGTGAAAGCAATGATTTTTTAGAGTTAAGACTTTGTAATATAGAGAAAATCCCAAGATCTTCGTACTTTCTGCGCGATGCAAATTATGCTAGGCATTGACGACTTGAGGGGCACTCGAGAGGAAAGAATGGTTATTCAAAATAAAACTATTCTAGCCGTCACGGTTATAGCTTTGACGTTGGTTGCTATTCCGGCTTTGGCGCAAAGTAGGGGTGTGTGTCTGCGGTTGCACGACGTTTACAACACCAAAATTCACGACAACTCTACCTTGGTGGCAACAGATCGTCAGCGCAACAAATACACGGTGAATATGAGAGGTGCTTGCGTAGGACTCACGACCAACGCACAACCTTTGATGTTTCGTCCATTTTCAGAATTCTCATGTCTGAGGCGCGGTGATCGTGTGAGCTACAGCATGCCCGGTGAGCCGCTCAACATTTCGCTTTATGGTAGCTCAGGGCAGAGCACTTGCTTTATCGAAAGTGTGAGTGAAGGTATCCCGGCTGAATCTGAAACGTCTTAACTCGGACCTTATCACAGGCGTAATAAGATTTTAAAAATAGGTATTTTTTCGCTCGGCTCTGCCGTGCGGGAATGCGCATGCAAATCGACCATTTAAATGGATTTCATAAGTTAGAAAGCTGATTTTGGAGTATCATCGTGAGGGTGCGTGGAACATTAATAACAATTCTTATCTTGAAATTAGTTTTTGGCACCATTCCTGCAGCTGCCCAGGATAGAGTTTGCTTGCGTGCCCAGCAGATTGATAATTGGGAGATCGTCGACGATAAGACGCTGATTGTTACTGACCGGCTCGACCGGCAATACCGACTGGGTCTCATCGGGAACTGTATAGGATTGCAACAGACGCGATTTTCTCTTGGCTTTGAGACCTTTAGCGAGCTTATTTGCATTCGGCCGGGCGATTCTATCCAGTATAATGATCTTACTTTTGGTGCCGAACGCTGCACAATCTCAAGCATAGAATCCTATACTTCCGAAGACCAAGAAACAGGCGAAAACAGGCAGGACGAAGGGTAACGCTGGCCTGCGTTTCCTTTCATTGGCTCATGCGTCTAGAATCATGTTGAAAATTCAAGTGCGGGGACCTTGTGCGTGGCTATTTCGCCGTTGGCGTTGACGGCATTTCTAAACCAATGAATCTGGGTAACCTCCTGCGTATCGCCCATGCGTTTGGAGCCAGCTTCTTCTTTACGGTGGATGCACGTGCAGCATTGCCCGACGCGATCTCCGACACTTCGAAAGCAGACGGACATCTCCCAGTATATCAATATAGCTCCGGTAATGAGCTTCGCTTGCCCGAAGGCTGTCAGCTTGTAGGGGTGGAAATTACCGATGAGGCAACAGAGCTGCCAAGTTTCCGTCATCCGGCGCGTGCGGCCTATGTATTTGGTTCTGAAAGACTTTCTCTGTCTCGAAGCGTGCTTGGCAGGTGCGAGCATGTCGTCAAAATTCCTACGCGGTTTTCGATAAATGTCGGTATGGCCGGGGCAATTGTAATGTATGACCGGATGCTCACCGTGGGGCGGTTTCCAGATCGGCCGGTTCGTCCTGGTGGACCCGAAGAGCCGCTCCCGCCGCGCGCCAAATGGGGAACGCCAATCTTGAGAAAGTGATCTTTCATTTGCACGGCATACAAATGGCATCTTCAAATTTTCACCCAAATCATGCTTTAAGCATGGGGTTTGGATGGGCACCTCTGATAGAAGGGTGAAATGATGCGTTTTTATTGCTGGAGTCTTCTTGTCTTGTTGGTTGCGCCTTTGATGTTTCCAACAGCGCAGGCGGCCGAGCCGAGCGGCGCCATGCTCACGGCGACCTTTCGCGATTGGTTTGTCTACAGGGCTGGGGCAGGTGATGAACTAAATTGCTTTGCCCTTTCAAAGCTACGAAGTTCGGATCCCGGTAATATCGAACGTGGCGAAAACGCTTTCTTGGTTTCAACTTGGCCGGAACGAAATAATCAGCATGAGCCCTCTATCGTGCCAGGCTACCCCTATCGAGAAAGTGAAGACTCTGTAGTGCGTGTCCAAATCGGCCGTGATCAGTTCGAGTTTGGTCTCATCCGCAATGATGGCGATAGGGGCGGAGCTTGGATGGAAGAAGATGCGCAAGAAGGGCGCCTCATAAATGCGATGAAGGCCGGTGCGACCATGGTCGTCACCGGTACGGCTGCGTCTGGAACACTGACACGCGACACCTATTCACTTGCGGGTATTACTGCCGCGCTTGAGAACATCGAATCAAACTGCAACTAAGGACGTATTTTTTATGAGTGGGCCTGCCCCCCTGGTCGGCCTTAGCACCGACGACCTCAAGACAGTGCTTCAGAAAATCGGAGTGGCGCCCAAGCAGGCGCCCATGCGCGCGCGCCAATTGTTCAACTGGGTTTATGTTCACGGCACAAATGATTTTACGCGGATGACCAATCTTGCAAGAGAATTTCGTGACTTAGTGGCGACGAATTTGTCACTTGCACGGCCGGAGATCGTGACAGAAGAAATTTCGAAAGACGGCACGCGCAAATGGCTTTTGCGTAGCGCGCCAGGGATCGAATTTGAAACCGTTTATATTCCCGAAGAAGATCGTGGCACGCTTTGCATTTCCAGCCAGGTCGGCTGCACACTAACCTGCCGTTTTTGCTACACCGGTACGCAAAGGCTGGTGCGTAATCTCAGCGCTTTTGAGATCGTTGGGCAGATCATGGTCGCACGTGATGTGCTTGGTGATTGGCCTTCGACCAAGGAAAGGCGCTGCATCACTAATATCGTCATGATGGGCATGGGTGAGCCGCTCTATAATTTTCAAAATGTTAAAAAATCGATTGGTATTGTCGCCGACGGCAACGGATTGGCAATTTCTAAACGAAGGATCACGCTTTCAACGGCCGGTGTTGTACCAATGATCGAGCGCGCGGGTGCCGAAATTGGATCCATGTTGGCGATCTCATTGCACTCAGCCCGTGATGACGTGCGCGATCTAATTGTGCCGCTCAACAAGAAATATCCAATCAAGGAATTGATGGCTGCCTGCCGTAACTATCCTGGGCTTTCAAATGCAAGGCGAGTGACTTTTGAATATGTGATGCTGAAGGGCGTCAATGATTCTATGGGGGACGCCAAAGCACTGATCAAGCTGATTGCGGGCATTCCAGCTAAGATCAATCTTATTCCCTTCAACCCTTGGCCGGACTCACCCTATGAATGCTCTGACTGGGGGCAAATCGAAAAATTTGCAGAGCTGGTCAATCGCGCAGGCTATGCCAGCCCGGTACGCACCCCGCGCGGACGTGACATTATGGCGGCCTGTGGCCAGCTGAAAAGCAAAAGCGTCAAAGAGCGCGCGTCTGCACGCAGCGCGGCGAAAAGTTCGGAAGAGCTTGTGCGTATGCCGCATTAGGCTTAGTCACTCCTTTAGTCAGATTTGCGCCAAACCGCCCAATCCGATAGACCCCGCCTCGGTTCGTAAGGCGCGAAGAACATGACAAAAAGCAGCGTGAAAAAAGTGGTACTGGCCTATTCAGGTGGGCTCGACACTTCAGTCATCCTCAAATGGCTGCAGGCAGAGTATGGCTGTGAGATCGTTACCTTCACCGCCGATCTAGGTCAGGGTGAAGAGCTAGAGGCAGCACGGTCCAAGGCGCAGCTGCTTGGGATCAAAGACGAGAACATCTTTATCGAAGATCTACGCGAGGAATTCGTTCGCGATTATGTTTTCCCAATGTTTCGGGCTAACGCGCTTTATGAGGGTGTGTATCTCTTAGGCACCTCCATCGCCCGGCCGTTAATTTCCAAGAAGCAGATCGAGATCGCTGAAAAAACCGGCGCCGATGCAGTGGCTCATGGCTCGACAGGCAAAGGCAATGATCAGGTCCGTTTTGAACTTGCCTATTATGCACTCAATCCCGACATTAAAATAATCTCCCCCTGGCGTGAATGGGATCTGGCTAGCCGTGCGGAGCTCATCGCTTTTGCCGAAGAGCATCAAGTTCCAATCCCAACGGATAAACGCGGCGAAGCACCGTTTTCGGTTGATGCGAATATTTTACATTCCTCTTCGGAAGGAAAAGTACTGGAAGATCCAGCGGCTGAACCGGACAGTGTCGTCTATCAGCGCACGCTTTCACCGGAAGAGGCACCGGACAAAGCAACCATCATTAACGTGGAGTTCGAGAAGGGCGACCCGGTTTCGATCGATGGCGAGGCCCTCTCGCCCGCAGACCTGCTTGCCCGGCTCAATGATTTGGGAAAGGCGAGTGGCATTGGACGGGTGGATCTTGTCGAGAACCGTTTTGTCGGCATGAAATCGCGCGGGGTCTATGAGACGCCAGGTGGCACCATTTTATTGGCCGCCCACCGGGCGATGGAATCGCTTACACTTGATCGCGGCGCGGCGCACCTCAAAGATGATTTGATGCCGCGCTATGCTGAGCTTGTCTATAATGGCTTCTGGTTTTCACCTGAACGTGAAATGCTTCAGGCTGCGGTTGATGTAAGCCAAGGGCTTGTCACGGGAAGTGTCAGGCTGAAGCTCTATAAGGGCAATGTCATTGTGACTGGGCGCTCGTCGCCTTATTCGCTTTATGCTGAGGATCTAGTGACGTTTGAAGATGACCGCGGCGCTTATGATCAAAAGGATGCCGAAGGCTTTATCCGCTTAAATGCACTGCGCCTTCGTACTCTTGCTCAGCGTAAGCGAAGGCTGCCGGAATAGGGCTATTTCTACCCTTACACTGGGCATGTCGAATTGTGAGGGTTCTAATGCACATTACAACTCAATCACACGTCCAAATTAGCAACGCTTAAGGCATTGGTCTGGATGAAATCGCGGCGCGGTTCAACCGCATCGCCCATCAGCTTTGCAAAAAGGTCGTGTGCCTGATCCGCATGCTCAATCTTCACTTGCAAAAGCGTGCGCGCGTTTTCGTCAAGTGTCGTTTCCCAAAGCTGGCCCGGATTCATCTCGCCTAGGCCTTTATAGCGTTGCAGTGAAAGTCCGTGACGACCCCATTCAAATATGGCTTCGAGAAGCTGCGTTGGCGAGCGAATTTCGCATGTCTCGTCTTTGCGGGCCAGCAGACCGACCTTCAAATAGGCATCTTGTAGCTCGGCGGCCATGCGGTCCAGCTTGCGCGCATCCGAGCTCGCGATCAGCGTTCCATCGATGGCAACGGTCTCACGCACGCCGCGTACATCGCGCCAAAATTTGAGGCCGCCATCAACAGTCGGCTCGCCCTGCCAACCACGCTCGGTTTCATCAGAGAGTAGGTCGAGGCGGCGGGCAATGTAGGCTGCGGCATCCTTTGCCTTGCCAGCATCGCTTAAGATTTCTGGATTGAGCGCGCCGGCGATAGCCGCCTGTTCCAAGACGGTACGAGAAAAATGCTGTGGGAATCCATCGAGCGCTGCCCTTGCCGCCCTGGCACGTTCAATCAATTCAACAAGATCAGCCCCTACAAGCGTTTCGCCGGTATGTAGGGTTAGCGCGACATCTTTGGTTCCCTCAGAGATGAGATAAGCCTCGAGTTCGCGTTCATCTTTCAAGTAGAGCTCCGTCTTGCCGCGCAAAGCTTTGTAGAGCGGCGGCTGAGCAATATAGAGATGGCCGCGTTCGATGAGTTCCCGCATTTGACGGTAAAAAAAGGTGAGAAGAAGCGTGCGGATATGCGCGCCGTCGACATCGGCGTCGGTCATAATTATGATCTTATGATAGCGCAGCTTGTCGGGGTTAAATTCCTCAGCACCTACGCTGGTGCCAAGTGCGGTTATCATAGTGATGATTTCATTGCTTGAGAGCATCTTTTCGAAACGCGCACGTTCGACATTAAGAATTTTCCCGCGCAGAGGGAGGACCGCTTGATTGGCGCGGTTGCGCCCCTGTTTGGCAGAGCCTCCGGCGCTATCGCCCTCGACAATGAAAAGTTCGCATTTTGATGGGTCGCGCTCCTGGCAATCAGCTAATTTTCCGGGAAGCGAGCTACCGTCCAATACGCCCTTGCGGCGTGTGAGTTCGCGCGCCTTGCGTGCGGCATCGCGCGCAACGGCCGCTTCGACGACCTTTCCGACGATTGTACGTGCTTCTGTTGGGTGCTCTTCGAACCAGGTACCCAACTGATCGAGTAGGGCCCCTTCGACCACCGGACGCACTTCAGACGAAACCAATTTATCTTTGGTTTGAGAGGAGAATTTTGGATCTGGCACTTTGACCGACAGGACGCAGGTCAAACCTTCACGGCAATCTTCACCGGTGAGCGATACTTTGTCTTTTTTCGCGGACGCCAGGCCCTCTGCATATTTTGTCACAATGCGGGTCAGCGCAGCCCGAAAGCCCGCCAGATGGGTACCACCGTCGCGTTGTGGGATGTTGTTGGTAAAGCACAGCATATTCTCGTGATAGGAATCATTCCACGAGAGAGCAGCCTCAACGCGCATGCCTTCGCGGTCGGCGTCGATAATAATTGGCTTTGCGATCAAGCCTGATTTTGCCCGAT
>Ga0315338_1003426_pt1 | contig 13864 bp, 9 predicted proteins | sample ASW8metaG_FD_204518 | JGI IMG/M metagenome (GOLD analysis project Ga0315338, IMG submission 204518) | Ammonia-oxidizing marine archaeal communities from Monterey Bay, California, United States - ASW #8 | ecosystem: Environmental > Aquatic > Marine > Coastal | place: USA: California | collected... | reverse complement strand
CGTGACCAGCGATTCCGGAAAAACGTCCAAAATCGGTCACGATAAAACGGAATGAGCGGTCACGATCACCCGGAACAGGCGGTCACGTTCAAACGGAATGGGCGGTCACGATGGGCCGGAATATGCACTACTCATAACCGGCTTGTCTGGAGCTGGGAAAAGCACGCTCATAAACAGTATCTTGTCGTGCTTCCCGCAGATCATTGAGCATGAAAACTATAACGGCGAACCCTACCTACAAAAGCAACTTGTGTATTTGAAGATTGAGATTCCACCGGATGCGGTTCGAAAGGCGCTATGTTTGAGCTTCTTTTCTGCCTTAGATGAGGCGCTCAAAACCAACTACTACGTGCAGTATAGCAACAGCCGGAAAGGCATTAGCGAGATGGAAACTGCCATCCATCAGATCTGTGCAAGTCATTGCGTCGGAATGATTATTATAGATGAGTTTCAAAATCTTAACGTTGCGAAGGCAGGAGGTGACGAAGTCATACTCCAGTTCTTCGACTCGATAACCAATAACGCAAAAATCCCAATCATTAAGGTTGGCACACCAGCAGCTTTGCGGCTTTTCAGCGCAAAATTCAGGTCGGGGAGGCGCGCGGGAAGCGCCGGTTTCTACGAACTGGGCCAGCTCAAGAATGACGAACAAGATTGGAAGACTCTTGTCCGTGCAGCCTGGACATTCCAATGGGTGAAAAATCCAAAGAGACTGGACCAAAAACTCGAGAATACGCTTTACGAACTTTCACAAGGTATCCCATTCTGCCTGTTCAAGCTGATGCAGCTCGCAAACCTTGAAGCAATCTCATCCGGAGTCGAATCCATTTCAGCATCAACCCTAAGAAGCGCCTACAAGCAACACTTCGGGTTATTGAGGCACGCATTGTCTGCGCTCCGGAAGGGAAATCCGAGGCAATATGAGGACCTGCTGCCAGTTTCCGTTTGGCTCGAGGGAGGAAGCAATTCTGTGCCAATCGGGCACCTGATGAATCTGGCGAAAGCCGAAGATTTCCGGGGAGATGCAGCCAAAAGGGTCAAAAACCATGTAGATGATGCCATCTCTGAGGCTGGACTTTCAGCAAGCGAGAAACGGCACCTTTTCAAGGTAAAAGAGAATCTCGAAGCGAAGTTGGCTGAAGGCAAAGGCGCTGAGCTTCTTGGTGTAGAGGCTCTATAGAATGATCTCGTTTTTCCCCGTTCTGATGCCCGACGAGCACCTATTCTCCATTTTTGCTCGATATCACCAAATTGCAGGCAACTCTACAATTGATCGCACGAAAGCCCAGCTCGGATTAGCGGAAGGCCCCTTGAAGCCGCAGGACATTTCCAACCAAACCTTTCATACAGCGCTCAAGACTGCCGCGACCTTACTCATGCAACCGCTGAGAAAGGTTGCTCGGGGCCATACCCTTGTTCCATTCCTGAGGCTATCCCTACCATCTAGAATCCAGGACCAACTGCACAGTGCTTGGGATAACGATCAATCTTCCATTCCCGCCCCCAAGACACTTATGAATGATCGAATGCTGACATTCGACAAGTCTTGGAGGTTCTGCAACGAATGCATCGAGACGGACACGCGAGAAGTGGGCTTCGGTTACTGGCACCTGAGTCATCAAATACCGTCAATCAGGCAATGCAAAATCCATCAGGTACCGCTACTCAGTTCTGGGCTAAAAACCTTAAACGATTTCCAGCTACCTCGAGATGCCCATGAAAACACTGTCCAAGGTAGGGCCACTTTGATCGAGAATCGCTGGGAATGCTGGCTGATGGAATTATTCGCGAGCTGCCAGGCGTCTGGCATCTGGGTCGGCCTTGAGGCTCTTAACGCCACCTTCGAAAAGGTCTGGGGAGTGCCTAGAAAGCCCGGATGGGCAAGAGCCCAAAGGTACCAAGAAATCCTTGGTCACGTGGAAGAGGTTGCAGGCATGCCGCTGCTAGAGACGATCTTCGAATTCTATCAGGGCGACGGACTAACCTACCGGGGTAGAGCGCGACCAAACTTCATTCGAACAACCTTTGAATCAACAGATCCTAAAATCCGGCACCCCATTTATTATCTACTACCGCTCTGGGCTGCGGGCCTGTCGCCACATCCCGACGAATGGCCCAGCGAACTTTAGCGTTATGACCAGCTCGATACATATCCAGCCATTGCCAGGAGAGACGGTCTATAGCCTGGTTAGCCGATACCACCTCCTCTCAGGGAACGCGAGCGAGTCCGAATCATACTCAGCGCTGTATTCGTCCAGTAGGGCCAGGATTAACGCCTATTTGCCGTCACAACTACAGAGGACCGGGCATTACTTCGGATTGCTCCCTGAAGCCTTACTCTGGAACCATACGCTTTATCCTCTATTTGCAAGCTTCATAACGCCAAGAAGGGCTCAGGAACTAAAACGCGCAATGTTTCTGAATTTTGGCAGCCACGTGGGCGAAAAAGCCGGGCTCCCTCAATCGAAACTAAAGTTCACAACCGGCCACAAACATTGCCCCTTGTGCTTGGCCGAAGACTTGAAACAGATAGGCGTTGGTTACTTCCGCAGCACTCATCAATTGCCTGGTGTGAATGCCTGCGCAATCCATGCGTCACAACTGTTCCTCACAACAATAAGCGACTTCTCTCTTGATCGTTCATTGATTCTGCCTAAAGCTGATACTGGGACACTCCCTGCTGACAATGTTTCAGTGAAGCTTTCCAATTTCGGTAGTTCGGTGCTCCACCAGCTACAAATCCGTCAACAGTTTCCTGATTATCGAAAAGCTTATCGAATTCAGCTGAACCAAAAAGGATTACTAACCAAAAACGGCAACGTGCGGATCAGAAAGGTGATACCGGCCTTGAAAGACCACTGGGCTCCATTAGAGAAGCACTATAATCACCAGCTCGAATGTCCAGACCAACTATTAACATTCGACTTCGTAGGCCCCCTGCTTCGCGCAAAGACACATTACCCAACACACCCCATCAAGCATCTGCTCTTCGCAGAATGGCTGTTCGATGGGGATGCTAATTTGTTTTGGGACGCCGACGAAGAAGAACAGCTCATCCTCCCTGGCTTTGAAGTCCCAATTGTTGGAAACAGCCGCATCCACCAAAATGATTTTTTTAGCAAGCGGGAGACGCGGCGACGCTCCATCTCTGACTATATGGACGGACATCCACTCGCGATCAGGAAGGACATCAAAGCGGCGAAGAATGCTGACTTTTTTTGGCTTTACCACAATGACAGGGATTGGCTAGAGCAACAGTTGCCGTCACCAATGCCACCAAAACGCCCAGAAAAGAACTGGCACGCTCTCGATGACAAAGTGTGCGAAATGGTTCATGAACAAACACTTCAACTATCGGAGCCAATATCCGTTTCAGAGTTAGACGTCTTGCTCGGCGGGCATCGCTGGCTCACTAAGTTTCTGGGAAATCTGCCAAGAACTCGCAATCTCATTCAGGACCAGTTGACCAAAGGAATTCTCAAGAAAGTGGGTCAACCGAGATAAACCCACGGACCAAGCATTGCGGTGACAGTAAACATTACTTGTTGAAATCATCACGAAAGTCGGAGAAGATTCCAGCGGCGAGGTTGACGCACGCTGCCCACTTTAGCGAACCCGGACGGGACAACCCTTACCACCCTTTTCTTACGCTCTGATTTTCTCCGCGAATCATGGCAGTGGGCACCATATTTTTCGCTAACAGAGGAAAAAAACATGAGTGTAACGACCGTTGTTTCGTCTAAAACCGTTCAACAACTTAAGCAAATAGCCAAGCAATACAAGCGCAGCCTATCGATTACCCATACAGAGGCCCTAGAACTCGCTGCCCAAAAAGCAGGTTTTTCGAACTGGCATCAGGCCTCACAGGCTAACGTACTTCTTCGACCCGCCGAACAAGCTCTCAAGTCCGGCGCGATTATCGGCTTGGACGTGAAAGACGGGATGGATTATTTCGATTCAATCACTGAGGACGGGACGTTCATCTACGATGAGCTTCTGCCCATGGTGTGTGCAAAGTCTTTCCGAAAAATGATGCAGTCTGGCCCAGACCCAGATGATGAACTTGGCCGCCTTCCCTCTGAGACAATGACAGAAGATGAGTTCGAGGAATGGTTTCAAACCAACCTTCACGACAACATGTACTTCCGGCTTGGTGAAAACATCTCAGTCGACTCGCTGGATCAGGTTCTCAAACTACTTGATGAGAGATCGTTCTGGCCTGCGTTTTACGTGTGGTTCCAAGGCAAACTCTATGAGTTTGAAAAGAGTTATGAGGATGGGATGCCTGTTTTCAGCACTTAATGGTGAGATCTGGGCGGCCAGTAAACGCCGCCCAGATCATAGATGCTTCCCGGAAATATCTGATTACCATTGAAACGCCGTCAGCACCGGAGGGGCAACCGGAACGAGGATGTTCAAACTTCGTCAGCTAGGTGAAAGTGAGCTACGATCTTGCTGCTATACATCTTTATGCACACCTTCATGCTATGTCGGCCATCGGCTTCCAACGGGAGTTGAGAGCGTGCACTCTGGGTCGATCAAGGCGGCCAAATCCGTTATCTTCAAGTAAAGCTATGAGTTTTATAATCTTAAGCGAAGACACAGGACTATGAACCACCTCAAACCGGTGAGTTATGAGCGAAAATGCGCTTTAACGAGTCTATATTTTTGATTGGTAATGCCAGCATGGCGACCAACACCCGAGAAACAGGTTAACCATTGAACAAAGAACAACTGAAGCAACTCGAAAATGACCTTTGGGCTGCCGCTGATAATCTGCGAGCCAATTCCGATCTGAAGGCATCCGAATATAGTACGCCAGTTCTAGGACTCATCTTCCTCAAGTTCGCTGACATCAATTACCGACGTCACGAAGCGGCAATTTTAAGGGAGTACCAAGAGCTGAAAGGCTCCCGCCGTGAGAAGCCGCTGCATGAGATTGCCGTAGGTCGATGTGGCTTTTACCTGCCGGAGCATGCCCGTTACAGCTACCTGCTGAACCAGCCGGAAAGCCAGGATATTGCCAAAGCCATCGAAAAGGCGATGGAGGCCATTGAGCAGTACAAACCTGAGTTACAGGGAAGTCTGCCCAAGGATGAGTATTACCGGCTCACCCGCACCCAAGAGACGAAACTGCTGCCTTTCGACCTGCTTCGCCAGTTCGACAATATCCCCGATGATGCCACCGGTGATGTGTTTGGGCAGATTTATGAATATTTCCTGGGCAAGTTCGCGATGTCCGAAGGCCAGGGCGGCGGCGAGTTCTTTACTCCTCGCTCGGTGGTTCGGCTGATGGTGGAGATCATCGAGCCGCATGGCGGTTCGGTTTTCGATCCTGCTTGCGGTTCTGGCGGCATGTTCGTGCAATCGGCGCAGTTCATTGAAAAGCACCGTGAGGAATTCGAGGCACAAGGAGAGGACACCAGTGTGTTTGTCTCCGGTCAGGAGAAAAGTTCGGAAACCGTCAAACTGGCGCGCATGAACCTGGCTGTCAACGGTTTGCGCGGGCAGATTCTCCAAGGCATCTCCTATTATGACGACCACTTCAATTCCTTTGGCCAGTTTGACTATGTACTTGCCAACCCGCCGTTTAACGTTGATGAGGTCTCGCTCTCAGGGGTAGAGAAAGACTCCCGCTTTAACGCCTACGGCATCCCCCGCAAAAAAACGAAGGCGGCCAAATCGGAAGAGGGCAAGGAGACGGTGCCCAACGCCAATTACCTATGGATCAATCTGTTTGCTACTTCCTTGAAAGAGCCCAGTGATACCAGTCTAGGTGGCCGAGCGGGGTTGGTCATGGCCAACTCCGCCTCCGATGCGCGCCACTCTGAGGCGGACATTCGCCAGACTTTGATTGAAAACAACCTGGTTTACGGCATGCTCACCCTGCCGTCTAATATGTTTTATACCGTTACCCTACCGGCCACCTTATGGTTCTTTGACAAAGGCAAGACGGATGAGCACGTTCTATTTATCGACGCTCGCAATATCTTTACTCAGATCGACCGCGCTCACCGGGAGTTCTCGGAAGAGCAAATCCAGAATATTGCCATCATCAGCCGCCTGCACAAGGGTCGTCGTGAAGAGTTTGTCGCTCTAATCGATCAATATTTTGAGCAAGGCATGGCACGGCTCGCGGACAATCATAAGCAGGTAAAACCGGTTGCCGAACAACTGCTCGACGTATTAGATGATGGTTCAGGCAAACAAGCCGTAGCCAGTCTTATCAGCGCATGGGGCAATCTCACACCCCTGGAAACAACTTGGGCCAGCTATCAGCAGCAAAATAGTGACAGGGAAGGCGTCGATCAGAAGAACTTGGCCCAGCAAGCATTACGCGCCACTTTCAATCCGTTTTTCGCAACACTGCACGACAACCTGAAAGAGATAGGCAGAGCCGTGCGTCGCCATGAGAAAGCGCTGGTGGAGGCCGCCAGGCAGGCAGGCAAGCGACAGACTGCGGACCGCGCCACCCGGCACCTCAAGGTCACGCTGGAAAAACTGCACAATGAGGTGAAGAACGCAGAGCGCAGTTTTGGACATATTCAGTGGTTGCAGGAGCGCTTCCCTGAGGCTGAATACGAAGATGTGACCGGACTATGCAAGCTAGCGGATCTGGCTGAGATTAAAGAACAGGACTACTCTCTCAATCCAGGGCGCTATGTGGGCGTATTGATTGAGGAGGACGGGAAAACAGAGGAAGAGTTTATAGATGATCTGGCAGAATTAAGAGATCAGCTGGCTGAGCTGGATAACACGTCTGAAACCATCATGTCGATTATCTACAAAAATCTTTCCACTATCGTTGGCGAAGTATGAGTTACCAGATATCCAAATACCCGGTTGAGAAGCTGGCCCCCAACGCAGACATCCAACCTGGGTTCGCCTTTAAAAGCGAGTGCTTCACAAGCAACGATGAGGACCTCCCGCTAGTAAAGGGGGAGAACGTCCACCAGGGTTACATAGATTGGCTAGGAGCAAAACGTTGGCCTGCCGAGGACTACGAATCGTGTTACAAGTATCACCTAGTGCCTGGTGACATTGTATTAGCGATGGACCGCCCATGGGTGACAGCTGGTCTGAAATGGTCTTACATAAAGCCGCATGATCCAAAGGCGTTGCTCGTCCAGCGTGTCGCCCGAATTAGATCCAGGAAAAAGCTCGATCAAAACTACCTGCGGCATGTGATCTCCAGCAACTATTTTGCGAATTACCTCAAACCGATTGTCACCGGTGTAAATGTTCCACACATTAGCGGGAAACAAATTGGGGCTTTTCAAATTCCGATCCCAAAGATCGAAGTTCAACGCAAAATCGCCTCCATCCTGACTGCCTACGACGAACTGATCGAGGTCAACAAGCGTCGCATTGCATTATTGGAAAAAATGGCCGAGAGAATCTATCGCGAATGGTTCGTCAGTATGCGATTTCCCGGACACCAAGACACCGATTTTGTGGGAGGCGTGCCGGAGGGCTGGAACTCAATTCCTATGCGAGACCTGATTCAACACTACATCGGCGGAGGCTGGGGAGAAGAGGAGTCTACTGCAAAGTTTAGCGAGCCTGCTTTTGTTATTCGGGGAACAGACATTCCTTCGGTACAAGCTGGAGGCATTTCTTCAATACCTTTCCGTTTTCATACACCATCGAACCTAAAATCTCGTGCTATGGAATCTGATGATTTCGTATTCGAGGCTTCAGGAGGTAGCACTAACCAGCTGCTTGGTCGAAATATCAGGATTTCTCAAATATTACTGGAGTCGTTTTCGGCTCCGGTTATTCCTGCGAGCTTCTGTAAATTGATAAGATTTAACCGCCAGCTTGTTTCGCCTTTTTTAATGCAGCAGTACCTAAAACTATTCTACGAACAAGGACTGGTGGGAATCTTCCAAGTCCAGTCAACCGGAATAAGCAACTATCAGTTTGAGAGTTTTCTCAAACATCACAAGATGTTGACACCGCCTTCTGATATTCAGCGTCAGTTCGAGGACGTAGTTAAACCAATGCTCGATCTGAAGGATCACTTAGGACTTCAAACTACGGTGGCCATTAAAACCCGGGGTCTCCTACTCCCGCGCCTGATTTCCGGCAAACTCTCAGTGGACGATCTCGCTATTCAGTTTCCCCCTAGTATGCAGGAAGTCTCTCCAAGCACCGAAGTCGAACTTGAGGCAAGCCATGCCTAACTTCTTGTCCGAGGACGCCATCGAGCAGGCCGTGGTGCAGCGGTTGCAGCATCTGTATGGCTACGATGCACTCGATTGCCACACCACCGATCCAGCTGATTTGCTGGATGGTTCGGGACGCTCGGACAAACGCGAAGTTATCTTTCGCGACCGATTGAAAACAGCGGCGGTGGAATTGAACCCGGAGATTCCCGAAACCGCCATTGATGACGCAGTGGATCAAGTCTGCGACCGCCGCCAGGCCATGACCACCATCGCGTCCAACCGCGAGCTGGATGGCCTGATTCGGGACGGGGTGCGGGTAGAGTTCAAGGACATCACCGGTCGCAATCGTAAGGAGCGAGTACGGCTAATCGACTTCAATCAGCCCGAGAATAACCACTTTCTGGCTGTTACTCAGTTGTGGATTCAAAGTACTGGAGTAGCGGCCAAGGCAGCGTACCGTCGGCCCGATATTCTTCTGTATATCAACGGCCTGCCGGTGGTGTTCATGGAGTTGAAGAACTCCAACGTGAAGCTGCGAACGGCCTACGATGACAACCTGGCCAATTACAAAGCCGATATCCCACAGCTGTTTCTTACCAATGTGTTCTGTGTGTTCAGTAACGGCATCGAAACCCGCCTTGGGAGCCTGAGCGCTGAGTGGGAGCATTTTTTCCACTGGCTGCGGCCGGAAGATGAAAAGGAAAAGGTGCGTCGCGACCAAATCCGTGTTGAAGGAACCAGCGCCGAGCGTTTTCTCCAGGGCTTGTGTAATAAGCAAAAGCTGCTGGATTATCTGGAAAACTTTGTGATTTATCACAATGGGGTTCAAAAGGTCATCGCCCAGAACCATCAGTTCATTGGCGTTAACAAAGGCTTTGACAAGTTCCTTCGCCGTGAAGAATTCGGCGGAAAGCTTGGTGTGTTCTGGCACACCCAAGGGTCGGGCAAGAGCTTTTCCATGATCTTTTACGCCCGCAAGATCATCCGCAAGGTGCCGGGCAACTATAGCTTTTTGGTTGTAACCGACCGTGAAGATCTTAATGGGCAGATTTATCGCAACTTCCTGAACACCGAAACAGTAAAGAAAGCGGATGCAGCTCAGCCCAAAGACAGCGAGCAGCTTCGCACTTTCCTTGGCCAGAACAAGAAGCTGGTGTTTACCCTGATCCAAAAGTTCCGGTGGCCCAAGGGCAAGCGCTATCCCGTGTTAACGAACCGCAACGATATCATCGTGATTGTGGACGAAGCCCACCGCACCCAGTACAAATCACTCGCTGAAAACATGCGCGCCGGACTACCCAACGCTCAGTACCTGGCTTTCACCGGTACACCCCTGCTAGGACGCGAGCGCAAGACCAACGAATGGTTCGGCGATTATGTTTCGGAATACAATTTCAGCCAGTCCATGGACGATGGCGCAACGGTGCCGCTGTTCTATAAGAAGCGCGTCCCCGAGGTATTGAACCAAAACGACGATTTGAGCGACGAGTTCTACGAGATTTTAGAGGATGAAAACCTCGATGAGGTCCAGCAGGAAAAGCTGGAGCGTCGTTTCGCCACCGAACTTCAAGTAATCAAACGCGACGACCGGCTGGAGACGATAGCACGGGACTTGGTCTACCATTTCCCACGCCGGGGTTATCTGGGCAAGGGTATGGTGATCTCTGTCGACAAATTCACGGCGGTGAAGATGTACAACAAGGTTCAGCGGCTGTGGACGGAGGAGATTAAATCACTACGCGGTGAAATCAAAAAGACCGTGGACGAGGTACACAAGGCTCGCTTGCAGAGACAGCTTGAATGGATGCGCAAGGTTGAAATGGCGGTCGTGGTCAGCGCCGAGAATGGTGAAGAAGAGAAGTTCGACGCCGAGAGCCTCGACATTCGCCCACACCGAAAGCGCATGGAACAGCTAGACAAACACGGCCACGACCTGGAGTACAACTTCAAGGACCCGGATCACCCGTTACAGCTAGCCTTTGTATGCGCCATGTGGCTGACCGGCTTTGATGCGCCCACAGTTTCCACCCTGTATCTCGACAAACCGCAGAAAGACCATACCCTGATGCAGACTATCGCCCGTGCCAACCGGGTAACCTCCCACCGGATCAACGGGGTGGAGAAGACCAATGGCGAAATCGTCGATTATTACGGCGTGATCGGGCGGCTGAGGAAAGCAATCAAGGATTATGGTCAAGGCGGTGAAGGACTGGATGAGCCGCCGGTCAAGGACAAGGACGAACTATTTGCGCTGCTGACAGATGCAATACAGCAGGCCAATGCTTTTTGCGCTGAACGCGACATCACGGTTAACGTTGCGCTCGAGGCAGACGATGTATTCAAGCAAGTCAGCTTGTTCAAAAGCTGGGCAGATACCCTGCTCTCGAAGGATGAATGGCGGCGATCCTTCAACGTGTTCGAAAACACCATTACCGCGCTCTACGAAGCCTGCAAGCCCGAGATTCTCGGGAATCCGGTCGTCCGCAAAGTCGCATTGTTCCAGTATCTCCGGGGCGTGATCGACAGCGTTATCCAACAACAGGATATTGATTCAGCCACCAAGAAGATCAACGAGTTGCTCGATGAAAGCCTGATTGTCGATGATCAGACTTTTAATCAGCTCAAAGAAGAAAAAGAAGGTTGGAAAATCACACAGAGCGGCAAGGGATGGGATCTCAGCAAGATCGATTTTGAGAAATTAAAGGCTGACTTCAAGCAGGCGCAGTACAAGAACATCGAAATCGCCGACCTGCGCGCGTTTCTCGAAAAGAAACTACAGGATATGCTCAATAGCAATCGCACCAGGCGAGATTTTGCTGAGCGCCTCCAGGAAATTATTGATGCATATAACGCTGACAGTAGTTCAGCCGATAATGACTTTGCCGAGCTGGTGAAATTCGCCGAATCCCTCAAGGAAGAAGAAGATCGTCATGTACGCGAGGGCTTGACCGAGGATGAACTGGAAATCTACGACCTTCTCTGCAAAGAAAATATGACAAAGGCAGATGAGAAGAACGTTCGTATGGCGGCCAGAGAATTATTGAAACGGCTAACGGACGAAAAACCGAAAGTACTGGTGCAAGACTGGTATAAAGACAGCCAAACGCGGCTTTCTGTCCGCGATGCGGTTGGTTCGGTGCTAGATGAGTACCTGCCTGAGGACACCTACGACAAGGATTTGTTCACGCAGAAGCGTGATCAGATTTTTGAATTAACACTAGACCTGGCGATTAACCACCAAAGATGGGCGGCTTAAAATTACTTGGAGCTGGCGATACCTGTTTTACCCAATGCCAGATCCGGTTAGCCATAAGAAAAATCAATTTCTAGCTGCCAGAATATTTTCGGGATCACATTTAGTCTAGTTCGTGACCCGAATCTGGTTTCTCCGACAAAGTTGATCCATCACCATCTGGCGGCCTATGAATACGATCTGTTAAGTAATGCAAACCAAGCAATGTCGTGACCATCAGATTGGATATTAGAAAGAGGTACACGAAAGTGAACCCTGGTTTAATCGCCCTGACGACATCTTTTGCTAACAGAGCTTCTAGATTGTTATGCAAGACACTGATCGACATTCCAATCAAGAAAAGAAGGAGGCTTAGAAAAGCGAGATAACCAAACAGGTAGGACAAGAACCGCCTACGGTTAATCGGGATTAGCTTCTGCTGCCCTTTTCTTTTGACCTTAATCTTGACTGGATCTCCCGCAAAAGGTTGGTCAAGAACCTTGGATGGAAACGTTGCTATGGCCGCTAGCGCGGCGATGTAAAATCCGATGAGCATCTGGAGTAATTGCGTCACATGCGCAACGAGGCCGGTCTCACCAAAAAGGTTTACTCTGCCTGGCAGGACCATCAAAACAACAAAGACAAAAGTGGTCATGGCCAGAGGAATGTACCAATCAAACCAAGGTTTGATTGGATTCTTGATCCTCAAATAAGCTAGCGGAGTAAAAAGCTGCCGAAGACCAGGAACCATTACTTTATTCCAGAAGTCCGAGAATTTTTTTAGCGTAAGAGTTGATGATTTTATCGCTGCACTGCGCCAATCCAGGAGCATACTCTAAGTATTCAACACGCCCCACCAGTGCATCCTTAACATCATCAGTATCCGTGCCCATTACGGCAGTTTGCCTTTTACCACCGTTTTTCTTGTAGTGAATTTTAAGATCATCGAAACCTTCCTTCTTGGCTTTCTTACGTAGTTTCTCGATAAAGGACGCTTTTTCTCCATTCCCGTCTACGACTTTGAGCTTGAGAGTTCTGACATCCTCTTGGTAGTAGTGCTCTTCGTCAAAGTGACTAATCTTTATCCGCTCGACAAGCTCAATGTTATCAACGGTCGACCCTTCCAGCTCTTCTTGGAATGTCTTGCTGGGCGTAGCGAGTATTCTGACCCGAGGGCGGAACGATCGGCTCCTGCCGTTCTCCTCTTCATCGAAGAAAGAGAGCTGTCCTTTTGTGACGGCACGGAACATAGTTTGGAAAAATCCTTCTAAGCCTGATCTGCCAAGGCCGGGAACTTCTTCCAACAAAAATAAATATTCGTTGCCTCCGCCTTCTGTCGGGACAAGTCTCAATACGGCATGTGCAGACACAGCGATACCCTCACCTTCGAGCTTAGGTTCAGGGCGAAGATCAGTTGTTGTGAGTTTACTGAAGACTGGGTCGCTGGCTTTCGAATTAGAGTACATTAGAAGAAAAACAGCCGAATTTTCTGCATAGTTGATCTTTAAGTCACGAATTCGGAAACAGGCTTCGTCATTCTCGACCATTTTAAACGCGCCGCCAGAGTCGACGAGCTGCTTCAGATGCTCTATGACGCCTTTTAGCTCAATTTGTGGTGCGTGGGCAGGAGAACTATCAAGGATGAAGCGATGGAAATAAACCCAACGTTCATAGGGATTTAGCATATAACGGCGTCCATCTTCAGTTATTTAACTTCCAGTTAGCGAAGGTACCACACCATCTACAAACTTCTCCAATCAGCGCGTTTTGGTCTTGGAGGCCGGTCGGTTGGTTTTGGAGGGACAAAGGACTTTTGGCAAAATTCGTCGCTAAATCTAGGACCTCCACTAATCTGACCCACTCAGTAAAACTGAAATCAGATTTCGCCGGTTATACGTCGAAAATAAAAACAACGTAAAACTCTAAGGCACTAAGTAACTTCGATTTTTTCTGCTTTTCGAGGCTTCGTGTAGTTGGCCTTGAACGGAGAGAGCCTCGACCGATTGGTAATTTTGGGTCCTGCCGAACCAGGTACTTATTGGAAAATGACATAGCCCACTGCTGATTTTTTAATCAGACCTGCGTGCAGCAGAGCGGACTGGACACTGTCAAAATCATGAAAAGATGAACAGTCCTGGTCATTAGATTGGCCGTGATCACTTTCGTGAGTTAGTAATGAGATTCAGGAGCCGCCGTGCGCCAATCTCGCTCATTTCGAACTCTTCCATCAAGTGTTTAAACATCTCGATATCGAATAAGGAAGGCTCATAAGACAGGTGAGGGACTTCTTGATCGACAAACATCTACAAAACTTCGCAGGCACCCTCTATCATCCGGTAATCCCCCCGAAAAACAGCGGTGATCAAAAGTAGAATTTTCCGTAAGCTAGACGCAGGGAGATTCTGCATGAAGAAGTCACGTTTTTCCGACAGCCAGATCCTGTCGATCCTCAAGCAAGCCG
>Ga0315338_1003425_pt1 | contig 13866 bp, 14 predicted proteins | sample ASW8metaG_FD_204518 | JGI IMG/M metagenome (GOLD analysis project Ga0315338, IMG submission 204518) | Ammonia-oxidizing marine archaeal communities from Monterey Bay, California, United States - ASW #8 | ecosystem: Environmental > Aquatic > Marine > Coastal | place: USA: California | collected... | reverse complement strand
GTCTGAACGCGCTTTCCAGCTTGAGCATTCTGGTCAATGGACCAAAGGCAAAAGCTGCGACACTTTTAATCCCTTAGGTCCCTACCTAGTTACCAAGGATGAAGTAGCCGACCCGAAAAATCTTGCTATGACTCTCGACGTCAACGGCAGCCGGATGCAAAACGGCAACACCAGGACGATGGTCTTCGACCCTTGCTTTGTGATTCACTATCTGTCGCAATTCATGACACTCGAAGCAGGCGATGTGATCACCACCGGCACGCCTCCAGGTGTGGGCATGGGGATGAAGCCGCAAGTGTTCTTGAAAGCCGGCGACGTGGTTGAATTAGCCGTCGATGGTTTGGGCACCCAAAAGCAAGTCTGTGTGAATGTAGGCGAGGCAACATGATTTTTGATGTCCACAGTCATACTTGGCAGTACCCCGAGCATTTCAACGATGACTTCCGTGAGCAAGCGCGCCGCGCGCGGGCCGGGGTCGAAGTCGATTTAACAGTCAAGTACGACGCCTATCGTGCCGAGGCACCCGAGCAAGTTCGCACGGTTGTCTTCGGCGGCAAGGCGCGATTGAGCGGCTTGTGGATCGACGATCAATACGTGGCCGACTATGTCGCTGCCCATCCTGAAACGTTGGTCGGTTTTTTATCTGTCGACCCTACGCAGGAGGGTTGGCAGGACGAACTTCGCGACGGGCATCAACGGCTCGGTCTGCAGGGGATCAAGTTGCTGTCGATGTACGCAGGTTTTCAGCCGGACGATCCGCTGCTCGATCCGCTGTGGGAGTATGCCCAAAAACACAGTCTGCCAGTGCTGCTACACACCGGCACGACTTTTATTGCCCAAGCGCCTCTGGAACATACGTTGCCTCGGCATCTGGATGTGGTGGCGACCCGATTCCCCGACGTCAGGATGATCCTCGCCCACCTGGGACATCCTTACGAAGGCGAATGTGTGGCCGTAATCCGCAAACATCCCAACCTTTACGCAGATGTTAGTGCCTTGCATTATCGACCGTTTCAGCTTTATCACAGTTTGATGCTGGTGCAGGAATACGGCGTGTGGGACAAAGTGCTGTTCGGTACCGACTATCCTTTTACCACCGTGAATGCTTCGATCGAGGGCATCCGCAACTTAAACAGTATGCTCGAAGGCACTAACTTACCTCGACTCGACCCCGAGCAAATCGAAGCGATGATCCACCGCGATAGCTTTCGTTTGTTGGGGATTGGTTAGCCACAGAGAACACAGAGTTTTTAAAAATCCGCGCATATCCGCTTAATCGGCGTTTATCCGCTTTCCATTCGTAAACAAGATTAACAAGGAGATTCATCATGGGACAACGAGAAGACAAATTAGCCGAGCTTGGTTACTCGATCGATCAGGCTACACCTGAGGGCGATCTAGTGAGTGCGCTTTCGATCGATGGCAGCACGATTTATGCCTCGGGTCAGGTGCCTTTTGAAGTCGATAAGCTGGTGAGCAAAGGCAAGGTGCCTTCAGAAATCTCGCTAGAAGACGCAACCAAGGCTGCTGCCCTCTGTGCCGCGAATGTGTTGCGGGCCGTGTATCGCGAGCTTGGCTCGCTTGATCGTGTTGATCGCGTGTTGCGAATCACCGGTTATGTTAATTCCGATACTGACTTCACCGAACAGCACTTAGTCATCAACGGCGCTTCGCAATTAGTTCGCGATGTCTTTGGCGAAGAAGGCCGGCATGCCAGAACCGCCTTTGGTACGGCACAGTTACCCTTGGGCTCCTCGGTCGAAGTAGAAATGATTCTCCGTAAAACCAACGACTGATAGTAAGTATCGAAGGAAAGATTACTAAAGTGCCGTTACTCATTGATGCCCATTTAGACCTGTCGTGGAACGCGCTCTCCTTTGATCGCGATCTTACGCAATCCGCTGTTGAGATCAATCAGATCGAGCAGGGGATGACCGATTGCCCTGCCCGTGCTGGAGCAACAACCGGATTGCCCGATATGCGTCGTGGTGGTGTAGCGGTTTGCCTGGGTACGATGCTCGCCCGAGCGCGGCCTGATCTGATTGCTGGAAAACCGCAAGAGCGGATCAGCCTCGACTACCGTTCGCCTGAAGTGGCTTATGGAATGGCGCATGGGCAACTTGCCCATTATCGAGTGCTGCAGCAGCAAGGGCACCTTAGTCTGATTGGCACGGCTGGAGAATTAAATGCCCATTGGGAAAAATGGCAGGCATGGGAGTCAACCTCGGGCGAAGATTTTGCGGCTCCGATTGGCTTGATCCTCGCGATGGAGGGGGCCGATCCGATTGTTGCCCCGGAGCAAGCTGAGGAGTGGTTTGAGTATGGTCTACGAGTTGTGAATCCTGTGCATTACGGGCATAACCAATACGCGGTAGGCACCGGCGAATCGGGCCGGCTTACTGATGCCGGTGTTGCTTTGCTAAAAGAGTTCGAGCGAGTTGGTATCGTGGTGGACGCCACGCATCTTTCCGACCCAAGCTTCTTTCATGCCATGGATGTTTATAACGGTCCCGTCTTGGCTTCGCATCAGCATTGCCGTGCTTTGGCACCGAATGCTCGTCAGTTTACCGACGAGCAGCTTCAATTATTGATCGAACGCGACGCGGTGATTGGGGCGGCGTTTGATGCTTGGATGGTGATCCCCGATTGGAAGAAGGGCGAAACACCTCGCTCGGCCGTTACTCTCGACCATGTTGTTGATCACATCGATCACATTTGCCAAATGGCGGGTAACCATCGGCACGTGGCGATCGGCACAGATTTGGACGGCGGTTTTGGAACCTCGCAAGTTCCCGAGGGCATCGAGACGATTGCCGACTTGCAGAAGATGACTGCCGTGCTTGAGCGTCGTGGCTATACGGCTGAGGCCATCGATGCAATTTTTCACAACAACTGGTTACGCTTCTTCAACGAACACTTGCCGCAATGAGCAACGCAATCCATAAAGTGCTGGTCGTAGGTGTAGGCTCAATCGGCGAACGCCATGTTCGTTGTTTTCAGAATACAGAGCGCACCGAGATTTCGATCTGCGAAGTCAACGAATCGCTACGAACACAAATCGCCGAGCGTTACCAGATAGAGAATTCCTACAGCGACATCGATACCGCGCTGCAAGCCGGCCACGATGCCGTGGTCGTCGCGGTGCCTGCGCATTTGCATACCCCTATCGCCCAAAAAGCTGCCGAGGCAGGCCTGCATTTACTCATAGAGAAACCGCTTGCGGTATCTCCGCATGGAATTAAGAAACTACAAGCAACAATCAACGAAAAAGGTCTCGTTGCTTCGGTAGCCTACGTTTACCGGGCCGCCCCGGCTCTGGCAGATATGAAACAGGCCCTCGACTCGGGGCGATTCGGAGCCCCGGTGCAGATTGTTGCCGTCTGTGGACAGCACTTTCCCACTTTCCGACCGGCCTATCGAGACACCTACTACCGTGACCATGCCACAGGCGGCGGTGCCATCCAAGATGCCATCACCCACGTGCTCAATGCAGGTGAGTGGCTAGTTGGTCCCATTGATCGACTGGTTGCTGATGCCGAGCATCTAATTCTCGAAGGCGTCGATGTCGAAGACACTGTGCACGTTATTACTCGCCAAGGGAATGTGCTTGGCTCCTACTCGCTCAACCAACATCAAGCCCCTAACGAGAGCGTGATCACCGTCAATTGTGAGCGTGGTACTGTGCGATTTGAATTTCACCGTCACCACTGGCGGTGGATGACTGACGACCAGTGGCATGAAGCAGATAGTGTCAAGATTGAACGCGACACACTCTTCATGCGGCAAGCGGCGGCCTTTCTTGATGCGGTGGAGCGTAAAGCCGAACCGCTTTGCCCACTGGACGAAGGCTTGCAAACGCTCCGTGTCAACTTGGCCGCGCTGGAGTCTGTCGCCGGGCAACAGTGGCAAACGATTTCCCGCTAATTTTGGAGAAGTGATGAGCGATGCAACCTCAGCACCCAGCGTAATTGATCAACTGAACCTTGATGGTCGGATCGCCCTGGTAACTGGCGGCGGAGGGCATCTTGGCGCTGCTTTTGCCAGCGCGCTAGCCGAAGCGGGTGCCCGTGTGGTCGTCACCAGTCGAGATCAAAAACGGGCCGACGCAGCTGCACAAGACTTGCCTTTGCCCAACGGTGCGAAGCATTTGGGCGTTGTACTCGATCACATGCAGACCGAATCGATCGACCAATGCCTAGAAACTATCAGCCAACAGGTTGGCCCAATCGACATTCTGGTTAACAACGGACACCATCCGACAGCGCAGCCAATCGCGGAGGCAACTCCCGAAGAATTTAGCCAACAATTAGCCAATGCGACCGGCTATTTTCAGTTGGCTCGGCACGTTCGCGATTCTGCCGTCGAGCGTGGTACCTCGGCCAGCATCGTTATGATTGGTTCGATGTACGGCATGGTTGGTTCGTATCCCGACGCCTACGAAGGCCTAGTCCCCGCTAGCCCGGTGGCCTATCACACTCTTAAAGGCGGTATCATTCACCTTACTCGCCACTTGGCCGTCTACTGGGCCAAAGATCGCGTTCGCGTGAATTGCCTCAGCCCTGGTCCTTTTCCTGCTAAGACGGTTTCCCCTGAACTGGTTGGGCGTTTAGAAACGAAATGTCCAATGGGGCGCATGGGCAACGCCAACGAACTCAAGGGCGCCTTGTTGCTATTGGCCAGTGACGCTGGCAGCTATATCACGGGGCAGAATATTGTTGTCGATGGCGGTTGGACTGCTTGGTAGTCAAGTCTGATACCAAGCGGTAGAGACTTTGGGATAGCTCTAACAATTTAGCCACAGAGGGAACTATTGATGCCCGCGAATTGCGCGAATAGAGTCGAATATAAAAAATTGTAGGGGGCGTCTCTGAGGTCGATTTTCTTTTACCACGGAAAAATGGTGAGATGATGCTTGCACCCAATAATATAATTTCGTGTGTTTTCTGACCTGTTTCTAAGGCTTGAGTAATCGCCCCAGGTAGTGCAGCACAAGTGCCCCAGCTAACAATGGGCCCAGGGCTAGAATTGCTCGGGGTCGAACGACAATGATCAGCAGGCTAATCCCTATTGCCCCCAGTACCCAGGGAGGAGTACGGCGAGCAATATCGTGCACTTGTTCATAAGCGAGCCAGATTGCCCCCAGTACCAGTCCCATGCGCAGGCAACCACTAAGCACGATTATGTTCTCTTGGGCTAGGCCCTGGGCATAGAGCACTGCCGCAGTGACCAGCAGACCCAAGGCAACAATTCCAATCAGCAGACGATGCATGGGCCGGTCCTATCAAGCGCAGACGCTAATAATTTCATAACACCCTTCTGGCGATTGCTAGCAGTCGATGACTTTCGGTGAGGTTTTCGTAGCGAATCCAACAATATTCGAATGCTAGCAGAAGAATTCTTACGCTGATACGACAAATGTCAAAGTTTAACGATTGGGTCGACGATAACAATTGTGCTGACTGCTCTGGCGGTGCCTGCGCGATCTCTATTGAGGTGGCTAGGTGCTAGCTGAACAGCGGCCGGGGGGCACCGGCGGCAACGGTAGTTTGACAAGAGGTCGAGCCGTGTCGCGCCACCTGGGCTTAGGCCCGGTGCGGTTGAGTTAACCGCGACGAGTTATTAAAGCTAGGAAAGCAGCACCATGAATCGTCGGATTCACGCCCCAATTGCAATAACGCTTTGCATTTTGACTTTGACGTCAGGATGTATGCCTAAGCAACCATTCTTCTTTTCTGAAGACGGGAAGCTGTTTGGGCCGGGCGATCTTTCGCACTATATGAACGTCGCTACCGAGATCGAGTACCCCGACGTCGATGAGCCGACACTCGACGAAGTGATGGCGACCAGGCGACCTTTGACGCTTGCCAATGCCGAAGACTACGAAATGTGGAACGTGACGTTAGAAGAAGTCACTCGCATCACATTGACCAATAGCAAAGTGATAAGAAACCTGGGCGGTCGGATTACGGATAATGGCAGCAACATCTCGGCTGCCACGCCCGAATCGCTGACCCAAAATCCCAATGGTGCTATCACGACCTTCGATCCCGCTTTGGTCGAAAGTGGCAATGGCACGGGAACGGGCAGCCCTTATAGTGGAACAGGTGTTGAGTCGGCGCTAGCTGAGTTCGATGCACTGCTAGATACCAGCGTTACCTGGCAAAAGAATGACCGACCACAAAACTTTGGACTCATCGCCGGCAGTTTGTTTGCGAGTGAATTTCAGCAAGATGTCGCTAATTTTACGTCCGGCATTACAAAAATATCAGCTCACGGTACGCAATACGAAATTCGCAACAATACCAACTACGATCTGAATAATAATGGGAGCCGCATTCAACCAAGCGAATGGGGCACGAATATTGAAGCAGCATTTAGCCAACCGTTGTTGCAAGGTGCAGGCACGCAGTACAACCGCATTGCTGGCCCGATGACATTCCAACAAGCAGCAGGTGGGATACCAAACCAGATCGATGGTGTGATTATCGCACGAATTCGACACGACATCAGCCTGACCGACTTCGAGGCCGGTGTGCTGGATCAGATGCGAGACGTCGAAGATGCTTACTGGGAACTTTATTTTGCCTACCGCGACTTAGAAGCTCGCAAGATCGGACGCGACAGTTCTTTAGAAACTTGGAGTAAAATCAAAGCCTTGCAGCGTGTCGGTGGTCAAGGTGGTGAAGCAGATAAAGAAGCCCAAGCCCGTTCGCAATATTATCTGTTCCGTTCGCAAGCAGAGTCGGCGCAAAACAATTTATTCCGCAGAGAAACAAACTTACGTTATCTGATGGGTATCTCGGCCTCCGATGGTCGGCTCATACGTCCGATCGACGAGCCTATCACTGCTCAAGTGCAGTTTGATTGGCCAAGTATCCATGCTGAAGCACTGATGCGACGTGCAGAACTTCGCCGGCAGAAATGGCAAGTTAAGCGTCGCGAGTTGGAATTGATCGCCACCAAGAACCACTTGCTACCTCGATTAGATGCAGTGGGTCGATACCGTTGGTTGGGAGCCGGTGATCAATTGATTAATAGCAGCGGCACAGGGATTGCACCTTTTGGTGATGGTTCGAATGCATTTGAAACTCTGACTACTGGTAACTTCCAAGAATGGGAACTCGGGCTGCAATTTTCGCTACCAATTGGGTTTCGCAATGCGATGACCGGGGTTCGCCATCATCAGTTGTTGCTAGCACGCGAACGGGCTGTGCTCGAAGATATGGAACTTGAGGTTTCGGTACAAGTAGGCGATGCAATACGCGACATTGACCTGAACTTTGGTTTAACTCAAACCAACTTCAATCGGCGTGTTGCTGCAGAGGATGAGGTCGAGGCGGTTGAGGCTGTGTACGATTCGGGTCGTGTCACACTCGACTTGCTACTCGAAACCCAACGCCGACGTGCAGAGGCAGAGTCGGCCTACTATCGCTCGCTGGTCGATTTCAACCGAGCGATCATGCTCGTCCATTATTGGAAGGGTTCGTTATTGGAATACAACGGGGTTTATTTGGCCGAGGGGCCTTGGCCACGCAAGGCACATTTCGATGCCTTGCGTCGGGCACGCCAACGTGATGCCAGTACCTACCTCGACTATGGTTTTACGCGTCCGAACGTCATTAGCCGAGGTGAGCACGGGCAAATCACGGGGCAGTCGTTCCCCGAGAATGTACTGCCAACGCCTGCTGGAGAGGATAAGGAGCAAGAAATCGTTCCAGCACCAGAAGGCGATAAAACATCTAGCATCGTGCCAAATGTGGGCATCGATTCGAGTTTGACAGCTTTGCCTACGGTAAACAACGAGATACGCTTGCTCACAGAACTTCCGGCCGTTGATGCTTTGCCATCTGGTGCTGAGACTGCATTGTACAGCGAACATGCTACAATGTCGGCCAATGGTTCTGGTACGATGGTGCCGGTCCAATATAATCCTTATCTTCAAGCTTTGAACAAACTTTCGACACAGGCAAGTCCCCCGACGAGCCCGGCCGAAACCCTATCAAGTCCGCAAAGCATAGCTCCTGCATCTGGGAGTGACGGACAGACGCTGAAGAATACCAATGAATCTCAAGCGAATTACACGGCTACTGAAATTGCTCCAAACGCTGCAGTCGGGCAACGGGCAGAACGCTGATGCCCTGGCGACGGCTTGCGGGGTGAGCCGTCGCACAATCTTTCGCGATCTAGAAACGCTTCGCACAGCAGGAGTGCCGCTCCAATTCGAGCGACAAGAAGAGCGTTACTACATCCCAACGTCTTTTTTCCTGCCACCTACTAATTTTACGGCTGAAGAAGCCCTGTCGATATTGGCGTTAACCAGCCAAATCGGCGTAGGGGTACAATTGCCTTTTTATGAGCCAGCCCGGCGTGCTGCGCTAAAACTCGAAAGCAGTTTGCCCCAAGCGATGCGAGACGAATTGCAATCGCTCACGCGTGCAATTCAAATCAATGTAAAACAAGTGACACCGCTGGAGCACAAGCGCGACGTCTATCAACAACTGGTCGATTCTATATCCGGTCGCCAAGTTGTGCGGATCGATTACGAAAGTTTGACAGAATGGGAGACGATCACAACCAAGCTGCGACCGTATCGTCTTTTGTTCAGTCGACATAGTTGGTATGTGATTGGTCGTAGCTCGCTGCATGCCGAGCCACGCACTTTTAATCTCAGTCGAATTGCGTCGCTCACAACTCTCAAGGAGAAGTACACGTTGCCACGTGGTTTTAACCTCGATCGGTACCTGCGGAATGCCTGGCATCTCATCCCCGAGAACGGACGCGATCAAGACGTCGTAGTACGATTTCAACCTTTGGTCGCACGTAATGTTTCGGAAGTGGTTTGGCATAAGACGCAGCAGACAGAGCTTCGAGAAGATGGTTGTCTTGACTTTCGCGTTCGAGTATCAGGATTAAACGAAATTGCCTGGTGGATCCTCGGCTACGGCGATCAAGCGGAGGTGCTCAAACCGGCCAAGCTTCGCAAGCTGGTCGCCCATCGGGTGAATAATATGCAGACAACCTACAATGGCGCGGGCTAGGATTGGCGGCTTGGTGACGGTACAACAGAGTGTGTTGAAGGCTCGTTGCAATCTCTTGATTATTCATCCTTGATCGCGAATTAGTATGTTTTTCTCTTTTGATGGGCTCGATGGCGTTGGCAAGACAACCCAAATGGAGCTGTTTTGTAAATGGCTAGGCGAACAAGGCCACGAAGTGTTGACCTGCCGAGACCCCGGCAGCACGCCACTTGGTGAACAGATTCGCAAAATCTTGTTGACCAGCGGCGACGACACCCCGATTGCCGGCTGTAGCGAAATGTTGCTCTACATGGCTGCCCGAGCGCAGTTGGTCGAAGAAGTCATCCAACCCGCCTTGGCCGCTGGCAAGACAGTCGTGTCCGATCGATTTCTACTGGCAAATGTCGTCTATCAAGGGCACGCAGGTGGGCTTGATGTGGATGCCATTCGTAGCGTTGGCCAAGTCGCTACCGACGGGATCTCGCCGGACGGTACGTTTTTGTTGGATATGTCTCCCGAGGAGGCTTTCAAACGGATGGGCGACGAACTAGACCGTGTCGAGAGCCGAGGCAATGAATATCGCCAACGGTTGCGCGACGGTTTTCTGAAAGAGGCGCAGCAGATGGGCGAATCAATCCATGTGGTAGACGCATCTCGCAGCGTAGAAGAGATTCAAACCGAAATTCGTGAAATTGCTAAACCGCTGTTATCGAAACGGTAAAATAATCCTGAGTCTTATCAAACTTGTTCTTCAAGTGGCTCAGCAGCACGGCCAAACTTTTCTAGTAATAGAATTGCCATAGCGGCAGCCACCGCCAGCAGCAGGCAGGTTGTTATCTGAGAGTCCCATTGCTGGGGCAGGTATTGTTCGTACCGTTTTAGTTTTAGCTTAGTGACGTCTGGGGTGAGGTCGTGTTGAAATGGCCACATCAGACGCAGTGAGCCCAAAATAAAACCGCCCAGTACAGCCATTGTCCCTTGGTGAGCACGTGCCAGTAACCAGCGCAGTAGTTTGCTGAAGCAGATTAGGCCAATGCCGCAACCAGCGGCAAAGACGACAAGTATTTGAATTTCGCGAGATGTGATATCAAGGTGAACGGCACTACGTACGATTCCTGCCACTGTGACATAAGCGCCCAGCAGCCAGAGGATGTAAGACCCACTGATGCCTGGCAGGATCATTGCACAGATGGCAACGGTTCCACACAAAAAGTAATACAGTAGCGAATCTTGCCGCCCTGCCGCTTGTTCAAGACCAACCAACCAATAGGCAAAAAAAGCAGCCACGATGGCCAGGCCGATGCAACCAAGAAGTTGACTCCTATCGCGGGGGCGAACCATGCGAGCAACTATGAGACTAGACGCAATGATCAGACCAAAGAGTACCGCCAGCGTATACATACGGTAGTCAAGCAACAACTTCAGCATGACGCCTGCCAAAGTAATCGCACCGGTGAGGATGCCGGTGCCCAATGCGACAAGAAAACGCAGATCGACATGCTTGGCGGCAGACCGCCACTGACGATCTGCTACAAGGCGCATCAACCGCTGGTCGAAGTGGCTAATGGCGGTGACGAGTCGTTCATAAATTCCCAGGACCAATGCCATCGTTCCCCCAGAGACTCCAGGGATAATATCAGCTCCGCCCATGAGGAAGCCGCGTGCCATTTGGCTCAAATCATTGCGTGTAGGTCGCATGAGGGGGAATTTCTCACTTTGGGATGAAATTGCAGGCGGAAATATCAATGTTTCCTGCAGTGTAGAGGGAGCTTAACTCTATAAGGCTACTTCACTTTCGGTTGGTTGGCGTTGGCAGCAGATTTTTTTTGTAGCGACATACACCTCATCAGAATGTACCCAAATCGGTCTGTTGCGGATATCCGTTGACCTAACCAAGGAATCGCTCTAAAATTCCTACGCGATTGGAGTTACGTTATTTTTCGTCCCCCATTTTTCAATCGATGATCCTGGTCTCGGCTTCGCTGAGGACAGCCAGGGATACAGACATTGCTCGATATATTCTCTTTTTTTATTCGCCTGCCTGATACCAACCAGTTCTAATAGTGGTTGACTCAATATACGAGAAGCAGCAGCTTTTACCGCACTCAGCAGGGGCTGAGTGAGTGGTTTGTGATGATGGTTCTGGATGAACACCATGTTTCCACGCAATGTTTTTCCGCAGGGAGTTGGTTCCGCTTGGGAGATTGACGCTCCAGCCAAGCTGAATCTCTACCTTGAAATATTAGGGGCACCTATCAACGGGTTTCATCCCCTCGAAACCTTGATGGTTCCGGTTCGCATATACGACCAGCTTCGCTGGACAGCCAAAGCATATATCTCATCGCCTTCGCAGCATATTGCGGGGTGTACGCTGCGGATTCGCAATTGGTTGACGACTGGTGATACGGGTGAGCGTGGTGATACGAGTGAAGGCTTACTCTCCTCGGGCAAAGATAATCTCGTCCTTCGTGCCGCCAACCTGCTGGCTCAAGTTGCTGGGATCGAACCTTACGGTGCCTTTGAGCTAAACAAGCGAATTCCCATGCAGGCGGGCTTAGGGGGAGGGAGTAGCGATGCCGCGGCTGCCTTGCTACTTGCCAATCAAGGCTGGGGACTCAGATATTCCCGACAACGACTCATAAAAATCGCTGCTGATCTTGGTAGCGATGTACCGTACTTTTTAAGCATGGGTGCAGCCGTTTGTCGAGGACGGGGAGAACGGATCAAACCCGTAGCAGGTCTTCCGCGGCTAAACTTTGTAATTGTAAAGCCGCCGCTCGGCCTCTCTACGGCCGAGGTCTTCTCGCGACTATCACAGGTAGGAAACAATTATGGTCGTGCCACTTCGGCGCTACCATTGTTATTAGAATCACTTCGACAGGGGGCGATTTCACAGGCTAGCCAGTGGATGACGAATCGGCTGGAGCAATCTGCAGAACAACTTACACCCTGGATTGACCGCTTACGGAACGTATTTGCAAATTTTGGATGTTATGCACACTTAATGACAGGGAGTGGCTCTTCATATATCGGCATCATGAGATCAGCGAAGCAAGCTCGCAGGGTCGCGAGACAGATTGCTGGCATGAAATTGGGGAACGTATTTGCAACAGCCAGTTGTTAGCACGACGTTCCACCTCGCAAGGAGATGAACCATGGAAATCACCGAGGTGCGAATTAAACTCATGGAAGAACCAGGCGAACGCCTTAAAGCGTTTTGCTCGATTACTTTCGACAACTGTTTTGTTGTCCGCGATCTAAAAATTATTGAAGGCTCAAACGGCCCGTTTGTGGCGATGCCAAGCCGTAAGCTAACCGCGCATTGCCCCCGTTGTAGTACCAAGAATCATCTCCGAGCTCAGCATTGCAACCAATGTGGAGCCACGCTCTCGACGGACCGCATGCCGGTCGACCACGACGGACGCGCCAAGCTGTATGCTGACATTGCGCATCCCATCAACTCGGCTTGCCGAGAAATGATTCAAGAGTCGGTCATTCACGATTACAAAGAAGAAATCGAGCGAGCCAAGAAACCAGACTACGTTTCTCGCTATGACGATTTTGATGTTGATCTGGCAGAATCGCGAGCCAATGGCCCGACGGCTAAACCGACAGACACCCGTATTGATCAGGCACACAACAAACGCTCTGCCCATGCGCCCAAACCCGGTGGCGCGGCCGAGCAAGTGCGACCAAAAGATAGCACGCCGGTCCCTCCTCCCAAAAGCGCTAGCAACGACCCCCCAGTTGCGGATAGCGGATTTGGGGCAGGAATCTTACCGGAAGCATGATAAGGCGAGATCTCGTTTTCTAAATTCCTCAGATCGAGAGACGCAACTTTTTTGCAGTCTAATTAGCAATTACTGTACTAACTCTGTGAGAGCTTTATTTAGGCAATTAGCCTTTACTTTTTAGTTAGTCCTAAAGCTCTGCGCAATCGTTTATTTTCAGCCATTCTTCCTGCGCGGAATAATAACAGGCTGTTAAGCTATCGGTATCTTCTGCCGATAAGTTATTCTGTCGCCATAACTCCCATCTTAACATGGTGACCCAGTTACCGTATTTATATTCCATACATTCATACTTGCCTACTACGGAGGTAACCATCTCAATGGTGGAGTGCCAACTAAGCATTCATAATCTCGAAGAAATTCGCCGGTATGTCACTCAAACCCTAAGCCAAATTGAATTACTAAGACCTGAAAGCTCTCACCTTAAAATGAGACTTTTATCCCGAAACGGTCAGCCATGCGGAGTCTACTTTTGCTTGCATGGTCCCCGAGCTGTAAGGCTGACTGCTATTTGGGAAACTGACGCTAACACCATCCTGTTCTACGGTTCACGCGGCGAGCGTGTGCAGAAGACCCGGTTGTTGGAAGCCCCCGAGCTGGAAGTGCAAGCAATAACAACGTGGTCGTCCGCTGCTTAGGAAGAGCGACGGACGAAAAAATTACCCAGTCGAAAGATTGGGGTTGCCGAGAGGCGACAACTGTTGAATACTATACATAAGTACACATTACCCACCACGGGTCACACAAGGAGGTGCGAAATGCTGGTTTTGTCTAGAAAGGAAGCGCAACGAATTCGATTGGGCGATTCAATCGTGATTACTGTAGTTCGGCTGAGCGGAGACAAAGTACGCTTGGGCATCCAAGCCCCCAAAGAGATGCTAGTACTGCGAGATGAGCTAGAGCCGCTGGAACCGACTGCAGTTATTGCAAAAGCAATCGATTCTCAAGAGTCCAAAGGCAAAGCAGACAGCACTGACGAGTGCTCGCTATTAGCCAAGAGTGCCTGAGAACGGATTGCATTATCTCTTCTTCCCGCCCTAAGCGCATAAAAAAGGCCG
>Ga0315338_1003422_pt1 | contig 13877 bp, 9 predicted proteins | sample ASW8metaG_FD_204518 | JGI IMG/M metagenome (GOLD analysis project Ga0315338, IMG submission 204518) | Ammonia-oxidizing marine archaeal communities from Monterey Bay, California, United States - ASW #8 | ecosystem: Environmental > Aquatic > Marine > Coastal | place: USA: California | collected... | reverse complement strand
AGAGCCTCCGTGGCGCCTGAACGGCTCCCAGAGAGAGGGCATGTCGCGACATGCAGCAGCGCTATCCCAACCCGCACCCTGCGTTAGCCAGAACGCGCAGGGATGTCGTCGGGGAGCATGGGCATTTCGATGCCACGTTTGCCGAGCAGCGTCACAGGGCTGATGGCATCGCGGCCGAACTTCTCTCGGATCGAGTCGATGGCGGTGTCCGCGTCGTCGCGACTTCGTCGTGCGAAGGGGAGACTGAGCTGAACGGCGTGGGCGTCATCGAGGTTCGAGATCGACATGCCGAGCAGCGTGAGGCCACGTTCTTTGACCTCTGGCCACACCTCTTCGAGCAGGTCGCGACACGTTCGCAGAACCGGTTCGGTCGCTCCGGTGGCCTGGGGAAGGGTGCGCGATCGTGTGGCTCGCGAGAAGTCGTTGAATCGCAGTCGAATGGTGACTGTCCGTCCGACCCGTTCGCCCTTGCGTAGACGGTCGGTGACTCGGTCGACGAGTTCGAGAACGACGTTGTCGGCTTCGAGTCGTCCGATCGGGCGGCGGGTGCCGAGCGACCGTTGAGCTCCTACAGAACTTCGTCGCTTACCAACGACGACTCGTCGTGGGTCCCGATTGTGGGCGAGCGCGCTCAGGTGGTGTGCTGAAGCCTTGCCGACCCAACCGGACAACTGCTCGGGTGACACACCGGCGATGTCGCCAACGGTCATCAGCCCACGGCTGGCCAGCTTCTCCTCGGTGATGGCTCCGACTCCCCACAGCCTGCGGACGGGCAGTGGATGCAGATAGTCGAGCTCACCGCCCTCTGGCACGACCCAGAGGCCGTCAGGCTTTGCCGAAACGCTCGCGACCTTGGCGAGGAATTTCGTGGTCGCGACGCCGATGCTGATGGGCAGCCCGACCTCTTCGCGGACCTTTCGGCGGATCGACTGCGCGATTGCAGGAGCGGGCCCGACAAGTCGCCAGAGGCCGGTGACGTCGATGAATGCCTCGTCGATCGAGATGCCTTCGACCAACGGCGAGACATCCTCGAAGATCGCGAAGACCTCCTTGCTGGCCTGGCTGTACACGCTCATCCGAGGCTCGACGACGATCGCCTCCGGACACAACCGGCGCGCTTCGGAACCGCCCATCGCTGTCTTCACGCCCTTCTGGCGGGCTTCATAGCTCGACGCCAGAACAACACCGCCGCCGACGATGACCGGCTTGCCACGAAGCGCAGGATTGTCGCGCTGCTCGACAGACGCGTAGAACGCGTCGAGGTCGGCGTGCAGTATTGCTTTGGCGGGTCGATCGACCGAATCGACATTCATCGAACACATGTTCGCTCATCGAGCGCGCACTCGCAACCATTCGCCGTCAAAACCCGCTTGGAGTCCGGAGCGACGCCCTACCCTTCGGGCGGTGACAGGCAGTTCAGACTTCATCCGTGAAAAGGTCGCAGCCGACAACGAGGCGCGTACCTTCGGCGGCCGCGTCCAGACTCGATTCCCGCCAGAGCCGAACGGCTACTTGCATATCGGGCACGCCAAGGCAATCGGCCTCGCGTACACACTCGCCGAAGACTTCGAGGGCACGTGCCAGTTGCGATTCGACGACACCAACCCGACGACTGAAGACAGCTCGTTCGTCGAGGGCATCGTCGAGGACATGGCGTGGCTCGGATATCCGCCGACGAGCGCACCGGTCTACGCCTCTGACTACTTCGGTCAGCTGTACGAGTGGGCCCTGCACCTCATCGACGGCGGCTTGGCCTATGTCGATGATCAAGACGGCGAAACCATCTCCGAACAGCGAGGCGGCTTCGGGCAGCCGGGAACCGAAAGCCCGTTCAGAGATCGGTCGGTCGAAGAGAATCGCAACCTGTTCGAGCGCATGAAGGCCGGCGAGTTCGAAGACGGTTCTCGGGTATTGCGAGCCAAGATCGACATGCAGCACGAGAACATGCAGATGCGTGACCCCGTCATGTACCGGATCCGTCGCGAACATCACTACCGCAGCGGCGACAACTGGGTCATCTACCCCACCTACGACTGGGCGCATGGCCAGTCCGATGCGATCGAGGGCGTCACCCACTCGTTGTGCTCTCTCGAGTTCGAGAGCCATCGTCCGCTGTACGACTGGTTCCTCGACAAGTTGCCCCTCCCGTTCGAGCAGCCGGAGCAGACCGAGTTCGCTCGCCTCGAGTTCACGCACACCATCACTTCGAAGCGGCGACTCGCGCAGCTGGTCGCTGATGGCACTGTTGATGGTTGGGACGACCCGCGTATGCCGACACTTCGTGGTCTGCGACGCCGTGGTTATCCGGCAAAGGCAATCCGCGACTTCATCAACTACGTGGGCGTCGCAAAGACCAACGCCCGACACGAGATCGAGCAACTCGAGTCGTTCGTCAGGACCGAACTGAACACTACGGCTCAACGCAGAATGGCTGTGTTACGGCCCCTGAAGCTCGTCATCGAGAACTATGCAGAGGGTGAGTTCGAGTACCGCGAAGCGGTCAACAACCCTGAGAACTCGGCCGATGGCACGAGGCAGATCCCGTTCTCGCGCGAGCTCTACATCGAGCAGGACGACTTCATGCTCGAGCCGGAGAAGAAGTTCTTTCGCCTGGCACCTGGCAGAGAGGTACGACTCCGGTACGGCTACTTCGTCACGTGTACCGACGTCGTCACCGATGACGCCGGCAATGTCGTCGAGCTGCGCTGCACGTACGACCCAGCGACCAGTGGTGGCCAGGCGCCAGACGGCAGAAAGGTCAAGGCAACCTTGCACTGGGTCTCGGCCGCTCACGCCGTCCACGGCCACGTCGCGTTGTACGACCGCCTCTTCGCCTCCGAACACCCCGGCGCCGCCACCGGCGACCCGCTCGACGACCTCCACCCGAACTCGGTCGAGCTGATCGCGGGAGCCATGCTCGAGCCAGCGCTCGCCGATGCCCACCGCGGCCAGGTCGTGCAGTTCGAGCGTCTCGGCTACTTTGCGCACGACAGCAAAACCGCAGGGCTGTTCCATCGAACGGTCGGCCTGCGCGACGAGTGGGCGAACATTCAGAAGCGCAAGTCCAGCTGACGCCAAACCTTCGCTGAGGAATGAGCCACCAGAACTACCTTCGTGACCTTTGTCACGCGTAGTGTGTCCGGAACTTCAGGAGGAAGGATCCCGATGCGAGTTGCGCGCTTGGTGGCTGGCAAATCGGTGGAACTCGTCGGTGTCCTGCTCGCAGTCTCGTTCTTCAGTTTCCTGTTGCTGTCGCTTGTTCCTGGTGATCCGACCCTCATCGTTGCCGGCCCGAACCCGAGCCCAGAGCAACTCGAACAGGTCAGAGAAGAGCTCGGTCTGAACGATCCCCTGCCTATCCGGTACCTCGCGTGGCTCGGTGACGCCATTCAGGGCGACCTCGGACGATCGCCGCAGCGCAACCAGGCAGTCACAGAAGCTCTCGGCGAGCGCCTGCCAGTCACCCTCGAGCTGATGCTGCTCACGATCGTCATCGGAGTGATCATCGCAATACCCCTCGGGTCGTTCGCGGCCCTGAAAGCCGGTGGACGCTTCGACAAGTTCGTCACCACCGCGTCGTTCGGCCTCTTGGCGATCCCAGGGTTCTTGATGGCCATCGGCCTCATCATCATCTTCGCTGTCAAACTCAACTGGCTGCCGGCCACTGGCTACGAGCCGTTCAGCGAGGACCCCGTCGAAAACCTCCGTCGCATGATTCTTCCGGTGCTGTCCCTCGTTCTCGGTGAGATCGCGGTTCTCACGAGGGTCATCCGCTCCGACGTCATCGGCGTGTTGCAAAGCGACTATGTCGAGACCGCTCGGGCCAAGGGGCTCAGGACGCGGCGCATCATGTTGCGCCATGCGCTCCCTTCGGCGTCGTTGTCGCTCCTCACACTGGTCGGACTCCAGCTCGCAGGGGCGGTCACCGGTGCCCTCGTGATCGAGGCGATCTTCGCTCTTCCCGGCATCGGCACGATGTTGTTCACAGCCATCCTCACCAGAGACCTCGTTCTGGTCCAGGGCACCGTTCTGGTCGTCGCGACGGCGTACGTGCTCATCAACTTCGTCGTCGACCTGAGCTATTCGCTCGCCGACCCGAGGATCCGCCGTGCCTGACGACACGCAAGGAGCAGTCGCTGAGGCCGAGATCGTGAACGACACAGACGACCTCGAGACGCTCGACACGGCATTCGTTCGTCAACCGTTCGGCCTGATGTTCTGGACGGCCATCGGGTGGCTCGCGCTCATCGTGTTCCTTGCGATCTTTGCGTCATGGCTCCCCTTCGACGATCCGAACCGCATCAACCCCGGCAATCGACTGCAGGGCATCTTCAGCGACGGCAACATCCTCGGCACCGACTCGCTCGGCCGCGACAACCTGTCGCGGCTCGCGCATGGCGCTCGAATCTCCGTGGTCATCAGCCTCACGTCGGTGACGGTTGGTGTGCTCATCGGCGGCATCATCGGCACCACCATCGCCTACTACGGAGGCAGGCTCGAGAAGATGGTGATGGCGTTTGTCAACATGATGTTCGCGTTCCCAGGGCTCATCTTGTTGCTGGCGGTGGTCGCCATGGTCGGAGCATCACTCCAGAGCCTCACGGTCACCATCAGCGTCCTGTCGATTCCGCTCTACATCCGATTCTCGCGGGGTTCGACCTTGGCGTTCATCTCCCTCGACTACATCGCAGCCGACAAGATGCTGGGAGCGCGGGACCGCCGAATCATCTTCCGTTCATTGCTGCCGAACGTGCTCGCCACCCTCGTCACCTTCGGGCTGCTTGCCCTCGGCGGAGTGATCGTGGCTGAAGGCACGTTGGCCTACCTCGGGTTCTCGGTACCCGTCCCACAGGCCACGTGGGGACGCATGATCGCCGATGGCAAGCCGCAGCTCGACGAAACGCTTCAGCCAACACTCATCCCGGCGACGGTGATGTTCCTCACCATTCTCTCGATACACCTGGTTGGTGACCGGGTTCGACGCAGCTTCGACGTCCGGGAAGCCCGGATTTGACGATTGACCCACGTTCCCAACTGGAGGCAACGAGATGACCACGAAGACGAACCGATTGTGGAGGGTGCTCGCGCTGTTCGCGGTATTCGCCATGCTCGCTGCGGCTTGCTCCGGTGGAGACTCGAGCGACGGAGGTGACTCGCCTGAAACGACTGGAGACCAAACAGCTGCTCCGAGCACAGTCGCACAGGGCGATGGTCCTTCAGAACCAGAAGTGGGCGACATTCAGCGGGGCGGCGAGATCACCTTCGGCGTGGTGTCGGAGACCAACAGCTGGTATCCGCCAGAGACCGAGATCGCATTCTCCGCTGGTCAGGTCGTCGCCGCCTCGTTCTTCGAGACGCTGTTCGTGCGGACGGGGTCCGGCGAGATCCTGCCTCACCTCGCGGCCGAGCCCATGGTGCCGAACGCCGACGCGAGCGAGTGGACCGTCACCTTGCGGCCAGGCATCACGTTCCACGACGGAACGCCACTCGACGCCGATGCGCTCATCGAGATGGGCGCTCTGTGGGACGAGGGACGCTTCGCGACACCTGGTGAAGGCATCGATCAGACCATCAAGGTCGATGACCTCACGGTGACCTACACACTGTTCGAACCAGATCCCGCGTTTGGCGACACTCTCCAGGGAGCCCGCGGAATAGCTTTCTCTCCGACGGCTGCACGAGCATTCGGACCAGAAGGCTCCGTCGACCGACCGGTCGGCACAGGGCCATTCATCTTCCAAGAGTGGAGGCGCGACTCGGAGCTCGTCGTGACCCGCAACCCGAACTACTGGCGAGAGGGCCAGCCCTATCTCGACCGCATCACCTTCAGGGTCCTCCAGGACGCGGACAGCCGCAACGCAAGCGTTGCCGCCGGTGACCTCGACATGTCGACCCAAGGCGGGGCAGATGGCCAGCAAGACCTGATCGACCAAGGATTCGTCGCATACGAATTCCTCGGCAACGGCGCTGGCGTGATGATCTACAACACGCTCGAGCCACCCACTGACGATGTGCGCGTTCGTCGCGGCCTGTCGGCAGCCAGGGACCCCGAGGCGGCCACGGCGATCACCACTTCGAACCTGTCGGGAGTCGACGAGATCCGCAATGGTTACTTCTCGTCGTCGAGCAAGTGGTACAGCGAAGAGGCCGGGGCGAGCTACGCGTTCTATGACGTGGCCGCGGCCCAAGCGGACTTCGACTCGTACGTGAACGACCCGACTCGATCCGATGGTAAGGCTGTTGGCGAGCCGATCACGTTCACCTACGAGTGCAACAGCGAACCACAGAACCTCCTGCTCGCTCAGCTGTTCCAGCAGGAGTGGGGTGACCTCGGTGTCGTGGTGGACATCGCGACACACGAGCAGTCGACATTCGTGACCAAGGTCGTCGGCAGCCCGGCGGATGATCCGGCGTTCAAGGGTGACTTCAACGCCACATGCTGGGCCGACGGAACCGCCGGCGACCCGCTGTCGATCTTCGACAGCAGATACGGGGCGGTTGCACAAAACGTTCTCAACTGGACGAACTACACGAACCCACTGATCGACGAGCAGCTCGACATTCTGCGGAGTACCACCGATTTCGACGCCAGGTATGCAGCGACCGCCGAGATCACCAGGATCACCGCCGAAGACATGCCGATCTGGTGGGGTGCCACCGGCTCAACCGTCGTCATTGCCAAGGACACGGTCAAGAACGTCGAGGGTTACACGCACCCCGACGGCACGCCAGGTACTCGGCGATCAGCCGGAACCGTGTGGTTCGCCGAGATCTGGCTCGACGGTGCGGAGCCAATCGACATTCCGCTCGATCTTGTCGAACTCCCGGACACTCCGGCGACAACGACCACCACAGAACCCGAGATCGTTCTGCCAGGGCCTGTGGATGCGATCTTCGACCTGCTACCGGAGGGCTCAGATCTGAGCGAGGGATTCATCAACACCGACGTCGGCGACCCGCCAGCGCCCCAGTGCCCGGACTGGAACAATCTCGATGGATTGTCACCGATCAGCATCACTGCGCGGTCATACACCGGTGCATCGGGCTTCGACCCGGGATCGTCGATGGTGATCTTCGAGTTCCCGAATCCAGAAGAAGCAAACGCGTTCCTCGACTCGTACCTCGATGGCGCTGCGGGGCCGTGTGCTGAGTACGACACGGTGACGGGCGGCAACCCGCTGCACTTCACGTGGGCTGAAGGCGACAACGGACCGTCGCTGGGCGACAGAACGTTGACGATGTTCGGCCGCGGCGACTCCGCCGGGTTCCCCGTGAACAGCGACGTCGTGCTGATCGTGGTCGGCAACAACGTCGGCTACTACGGCCTACTGCACCTCGGAACCTTCCCGGACGTCGCCGTCAGGGATACTGCGGCCAACCTCCTCGAAGGAGTCCTGCTGGGGCTGTAGTTACGCATGCATGACGGGGCCGGGTCTCAGGACCCGGCCCCAACTGCATGAGACCGGCGGTCAGACCCCGAGTCCTTCAGGCTGGCGTGAGGCCGGCGGCGATGGCGGCCTCGTCGAGGCCGGCCTTTTCGGCGCACGCACGCAGCTGGGCATGCGTCGTCTCGTCGACCGCGAAGCCGTCGGCCCTCGCCTTGCGGGCGATCTGTTCTGGCTGACCAGGCATCAACACCGCGTCTGAGCCTTCGCGCAGTGGCGAAGACGACACGAAGTCGAGGTAGGCCTCTGCTTCAGCCAGCACGGCACCGCGGTCGTGGGCTGCGTCGACGTCGATGACGATCGACAGCATGTTGTTGATCGCCCTGCCGTTCCAGTCATTTCCTGGCTGCACCGTCTCGCCGCCGATGAGAGCCGCTCCGAGCAGCTCACACATGATGGCCAGACCAGAACCTTTGTGGCCACCAGCGGTGGTGAGCGCTCCCCCACGGGGCGACGTGTACATCTGGGCCGGGTCAGTCGTCGGACGACCATCGGCGTCGATCAGGGTGCCCTCTGGGACGTCGTAGCCGCTGTTGTGCGCCACACGAACCTTGCCGAGGGCGATCTGGCTCGTCGCCATGTCGACCATGGCCGCGGGCTTGCCGTCGCGACCTGGAAGGGCAATGCAAATCGGATTCGTGGCGAAGCGGCCGTCGCCACCACCGTGGGGGGCAACGTATGGAGCGTGACCTGCGACATTGACGAGATGGATCGACGCAAACCCCGCAGCGGCGCACTGCTCGGCCCAGTGGCCGATACGGCCAATGTGCGAGCTGTTCCGCAGCCCGACGACGGCGGCTCCGTTCTCACCGGCCCGCGCGATCGCCAGGTCCATGGCTTCCTTGCCCATCACCTGACCGAATCCAGCATTGCCGTCGAGAACCGTCACGGCGCCGCCATCCTTCACGGTGGTGACGTGCTCGTTCACGGCCAACAATCCTGCGCCGACGAGCTGCACATACGTCGGCAACATCCCGACGCCGTGAGAGTCGTGACCAGCGAGGTTTGCACCAACGAGCTGATCGGCAACGAGACCCGCCTCGTTGTCAGAGCTGCCGAGTGCGCCACAGACGTCGGTGACGAAGGTCAGGAGCTGCTCAGGATGCAGAGAGGTCATGGCTCAGCAGACACCAGAATTCGGGCGCTCGCAAAAGTGCCGACGCCGACACGCGCCCCTTCGATCTCGATGGTCGTGGTGCCGTCCGGCGCTATGGCCGTGACCTCGCCTGCGATTCCGGGCCGGATCGACGCCTCTTCGAGATATTCGAGGAGTCCCTCCCTGAACTCGAGCTCTTCGGGAATGCGTTCGACGGTGAATCGTTGTCCGGCTTCGAGATCGCACAACAGCGCAGCTCTCACCGGTTCGATGTAGGACGAACCAGGAATCGGGTTGCCGTGAGGGCACGTGGTCGGGTCGTTCAGAATGCGCACGAGGGCTTCCTCGACGGGCGGCGAGATGACATGCTCCCATTTGCCGGCTTCGTGATGCGAAACACTCCACGACAGGCCGAGGATGTCTGTGAGGAATCGCTCGGCGAGTCGGTGACGGCGAACAACTTGCGTCGCGAGCGCGTTGCCCTCGGAGGTGAGAGCGATTGAACCATCGTCACCGACTGCGACGAGACGAGCCTTCACGAGCTTGTGAATCATTTCCGAAACGGCAGGGCGGGAGACGTCGAGCCGTTCCGCGATGCGAGCCTGGATGACGTCAACGTCGTCTTCTTCGAGCTCGAAGATCGTTTCGCAGTACTCCTCGAACGCAGGGTGGTACTCGGGGGTCTCGTAGGCCACAACGTCAACACTACTGCCGCTGTGCGACCTCAAGCCGGGCTAGCGCCCCGAACCTCGAGCGGTGCGGTGTTCTTCGGAGGCCCAGACGCTGAAGCAGGCACCAACGCCAACGCCAACAGCGCTCCGATGCCTGCGCCGACGAGCAGGAACACCCCGCCGCGCCCGTTTGGCAGCAGGTCGGCCCTCGCCAGCGGCACCATCGACACAAAGGCAACCACCCCTGCAACGACCATTCCCCTGGCGGGGCCAGAGCCCAACTCTGCAGCAGCCTCAGTCGGCGACCACGTTCTGCTGTCGAAACGGCGGAAGTGCACCACCGCCACAATGCCCGATTCAGCCGCGAAAGCGACCAACAGAAGGCCGCCGACCGCCGAAGGGAGGCCGTGTGCCTCGTCGCGCCATCCGATCGCACCGAACACCGCGACAAACATCACCGCTGCTGGCCCAAGCGCCACCGCTGCCCATTTGACAGAGCCGACCATGACGAGGACCGCAAGCACGCCGACCACAGCCGCGACAGCTGTCATGCTGGCCGGTCCTCTCACGACGTCGTTCTGCCATGTGATGTTGTCGATCGCCTCGCCTGACCACTCGATGTCGAGGCCGGAATTCAGGGGTTTCGCAGCCAACTGCGCATCGGTGACTTCTCGAAGATGCCGTGTGGCATCAGCGTCGCCATCGCGCAGCCACACACGAATCGCGGCCGACTTCCCATCGGCCCCAACAACGAGTTGACCGTGCCGATGAGTTGACGGGAGACGCTCGAACCTCGAGCGGCGCGCCGCCGCGTCGCCATCGCCCACCAACGTTGCGTACGACATCGACGGTCCGAGCGCTGCATCGGCCGCCCACACGATCTGCAGCGCGGAGATCGCATCGAGGGTGCCGAGAGCCGTGAGTTGGCTCGTGATGCCGGCCTCGATAGTCAGCACCGCTGACGTGGCCCCGATTCCCGATGACTCGGCGGCAGCAACGGCCCGCGCCTCGGCTGTCGAGCCACGAAGCCAGCGCAGCGGGTTGTCGTCGAGCGCCGCATACGCGATGCCGATCACGCCAAAGCCGAGCAGGATGCCGACGACCGAGAGCAGAACGCCCCTGCGGCGAACCCCGGCGATGGGAATCCAACGAGACACAACTGCGAGTGGACCATCGTCGAGATCGCGCTCGACTGGCGCCGCCAGGAACTTCGGATCGAGCGATGCAAGAGCTGCTGGAAGCACCACGACAGACATGAGCCACGCCACCACGAAAGCGGCTGCAATCGAGAGGCTGTACGCCCGGAACTGAGATTCAACAACAGCGAGGGTGATGAACGCAACGACAATCGCAACGTCGGCAACGAACGAAGCTCGCGCAGAGTCGACCGTGACCGATTCGATGACATCGCCCGGCGCCTCGAGGACATTGACGTGCACGAAGTACGAGGTGAGAGGCCGAACGATATGAACAATCGCGGCGACGAGCGCAGCTGCAGGCAACAACGCTCCGACCGCCGAGATCTCGGCGCCGAACAGCGCGGTCAGCGCCATTGTCCACACAACAGCAGCAACGACCAGAACAGAACCAACAGCAGCGAGTGCAGGCTGACGAAACACCGCCAACAACACGACAAACCCCAACAGCCAACCCATGAACACCCTGATGAGCACCTGGCCGAAGAGATGATCGGCGACACGCTCTTCGGCTATGGCGAAGCTCGTGACGTGCGTGTCAACATCGTCGAAATCTGGGTTCGCAGCAATGGCCGCCTCGATCGTCTCGCTCGCATCCGTCGCGCTTGCATCGGCCTCGAGAGGAACGATGATCGTCGCCACGGTGCGGCCTGCACTCAACACGACGCCGTCGAGAATGCTGTCATCCGATATGGCGGCGGCAAACGCGTTCAGTTCTTGGCGCGTCTCAGGGGTCGTCCCTCCGAGTGAGTCGATGCTGACGACGTGATCACCGACGACGCCTTCGATTCGAGAAACGTCAGCGTGCAGCTCAGAAATCGCTTCGACCACGGGCCCGGCCAGCAGTGTTCGCTGGCCAACAATCGTGACGGTGATCGCGCCGTCGAGCGTGCCAAAAGCGGAATCGGCGTCTGATGAAGCTTCGAGGGTCACCAACGCTGTCGGGTCGGTGTCTGCGCTCGCTCGAGCGAATCCGGTGAGCACGATGAGCGTCAGGGCGATGAAGCCCACCAGCACATGCTGCGAATGCCGGATGCCGACCGTCGCGACCCGGCGCACAAACCGCTCGACGAACACGATGCGACCGAACACCATGCGACCGAACACCATGCGATCGACCATCACGCGATCTCGCTCATTCGATCAGTTCCCGTCGAACCCGCCGGAGCGAGCTCGACGCATGTTCGCCCAGTCATCACCGAGGCTTGAAACTAGTACGACTGGGCCGCCGAGAGCACTCGTGGGGGGACCGTGCCCGTCAGAAGGAATTCGAGCGAGCGATACTCGTCGATGCTCAGCGTTCCAGAGAGATCGACCTCGGCGGTCGTTCGGTAGTACGGGCCCACATCGAGATCGAGGCCGAGCGCGCCCAAACGCACCTCGCTACGGCGCTCGATGACGTCGTTGACTGCCCTCAGGTGCGACGTGAGGTAGCCCCGACCGTTTGTGTTCTCGGTGGCTGTGTCCATCGGTGCACCGTCGGAGATGACGACCAGCACCTTCTGCCGCTCATCACGCTGGCGCAAACGGTCGTGCGCCCAGATGACGGCTTCACCGTCGACGCCTTCGCGAAAGTGATGTGTGCGCATCATGGCCGCAATCGAACGGCGCGATCGGCGCCACGACATGTCGGCGTCCTTGTAGATGATGTGATCGGTCTGGTTCAGTCGTCCCGGCTGGGGCGAAGACCCGGCCTCACGCCACTCGGCTGCGAGCACGCCGCCACTCCACGCGCCGGTCGTGAAACCGAGCACCTCGCTCTTCACGCCGGCCAGATCGAGCGCCCTGACGAGAGTGTCGACGAGAACCGCGACGCTCTCGTGCCTCTGGAGCTTCATCGACCCTGAGTTGTCGATCAGGAAGGTCACCACTGCGTCGGTAGCCGCAACGAGCCGATCTCGCTTGAAGATCTCGGTGCTGGTCGTACGCGCAACGAGTTGGCCCAGCCGGCGGCCATCGAGCACGCCCTCGTCGACACCGAACACCCAACCTTCGTTCGCATCAACGGCGAACAGCGCTCGCATCCGCCTGGCCAGTCGGTGAACGCTCACGGCTTGAGACGAGATGAGCTCGTCGAGCTGGCGGCGGCACTCGTCGAGAATCGAGGCCGGATACAGAGAGGACGCGTCGAGCTCACGATCGTGAGCTCTCGAGTAGACCTCGTAGCCACCGATACGTTCGAGATCGAACCTCGCGAGACCAGCTGAACTGCCAGTCGTCGCATCGGCATCGTGAGATTCTTCAGCGTCCCAGTCTTGAGGAAGCAGGAGCCGATAGAAGCCAGAGAGTTCGTCGTGTACGGCATCACTGTCGGCAACTGGTCCGGCGAACGCAGCGATGCGCTCTGCGATCTCGATGGCGTGAACGGCAAAGTCTCGCTGCGAATCGATGTTTCGTCTGAGCTCTCTCAGCGGACCACCAATGATGGAGCTGATGTTTCCTCTGGTTGTCTCGGTGAGCGCGTCGACTTCCTCGTCCATCGAGATCCGAACGAGCCGCGCCCTGGCGATGTGGGTCACGGTGTAGACGAGCAGACCCACGGCACTCTCGCCGACCTTCTGGTTCCTGGCATCCATGCACCAGCCGGCGAACGCCGCGTCGAGGTTCCGAGCTGAGCCGAGGAACACCGGGTCGACCAGGGCCTCACAGCGAAGCTGCTCGAGAACGTCGAAGACCACCCTGGCCAGCGGCTCAACTGGGCTCAACGAACGATGAAGCTCGAGATCGCTGAAACGCAACAACGCGCCGAGAGCATCGGCGATTCCGCGCGACCGCGGCAGCGTCATCGTCTCGACGGGCGACATGTACGGCGAAGCCATCGCTACAGGACGTGCGTCCAGTTCGAGGCGGTTGCCACGTAGCTCGGCAGTCGGCCGGCCCGACACTGCCCGCAGCGACGCTGCGCTGTGGCGCTCGAGCCGTCGACGGATGGCCTCGTCGGTGGTCACGAGTGCCTCACAGGACGTTAGGTGCGTTGCGGTGAGGGGGCCGCGGCGATCGACGTGTCGAGCTCGTCGTTGAAGACGCGCTGGAAGTATTCGGCGACGATGCTCTGCTCTGCCTCGTCGCACCTGTTCAGGAAAGCGAGGGAGAACGCGCGTCTGACATCTCTGAAGATCTCCATGTTCTCGGCCCAACTGATGACCGTCCGTGGCGACATCACCGTGGAGATGTCGCCGGCGGTGAAGCCGTCGCGAGTCAAACCGGCCACGGCAACCATCGCAGCAATGGTCTGGGACCCATTCGTTCGGGCTGCGAGTGCCGGTACCCGCGCCGCGACGATGTCGTGCTCGGCCTCAGCCGGCAAGTAGTTCAGCGTGGCCGTGACGTTCCATCGGTCGAGCTGCGAGTGGTTCAGCTGCTGGGCCCCGTGGTACATGCCGTTGAGGTTGCCGAGCCCAACGGTGTTGGCCGTCGCGAACAAACGGAACGACGGATGTGGGGTGATGACCCGATTCTGATCGACAAG
>Ga0315338_1003421_pt1 | contig 13878 bp, 12 predicted proteins | sample ASW8metaG_FD_204518 | JGI IMG/M metagenome (GOLD analysis project Ga0315338, IMG submission 204518) | Ammonia-oxidizing marine archaeal communities from Monterey Bay, California, United States - ASW #8 | ecosystem: Environmental > Aquatic > Marine > Coastal | place: USA: California | collected... | reverse complement strand
TTGTCAAGACCCTCGGCCACAGGCAGATCGTTTGATCAAGGCTTCGGTACACTCGCATCCGAGCTGCGGGTGTAGCTCAATGGCTAGAGCTCCAGCCTTCCAAGCTGGCTATGCGGGTTCGATCCCCGTCACCCGCTCCACGCGACAATCCATGAGAGCAACTGCATCCATCGGATCATCTGCGAAAGACCCGTCGCTGACCGAGATCGGCCCCACTCGGGAAGGCTCCTCGAGGTGACATTCAACGAACGCAGCAGCAGTGGCTCCGCCGCAACCCCGGATCCGGGACCGCCCGTGACCGTTTCGGTGCTGCTCAGCCGGTCGGCAGCCACGTTGAGTCTCGTGCGATCAGTCGAAACGAACAGTGGAGCGCTCGCGTTGTACGCCGACGAGACGAGCTCGCTGCCGGAGATGGTGATCAAGAACGTTCCGAGCTGGACGGCAACGCATGCGAGTGGGCTGGCGAGGACGCTCGACGCATGCCGCCTCCATAGCGAAGCTGTGGGTGCGCGACCGTTCGTCGCAACGTTGCACGGATGGGGCGACGACCCTGTGTTCATCGCAACCGGCTGGATCGAAGGCGAGAACCTCAACCACCGCATGGCGGACGAGCTGGCAGGTCTCACGGCAGCGACGGCTACTGCGAAGTGCCGTGACACCACGACAGCTGCCGCTGCACTCGTGGCCAGGTTTCATCGAGCGATGGCCGATAGTTCCCCCGACGACTGGGGCATCCCTCCGAGCGCCTCCGGCGGCATCGAGACCGGGATGGCTGCGCGACTCATCAGCGCTCTTCGCGGCTCTCGCGGCATCGATCGCTCGGAGCGGGTGCGATCGATCGACGACCCTGGCCCGCACAACACCATCCTCGACGCAAACAACGATCTCTGGCTCATCGATCTCCCTGCCGACTTTCAAGAGGTCATGGTCGAACGAGACATCGCACGATTGGTCAGCCGCGTCGTCGGCGCGATCCATCGAGCTTCGACATCGCGGTGGGTTCCGTACCACCCAGTCGTCGATGCGGTGATTGCCGGGTACGAGCGGGATGCTTCACCTTCGACCAGACGAATCGATCGCTCGCTGGTCTACGCCTGCCTGGCAGCCGATGCTGCCGTCAAGGTCGCGCTCACGCGTCGACGACTTCCTCCTGGCACTCGTCTCGAATGCTTCTTTCGTGAATCGTTCGCTGCTCTCACGCTCGGGGGCCGTGCGTTGCGGTTGCGGATCACGCGCTCAGGCTGAATGCTTCTGGACCGGTCAGCCAATCGGCAGTCGGATCGAGACAACTCCGCCAGGCCCGTCCTCGATGCCGACGACGCCTCCGTGGGCTTCGACCACTCCCTTTGCAATAGCGAGGCCGAGCCCAGCGCCTCCGAGGGCACGGTTCCTGCTGTCGTCAGCGCGGGAGAAGGGTTCGAGGGCCCTGTCGACGAACCCTGGCTCGAAGCCCGGCCCGTCGTCGATGACGGTGACTGTGACCCCGTCGGCGCCTGACTCGACGATCAGGTCCACAGCTCCTCCAGCCGGTGCGTGGCGGATCGCGTTGTCGATCAGGTTCCTGATGACGCGGCCGAGATCGTGCGATGTTCCCCTCACCACTGCTCGACCCGAGGTGGTGACCTCCAGCCCGACCGCCGCGCTCGCAGCCGTCGGGAGGAGCGCCTCTGCAGCCTCGTCGACGAGTTCAGCCAGGTCGACGTGATCGCGGCCGGCCTCGAATCGGCCGGCGTCGATCTGGGCGAGGAGGAACAGGTCATCGACGAGGCGGGTCAGATGATCAACGTCGCTGCGTACCGCCCGGAGGTATCTGGCCGGATCGGTTGCGACGCCGTCTTCGATGGCTTCAACGGCTGCGCGGATGGCGGCGAGCGGAGTTCGAAGGTCGTGGCCTACCGAAGCAATCAACAGGCGTCGCTCTGCCTCTTCTGCTGTTCTTCGAAGCTCGGCGAGCTCGAGGCGGGCGACCATGTGATCGAACGAGTCGGCAGTCGAACCGACCTCGTCTGGTCGGCTGACTCCAGCGCGTGCACTGAGATCGCCGTCGGCGACGCGCCTGGCAGCTGCTGCGAGTCGATCGAGGTCGTCGACAAGCGGTCGGCTGACGAGGTTCGCCACGACAACGGCGAGGACGAACGCTCCGGCGATGACAACGAGCATGAGGTTGCGCTCATTGCCTGACAGATACATGGCCTCGGCCGCAATGAACACTGAGGCGAGCGCCGTGGCCGTCGCGGCTACGGCGCCGGCGAGAACGAGTCGACGCACTCCGGTTGGTCGTAGGAGTCCGACAAGACTCCTGACTGTCGCTGTCATACGTCGAACCTGTACCCAACGCCCCATACTGTCGCGAGGTGATCGGGATTCTCCGGGTCGTGTTCGATCTTTCTTCGCAGCCGACGGACGTGGACGGTCACAGTTGAAGGATCCTGCCATTCGGCGCTCGACTTCCACACGGCTTGAAGAAGATCGGCACGTGAGAACGCGCGGCCTGCGTTTTTGGCCATGTACGCAAACAACTCGAACTCGCGCGGCGTCATGTCGACGACGTTGCCATCGACGCGGAGTTCCCTCGCAGGTTCATCAACATAGAAACGACCGACTTCGAGAACCTCGCCAGCGGCACCGACGCCTGAGCGGCGAAGCACTGATCGGACGCGAGCGGCAAGCTCACGCGGCGAGAACGGCTTCACGACGTAGTCGTCAGCGCCGAGGTCGAGTCCGGCAACGCGATCGGTTTCAGAAGTCCTGGCCGTCAGCATGATGACGGGGAGATCTTGTGTTGACCGGATCTCGGCGAGCACTTCGAACCCGTTGACTTCGGGGAGCATCACATCGAGAACAACGACGTCCGGACGATCGTTGGCGACGACCTCGAGCGCACAACGGCCGTTGTCGACCTCGGTGACGCGAGCGCCATCGCGGCGCAAGTAGTCAGACACCACAGAACGAACGGTCTGTTCGTCGTCGACCACGAGTACGTGTGCTGTCATTCGTGTCTCCTCGCGGCAAGCCTACGGACGAGTGCCCGTGGCTGCATGAACGCCGCTCCAGCCCAGGAGGTTCCCGGGCTGGAGCGAGTCATGTTTTGGGGTCAACCAGCAGTGATGGTGACCTGGATGGTTCCTGCTCCAGTGCCGATCATCCGAACGGTTTCATCGTCGTCGGCTGGGCCAGTGTTGGGGCCGGCCTGGCGAGGAGCCTGGTTCGACCCGACGCCTGGCGTCTGGTCGGCTTCAGTTCCCGCGTCCCACAATGTCACGAGGTCGGTGATGTCCCCGTCGAGAGGGTTGTCGCCGTCGTACAGGTCGATGCCGTCGAGGGCGAAGAACCAGTCGTTCGACTGCACGAACATCGCGGCGAGGCTGAGGCGATCGCCGGCGTGTCCCTCGATGGTGAACTCGTAGTACTCGCCAGGAAAGATCGGTCCTGGATCCGTTCCACCGACGGGCACCGCTGCTGCGATTGCACCAATCGAGTCGACGAGGCCACCAGGACCGCCGTCTTCGGCAAGGCCTTCAAGTCCGTCAGCCCGTGTTGCGGTGCCACCAGTGAAGATGGGGTTGCCATCATCGGCGTGGTGAACGACAGCCGCCACAGGGGCGATCGGCGTCGGAAGCGTCGCGATCGAAGCCAGGGACTCGGCAAGTGGACCTGGGTTTCCGTCTTCGGCGAGGGCTTCGAGCCCTGCTCCGAGATCGGCATCACCGATCACGAAGAGCGGGTTCTGGCCCGCATGGGTGACGACAACGCCAGGAGCGAACGGCGTCGGAGTCGCGGCGTTCTCCGACACGTTGGTGATGGTCACCGTGAAGTAGCCGGGATCGGCCGGCTGGACGTCGACTGCCAGGTAGGCGGCAGCGTCGCGACCATCAACGATTCTGACGGTGTTGTCAGGGTCGGCGTCGCCGGTGTCAGGGCCGGCCTGGCGCGGGGCCTGATCTGCCCCTTCGCCAGGCGTCTGATCGACTTCGGTACCGCCATCGAGCACGACGAGTTGATCAGTGATGTCGCCGGAGATCGGGTTGCCTTCGGCGTCATAGAGCTCGATGCCGCTCTCGCCGGGTGCGATGAACCAGTCGTTCGACTGCACGAACATGGTCGCAAAGCTGATGCGCTCTCCTGGCGCTGCGGCCACGAGCGCCTCATAGCTCGATCCGCGAAGCAGCGGCCCTGGCTCAGCTGCGCCGGTCGGCGTGTTGAACACGACGGTGCGACGAACGTCGCTGCCACCCGACACGTTCTCGACTCGGATGGTGAAGGTGACCGGGGCCATCTCCTCGGTCATGTCGTCGGACATCTCCTCGTCAGACATCTCCTCGTCGGACATCTCCTCGTCAGACATCACTTCTTCGGTCGTCGTCGGGGCCGCGGTCGTGACGACAGTGTCGTCCGCCGAGCTCGAACTGGTGTTGTCGTCGCTGCCGCACGCGGCAGCCAACAGTGGGATGGCGGCCGCGAGCGCCAATGCTCGTGTACGTCGCACGTCTCGTTCTCCTGTTTCCTCCCGAGCCGGGATGGCTCGGACGCACACGAGGAAGCGCCCGGCCTCGATCAGACGTTCCGGAGAACAACATCGTTCACAAATTGATCACTTGCCGTTCAGATCCCGGCAAGAACTGCACTCAGGTCAATCCGAGCTCGACTGCTATCCGCTTGCACTGAGTGTCGAAGTGGAGGCTCGTCTCCTCGATGACGTTGGTGAAGTGGCCGAACAACTCGAAGGAGATCATGCCGAACACTTGTGTCCATGCCGCGAGACCCCGTAGCTGAACATCTGGTGGGATGTTCGCGCCAGAGACGTCGGTGAGCACCGCCAAGTCGGGCCGTAAGGCCTTCGGGATCGGCCCCTTGCGCAGTGTCGGCGCGGTTCCGCCATCGACTGCATCGGCGAGGATGGAGAGCAGCACCAGCGTCACGCGAGCCGCTGCGGCCGTGGTGTCCTGCGGGGCCACATAGCCAGGAACCGGGCTGCCGTAGATCAGCGCGTACTCATGCCGGTTCTCAACAGCCCAGCCTCTGATCGACCGACACACGTCGAGCCATCTTCGACCGATGTCGCCACGAGGCGAGCTGGCGTCGGCTTTCTCTGCCGCTTCCCCGATGGAGTTGTACGCATCGACGATGAGCGCCGTCAGCAGAGCATCGCGGCTCTCGAAATATCGATAGATGGCCGACGATGCCATGCCGAGCTCGCGGGTGACGGCGCGCAGCGACAACGCGGCGGCACCTGATGAAGCAAGGTGTTGCCTCGCCACGTTCTTGATTTCGGCGGTGAGTTCAGCTCTGGCCCGCTCACGAGCCGTACGCGGCGCCGAGGTCGCATGCTCCGTCATCACGACACACGATGACAGGAAACGAGAGCAATGACAACAAACAAGAGCACTGCTCTTGCCTTTTCTGTTTCGATCCGCGATGATCGTATTCAAGAGCAGTGCTCTCGTTTGCGAACACCGCACACATCAGATGGATCGACACAGGAGACCGAACATGGGAACGCACGTCATCATCGGCAGCGGAGCCGTCGGATCAGGGGCGGCTCTCGAGCTGGCCAACCAGGGACACGAGGTGAAGCTGGTGACCCGATCAGGCAGCGGACCCGAGCATGCAGCCGTTGCCCGCATTGCTGCTGACGCCAGCGACGTCGAGCAGCTGACGGCCAACGCCACCGGCGCAGATGCCATCTACAACTGCGCGAATTTCCCGTACCACCGCTGGGCCGAGATGTGGCCGCCGATGTCGCAGGCGCTCATCGCCGCGGCGTCACTCACCGGAGCTCGGCTCGTGACCATGAGCAACCTCTACGGCTACGCGGCCGGCTCCTCACCGATGCGCGAGTCCGACCCGCTCGACCCGCCATCAGAGAACGGGCGCATCCGTGCTGCGATGTGGACCGAGGCGCTGGCCGCCCAAGACGCAGGCAAGATTCAGGCAACCGAGGCACGAGCATCGGACTTCATCGGCCCCGGCATTGGAGAGACCGCGCACATGGGCGATCGCGTCGTTCCACGGATTCTCGCCGGAAAGACCATCTCCGTGGTTGGTGACCCCAATCAGCCGCATTCGTGGACCGCCATTGGCGACGTCGCCACGACGCTCGCCGAGCTCGGGACCGCAGATGGTGTCACCGGTGCGCCATGGCACGTGCCAACCGGGCCACCGATGACTGCCACCGAAGTCATCAACCGCATCGCCGACCTGGCTGGCGTTGAACGCGTGAAGGTGAAAGGTCTTCCCACCGTGGCTTTGACTGCTGCGGGTGTGTTCTCTGGCCCGATTCGGGCCATGAAGACGATGCTGTACCAGTTCAACGAGCCGTTCATCATGGACTCGTCACACACGGAACAGACCCTCGGCCTCTCCCCCACCCCGTTCGATGAGACCCTTGTCGCTGCCATCGAGTCATATCGAACTGGCGCGCCAACGCACGCCTGACGGGCGCGATCGCGCCAGTCCGGCTCGCGGGCTACTGAGCTTCGTCGAGCTGTTTGATCAGTGTCTTCGGTGCGACGAGCCGATATGCGTCTTCGAGGATTTTCGCGATCTCGTCCCAATCAGGCGCTACATCGAGACGCACGCCGAGCCAGCCTCTGTGCCCAACGTACGGCGGCACGAAGAAGCGTTCCGGTTCGAGCTCAACCAACTCGGCCTGCACGCCAGCACCAGCAGCTGCCCAGATCGCGACCCTGCCGTCATCGTGGTGATGGTTCCAGACGTTGGCCAACGTCTTCTTCTCGCGGACAAAGAACGAGGGCGCGCTGTGACTCGCTCGCTCTGTCACTTCAGGAAATCTGGCCACGATCGCCCGCACCCTGTCGACCAACTGCTCGAACTCGGCCTCGGGCATCATCGGACCACGCTAACTCGCTCGTGACCACGCCGATGAAGCGGCGTGACGCCGAGGGTCAAGTGAGCTTCGAGGCGAGATCGCGCTGCACGAATGCGTTGAAGGCCCGGCCGGCACGCGGGTTGAGCTGATCGAGAGCGCGCACACGTGGCTGGTCCCACACACGAAGCCTGACTTCGCCAACAGCGAAGACGTCCCTGTTCGCCGGGAGACCACTGACATAGCTCATCTCACCGAGCATCGCTCCTTGGCCAAGCGTTGCGACAACGTCGTCGCCTGACCTGACCTCGACGTGGCCGGCGAGTACGACCGCAACGCGGTTGTGATCGTCTCCCGCCTCGGCCAGAACCATGTCGGTGAGCCGAAACTCCTCGCCCATCGACCACAACGTGTAGAAGTCGAATCGGTCGAGGTCGGGGAAGAGTCGGTCGCGCCAGGTCTCGTCGTCTTCAGTCAACTCCACAGCCCTGCGAGCCGCGACGTACCGAACAAGCTGGATCGAATGAAGCCCGCCAGTCACCGAGTTCCATGCTGCAACCGTCAAGTTCTCGGTCACGACGCCGTACAGAACGAAACCGGCCGCGCCGACCATGAGGGCGATCCGCAACGACAGCACGTTGCGCGTGAACGTTGAGGCAACAAGAACCAGATAGGCCGAGTTCAGAATGATGATTGCTTCATCCATCGCCGCGGGGAGGTTAGTACCTCGCCGCTGAACGTTGGACGCTGAACGATGAGGCCAAAACGGAGCGCCTCGTCAGGTGAGAACCCCAGGCAGGTCGGCGCCACGGATGTGTTCGTTGAGCCCAGCCACATCGTCGGTCACGAGTCGGGCGAGCTCGTCAAGCTCGGTTCGAGCTCTGCCGACGAAGTCCTCGAACGCTTCTACGGACTGAACGGTTGGCGCTGCGTCAGCGCTCCCGACGACGGACGTCAGCGCCAGCAGCTTCCCGTTGATGGTCACCGGATGCCGCAACCTGGCACCCGTGTGGGAGTTCACGTCGACGAGACGGCTCAGAACCGCGTCGATGTCGCCCCGCAACCTGGCTGCCTCGGCCTCGACGTCAGCCGGCTCGGAATCGTCGGGCCGCCCCTTCGACAAACTGCGCTCGAGAACCTCGAGCTGGTCGACGACCAGCAGTGTGTCGTTCACTGCCTCATGAATCTCGCCGAGAGCGCTGTTGATCTTCGCCAAGAGGTCGTGTTGGGCCACCAGGTCGGCAGTCGACGCCGTGACGCCCGGTTCCGCCACCACCTCGAACGAGGCCGAGTGAACCTGCCCGTCGATGCTGAGTTCGACGCCGAATGTTCCTGGTGCAACACGTGGGCCAGTGCGCTCCTTTTTCATCGCCGCATCGTTGTGTGGCTTCACGCAGTCGGCAACGCGCAAGTCCCACAGGAACCGATTGAGACCGGGGCCCGTGCTCAGGAATCGTTCCGGCGCAGATTCTTCATCCGGCTCGTGATCGACCGGCTTGCCACGGAACGAACAGAGCTCGTCGCCGGCAGCTGAACGGAACGACAACGTCACTGATGTCGGATCGACAGCATCGTCGAGCAGGTAGTACACGACGGCGCCAGCTGGAGGGTTCTCGCCGCCGTCGAGCACGTGACGGTGCAACTCGCCAAGTTCGTCGAGAATCTCGTAGTTGGTGACGGGTGCCCCGAAGCCGACGCGGCGCTTTCCTGGCCCGGTGTAGGAGTTGCCCATCCATGTCTGCCAACGACGCATGGTTGTTGCCGGCGGAACGAGCACTTCGCCCGACCCGTGCGATCGAAGCGGACTGATGTCGTCCAGAATCCAGAACGAACGGCCGTGCGTTCCGACGACGAGATCGTCGCCCTTGATCACCAGGTCATAGACAGGAACGACCGGCAGGCGGTGATTCCGATCGCCGCCGCCCTGAAGGCGCTGCCAGCTGTCTCCCGTGTCGAACGAGACGAAGATCCCCGTTTCTGTGCCGACGAACAAGAGGCCGGCTCGTAGCGGATCCTCCCGGACACAACGGGTGATCTGGTCGGCGGGGAAGTCGAGCCGGCGCCATGTCGTGCCTCTGTCGGAACTCTTGTAGAGGTACGGCGCGTAGTCGTCGACCTTGTATCGAGTCGCGGCCATGAACACCGTGTCGGCGTCGTGGACCGAGGCTTCGATCATGGTGACGCAAGTGCAATCCTGGAAATCGGGTGGAGTGATGTCGACCCAATCTCCGCCTCCGTTGGCGGTGTAGTGGACGAGACCATCGTCGGTGCCTGCCCACATCACCCCAGGTTCGTGTGGCGACTCGGCGAGCGCGAACACCGTGGCGTACACCTCAGCTCCCGAGGTGTCTGGAGTGAGCGGTCCGCCAGGGACGATCATCTTGTCGGCCTCTGCCTTGCTGAGATCGGGGCTGATCATCTCCCAGCTGTGACCCTCATCTGTGGTCTTGAAGATGTGGTTGCCCGCCGCGTAGATGGTGCCTGAGTCGTGCGGTGAGAACATGATCGGATAGGTCCATGCGAACCGGTATTTGAGGTCCTTGCCGCCTCCACCGAAGTTCGTTTCAGGCCAGACGGTGACGAGCTGCACCTGTTTGGTGCGGTGGTCGTAGCGCTGCATGCAGTTGCCGCCGCCTGGCGAACTGCCGATGGCTCCGACAAACACGACGTCGGGATCGTCAGGGTTCGATGCGATGTAGCCGCTCTCCCCAGTGCCAGCTGGATAGCACTGACCGAACCCGATGACGTGATCCTCCGAAGCGCTCGGCACCGCGATGGAGGTGTTGTCCTGCTGGGTTCCAAGCACGTGATACGGGTGATGGTTGTCAGCGACCAGGTGGTAGAACTGCGACGTTTTCTGGTTGTAGATCGACGACCAGCTGGCTCCACCGTTGAACGACACGTTCGCCCCGCCGTCGTTGCTTTGGATCATGCGTTGCGGATCAGCCGGGTCGATCCAGAGATCGTGGTTGTCGCCGTGAGGGGTGGGGATCTCTTCGAAGGTCGCACCGCCGTCTGTGGATTTCCACATGTTGAGGTTGTTGATGTAGACGGTGTCGGGATCCTGCGGGTCAGCGAAGATGTGGCAGTAGTACCAGGGCCGCTGAATCAACCTCAGGTCATCCGATGTCTTGGCCCAGGTGTCGCCGCCGTCGTCTGAGCGATAGAGCACACCGTCAGCGTCATGCTCGACGATCGCCCATACCCGATCGGGATTCGCGGGCGAGATCGTGACCCCGATCTTGCCGAGCAGACCCTTCGGAAGACCTTGGTTTCTGGAGATGTCGGTCCATGTGTCGCCACCATCTTTCGAGCGCCACAATCCAGAGTCCTCTCCACCCGAGGACAGATTCCAGAACGACCGCTGACACTCATAGGTGGAGGCGAACAGAATCCGCGGGTTCGAAGGGTCCATGGCCAGGTCGGCCACGCCAGCCTTGTCGGACTTGTGCAACACCAGCTCCCACGTACTGCCACCGTCGGTCGACCGGTAGACGCCTCGTTCTGGGTTCGGGCCGAACCCGTGACCGAATGCTGCGACGTAGACGAGATCTGGGTCTTTCGGATGTACCCGGATCTCGCTGATCTGCTTCGTGTCCTCGAGACCGAGGTGCTGCCACGACTTGCCACCATCGGTCGACTTGTAGACGCCATCGCCATATGAGACATCGAGACGAATCGTCGACTCGCCCATACCCGCATAGATGACGTTGGGGTCGGCGTCGGACACCGTCAGCGCACCGACGGAGGCCGAGTTCAGAAATCCATCTGAGATGTTGTCCCAGAATGCCCCGCCGTCTGATGTCTTCCAGATCCCTCCTGCGCACGCGCCGAAGTAGAAGGTCATCTTCTCGGTCGGATGTCCAGCGACGGCCAGAACCCGCCCACCGCGGACGGGCCCGATACAGCGAAACCGGAGGCCGGCAAATGCAGGATCAACAACGTCGGTGTTCATGGAATCATCCCCTCGAATGCGCCGGCTCCGCGTCGACGCAGTCGCCAACTACAGCACGGATTGTGCGTCGCTGCTCGTCGAAGATGACAACAACAACACGTCGACGGAATATCGTTCGCCGCCTCGGCGCTGGGTGGCGACGACAGTTCTGACCAAGGAAGCCGCGTGCCAGACCGTGCCGATGTCGGCCACACATCAGCGCCCGCTGGGGATACAGCCGTGTCTCCATGGACGACGTTCGCCATCTGTGCGACAGCGGCCTACCTCTCTGCGCTCGATCTGTCGATCGTCAATGTCGCCTTCCCCGAGATCCTGAGGGACTTCGACACGACCCGCGCCGATCTGTCGTGGATCGTCACGGTGTACAGCATTCTGTTCGCGAGCCTGCTGATCGCCGCTGGCAAGGCCGCTGACCAGATCGGCAGGAGGCGACTATTCCTCATTGGTGTGTCGATCTTCGGGCTCGGATCGCTGCTGTGTGCGGTTTCGCCGAACCTGATGCTGCTCATCGCAGGGAGAGCGATTCAAGGAATCGGCGGAGCCATTGTGGCGCCCGCCTCGCTCGGATTGCTGCTGGCCGCGTTCCCTCAGGAGCGTCGAACGATGATCGTTGCCCTGTTCGGCGGCATCGGAGCGCTCGGCATCGCCAGCGGACCGAGCCTCGGAGCAGCGCTGATCACCGTGACCAACTGGCGAGCCGCCTTCTGGGTGAACGTGCCGATCACCCTGACGGTGATCATCGTTGGTTGGAGTGTGCTCCGCGAGTCAGAACGCGAGAAAAGCCATCGCCTTCCCGACCTCGCGGGCGCCGTCCTGATCACAGTTTCGCTGGCGGCGCTGGCTCTCGGTGTCTCGCGGTCAGACGTGTGGGGATGGGCCGACGCGAGAACCATTGCATCGCTCGCCGTCGCCGCCTCAGCCGCTCCGATCTTCGTCCTGCGGCAAAGGTCGCACCCGAATCCGATCCTCGATCTGTCGCTGTTCAACGACCGCGGGTTCACCGTCGCCAATATCTCATCGGTCGCCTTCTTCTCCGGATTCGGCGCATCGAGTCTGAACAACGTGCTGTTCCTGCGGTCTGTCTGGGGTTACAGCGTGCTCACCGCAGGGCTCGTCAGCGCCTTGGCCCCGCTGACAGTCGCAATCTTCGCCAGGTCGGCAGGGCAGCTCGCTTCACGGTATGGCTTCAGGCCATTCGTCATCGCAGGGCCAGCAGTCATTGCCGCGAGCGCCCTGCTGATGCGCTTCACGTTCGGCGAGTCTCCGAACCCCGTCTGGTTCATCGTCGTGAGCGAGATCCTCGCCCTTGGCGTTGTTCTCTACATTCCCGTGAACACGGCTGCTGCACTCACGAATCTGACTCCGGCAAGGTTGTCGATCGGTGGCGCGGTGAACAACACTTTCCGCCAGGTGGGGGCCGTGGTCGGTATCGCAGCTCTCGTCGCAGTTCTCGGATCGCCCGACTCGCCCGGCGAGCTCCTCCGTTCGCATCACCGCGGCTATCTGTTCATCGCCGTCGTGACCGGAATCGCGGCAGTGGTCGGCTTTGGGCAACCGGCGTCGCCACAACAGTCCGGCGCCCGATGAGTGTCAGCCGTCGAAGCCAAGGGCGGTTCGGAATCGGCTGACCAGCAAGCGGCCGTCTCGCGGCGGCACCACCTGAGGCGGTATCGCATCGCTGATCTTGAACACAGCCATGACTGGCCCGGTCTCCCGTCGACACATCGCGATCGCGCGCTCGACTTCACTTGGCTCGTCGGCGGTCACGGTCGCGACAAACCCACAGGCGTCAGCGACTGCCGCGAGGTCGGTGCTGGAGGCTGTCGCCGTTGCTTGCATCCCGGTCTCGCCGTATCGCTCATTGTCGAGCACGGCAATCGCAAAATTGTTCGGCGCGGCAACACCGATGGTCGACAGGGACCCGAGCCCCATCAGCTGCTCGCCGTCGCCGGTGATCACCAGCACCCTTCGCTCAGGCTGGGCCATCGCGAGCCCGAGACCAACCATCGCTGCGCCGCCCATCGCACCCCAGAGCCCAAAGTTGAGATCGTGGTCGCCGGCAGCGGCGACGTCCCAGCACGGAGCTCCGAGCCCCGCCACAACCAACAGGTCGCCCCTGTCTGCGAGCAGTAGCGCTGTGACCTCGCGCCGATCGAGCAGCCCCGTCATCGGTCGGTGTCCCATTGTTCGGCGTCGCCGGTGAAGAGCTTCGTCCCGATCACGCTCTGGGAGATCAGAACAGCAGAGGCTGCGCCATGCCCGTCGAACGTGTCCACGCAGGCGCGAGTAACGAGCGCGGCGACCTCGTCGGTCGAGGTCGCGGAGCGAACATCGACTCCCATCAACTCGAGGCTTCGACCAGCAGCCTGCCCCATCGGCCGTTGCCACGGGTTCGACTCGCCAGACTGTCCGCGCATCGTCACCAGGAGCACGGCAGGAATCTCGCAGGTGTTGAGCAGGCTGAGCATGTTGGTGCAGTTTCCAACTCCACTCGATTGCATCAGCAACGCGGCCCGCTGACCTCCGAGCCAGGCGCCTGTTGCGAGCGCAACGCCTTCCTGCTCTGTTGTCAGCCGGACTGTCCGAACGGACAGATCGTCGTCGAGCCGGGTGATCAGGTGAGTAAGCCCCGCATCAGGCACATAGCCGACGATTGACACTTCAGCGTCACGGAGCGCGCGATGGGTCGGGCCGACCCACGACGGCTCGGCGTTGGGCTCTGTTGTCAAGCCTGGATTCGATCTGCCACGTCGATGAACGTAGCTCTACGTCCGCGTGGTTGCAGCCGGATCCCATGTGGCCCGTGCGCGCCAGGTTGGGCCGGCGAGAAACAAGCACGCGATCGCGACCAAGTTCGCGAAGCCAGCGCAGTAGAAGGCGATCTCATAGTCGTACAGATCTCGCAGTGCGCCGATCAGGAACGGCCCGCCGGCGACGCCAATCGTTCCGAAGAGCTGGCAGAACGAATAGATCCGCGAGTACTCCTTGACGCCGAACGTATCTGCGAGCAACAACGGCTGAAGCATGAGGAGATTGCCGACGCTCAGCCCGAACAGCGCCGCGGTGAGGTAGATCGACGTCGAACCCTCGGCCCGTG
>Ga0315338_1003419_pt1 | contig 13891 bp, 11 predicted proteins | sample ASW8metaG_FD_204518 | JGI IMG/M metagenome (GOLD analysis project Ga0315338, IMG submission 204518) | Ammonia-oxidizing marine archaeal communities from Monterey Bay, California, United States - ASW #8 | ecosystem: Environmental > Aquatic > Marine > Coastal | place: USA: California | collected... | reverse complement strand
CTAAAATCACGGAAGTTGATATATTGCAAAACAAACTTATATTTCATGCAGATGATTTAGGTTTGACCCTAGGATTCAACGATGCGATAAACGAGAGTCATCTGTCAGGAGTCCTTACCAGCGCGTCAATCCGAACTAATGCTCCAGCTTTTCATCACGCCGTCCAAAAAGTGGTAAAGCCAAATCCACATTTATCCATTGGGGTCCATTTAAATTTAGTTGAAGGGGAAAAAAGCGAATCAAATAATCGCAATTTTGATATATTGTGCCATCATGATGGGACATTCAAACTAGGATTTATAGGGTTATTTAGGAAAAGTTTTAGCAATTCCTTTCTTAAGCAGGTCGAGGTTGAATTGGAGGAGCAAATTGCAAAAGCAAGTGCTTGCGTGGGCCAAATAACTCATTTAGATAGCCATAAGCACTGCTGTGCTATTCCAAAGATCTTCAATATAGTCTGTAAACTAGCGACAAGACACAATATAAAAAGCATTAGAATGGCTAATGAAACCTTTGTTTTGGGGTCGAAGTTTTGGAGTTCCTCAAATCCTTTTTTTTCATCTAATATTATTAAATGGGCGACCCTAAATATATTAGCGCTATGGAATAAGAAGACTGCCAAGAAATATGGCTTAACATTTCCTGACCACTTTGTTGGAGTGTTGCATACTGGAAAAATGAACTTGGAGAGTTGCACCACTGGTATAAAGAAAGTTTTAGGGGGAGGCAAAACAATAGAAATTCTATTGCACCCGTCTTCATTCACTGGAAACATTGAAGAACACTACTTGAATGACGAAGTGCGAGACTACTGCTTGAGTCCGAGAAGAGATATAGAGAAGCAAACTCTCTTATCAAATGAACTCAAAGACTTTATCTCCAACAACGATATCATTCTGTCCAACCGCCATAGTGAAACCGTCTTCACGCTCACAAATAACGAAAACAACTTTGCCACTAAAAAAAGGACAATCTTAATTTTTGACGAGACTCCCTTTTTCCATCCAAGATTAATGAGTCAGATAATTACTAAGGACAATGGGATAAATGTCGTTGGCATAGTACTGGTGAAACTACAGGGGGGTGGCTTACTTAAGCGCTATCTCTTATCAAAATGGCCTCAAGTAGGGATTTACACTCTCCTTAAACTGGCACTCAGGAGCTATTCCTTTGCCGCCCTAGGGAGATTTTCCAAGATATTCAAATGTGATTTTAACTCTTCATGCATCTCAGTAGCTAAAATCAACAAAACACCATTCTTGGTCACATCTGAGTTGAAGTCAGATGTGACCAAGAACTGGCTAAGAAATCTAACGCCGGAATACATTGTATCCTCTAATTCCCTTATTTTTGATAAAGAATTACTAACTATACCTTCAGTCAAGTGCATAAACCGTCACTCTTCTCTATTACCCGCAAACGGCGGGATACTCCCAGTATTTAGAAGCATTCAGTTTGGCCATAGTCACACCGGAGTCACAATCCACGAAATGACTACCCGAATAGATGAGGGAAAGATTCTACACCAATTCCCGATTCCCATTTACAAAGGTGATACTATTTATAAGCTGTATAAACACTGCTTCAATCTCAGTTACTTTCTGATTGTCGACGCTATCAATGAAATAATTAGGGACAGCAGTATTGAGACCAATTTATCTAACATCGGCAAGAGTTATTTCAGTTATCCAATGAAACCTGATTGGATAGAATTTAATAAAGCCAAAATACCTTTTATGTGATAGTTGGCTTATAAAACGTTCCACTGAATGCCTTTAAATTTGCAAATATCTCATAAAGCGTAGATTTTCTTAAACTAGTTCGAATCCAGTACCGCCCACAGTTCTTTTAAATACCCTTATATCCCGCAGTAATGCCTTACAAGCACACCTAACTGCCGTTTCAACATTACTCCTCAGGGTTACAGGGTTACAGGGTTACAGGGTTACAGGGTTACAGGGTTACAGGGTTACAGGGTTACAGGGTTACAGGCAAAACAAGTATACTAAACCGAAAGATTGGGAATACTCGGAGAATAAATGGCTCGACTCAGATCAATGCCGATGGAAATATACGCGTTAAACATCCTCGCTCTCTTCGACTATTTCGAGACACACAGATTGTCAGTCCAGAGTGATCCCAACCTTACCAAGGAACGTATCCAAGCCGCAGTTTCAAACCAGTTCAACTTACAACCCCTTGTCAGATTTTCTTATCCCAATGATTTCGACATTTTGAAAAATGGTAAGTCTCGCTGGACCAACAGGGTGTCCGATGCTATAAATCTTCTCGTTCAAGTTGGATGCCTAGTCAGATACAGAATCACCGACCCATCCAACACCGGGTATCGGTTCCATATGACAGAGAAAGGACGAAGTATAACTCTCCGATACACAGTCAATAGCACCTTTGATGGCATAACAAATGGTGGATCAAATAATATAGCTAAACCATGGGACATACCTATCGAGTTGCTAGGCCAGCGTCGCTATGAACGTTACCAGAAGTTAAGGAGGTAAACTATTGTCACCGACAACATTTATATGTCTGAAATGTGAATGCACCAGTTATTCTGTGGGACGGATAAGAACGACAGGTTCGGGGTTATCCAGGTTCTTAAACCTTCAAAATAAACGCTTCAACACAATCTCCTGTTCCCAATGCGGCTATACTGAAATTTACAAACAAGACGGCGGCGGTATAATCGGAAATATATTCGATATACTTACTAACTAAACGCATGAAGTCTGTCTTTATTAGTGAATCTGAATATGTCTAAACGAATATCAACCGATCTCTTAAGGCACTTACAAACAGTCTCAGAACCAAACATGTCACCAGATGAATCACTGATCGCTTACACTTTAAGTTGGATCGATAGTGAAACTATGGAAAATTGTTCTAGCATAGTTGGCCTACATTCATCGAGTCGTGATCCGTTTTCACTAACCCAGGGTACAAAAGACTCGGTTCCTCAGTTTTCTCCTAATGGCAAATCACTCGCCTTCTTAAGAAGCGATGATGAAAATAGACGTCAGCTATGGCTTCTTCCTATGCTGGGGGGCGAGCCCTATAAAATAACTCTTGATGAGTCCGGAATATTAGAATTTTCGTGGTCGCCTGATTCTGACAGAATTGCATACTCATCTAGCACTTCCCCTGATTTATCTGACATTCTTAGTAACGGCGCCGACATCCCCAAACCAAAGAAAGTCACCAAATTAAGATATCAGTTCGACACTTTGGGATGGAGAGGAGATTCTCATTTCCATATTTCAATACTGGACATAGCTAGTGGTAATAACCAACAGATAACCAGTGGCAGTTGGGACGACGTGTCTCCAAAGTGGTCTCCTGACGGTAAACACATTGCTTTCATTAGCGGCAGGAAACCACAGAATGATGTGCACGCTATGACTGAAGCGTATGTGGTTGCGGACAATGGAGGACCACCCAAACTATGGTCAGATGGCTTAAACAGTATAGCTGGTCTGGCGTGGAGTCACGACGGGTCCCGCCTTATAGCGGTAGGATCAAACTCTCCTGGGTTTTTAGCATTGTGGCAAGGCTGGCTTTATGTCTTGTCAGAAGTTGCTGGGCCTCAGATATGCACGGATGACACCTTCCGACCCTGCGTAGGATTTCCTACCTTAAATGCCGGTCCGGAGATCCGGTGGTTGCCCGATAATACAGTAATATTACTGGGTGAATCCCAAGGTCAGTCCTATATCTATAAAGTTAACCTGAATGACGGCCTACAACTAAAGCTATACGGAGGAGGGATCCTCACTACCAATATATCCACTAACTCCGAAGCCACTACTGCCGTAATAGCCGCTTCCTCACCAACATCGCCCTCAGATTTATTCAAAATTGATCTACACACCAGTTCTGCAACACAAATCACCCACTATAACAAACAGTTTATATCCGATAACCAACCTGCTTCAATGGAGAAATTTTTCATAACGCAACCCGATTTCAACATTGAATGCCGAATGTTCTTTCCGCCTGGGTTTGACTCCTCCCAACAGTACCCCATGATACTGGACATACATGGAGGTCCCAACGGTGCTTTTTATGACTCGTTTGTGGCATGGCAACAGGTATTTGCAGGGGCAGGATATATAGTACTCGCCGTAAATCCGAGAGGTTCTTCCACTTATGGAGATAGTTTTATGATGTCAGTCATAGAGGATTGGGGAGGGAAGGACTACGAGGACCTCTTATCAGCGGTTAACCACGCGTCACAATTCTCCTATGTCGACGCCAGTCGGATCGGAGTACATGGATATAGCTATGGAGGATATATGGCCAGTTGGATGATTGGTCATACCAAGAGGTTTAAGGCGGCCGTTATAGGGGCGCCGTGTATAAATCTTCACAGCATGTACGGTACGTCAGATATAGGCAGTAGTTTTGGGGAGCTCCAATGGGGAATGTCCCTAAATATAAAAAGTGTCCAAGACTATACAAAGCTGGTATCTAAATTACTCGATCGCTCCCCGATCAGTTACGTGTCAGAGGTAGAAACCCCTGCTTTATTACTACACGGCGAATCCGACCACAGATGCCCCATCAGCCAAAGCGAAGAATATTTCACAGCGCTCAAAAGATTAGGAAAACAAGTCGAAATGGTACGGTTCCCCGGTTGTTCACATCTTTTCCCTAGATTAGGAAAGCCATACATGCGTGAAGCGTATTTACGATACGCACTTGAATGGTTTGATCAACACATATGATAACTACAGGTCACCCACTTACTACTCCCTAATCTAACCCTTAATTACATACCAGTTTTCTGAAAGTACATCATGAGATAGTAATACATCTCTTCCGTCATCAAGAATAGCGTGAAATTTCATCTCCAGTACAGGTTTTCCCATACTTACTACTCCGCTCATCTCCCAAAGGTTTACCATTTTGCTAACCTTATGCCAATTGTCATGAAGTCTAAAACCTTCAACAACACTGTTAGTACCTACCTGCAATTGCACTTGCTCTCTAATATTTTCCGTGGCCAAGAGTGATTGTCGTTCAATAACAGTTACCATAATAATTACCTCAAATCACAAGATTTAATCTGATATTATAGAACATTTGTGCTGTTCACAATAACTTATTGTCAGTAATGCTGTTCTTCTTTTGGCATTACCTTCAACCAGATCTATTGTACAATTCATAAATAACCACAAAACTAATGAGGGCACTTTAGAGTGATTTATGCCTAAATATCCGCTACTGATAGCTATACTCACATTTGCGTCCCTGACAATTTCGTGTGGCAATGCTGGTGACTTAACTACGGTTGAGCCACCGTCACATAACTCTGTAATCACAGAGAGCAGTCAACTTAAATTAGCAGCATCAGAGGCAGCTATAGATCCCGCCAAGATCGACAGCTATCAAAATCAAAGTGCCACTACAAATTCAGAAGCAAATACAACTGTTTCGGAGATACCTGAATCAGAATCTTCGGATAAATTCCAAGAGAAAACATCAGATTCCAGCAACAATGACCAAGCACATACGCAAGTAACTAAACCCGTAAAGAAGCAATCTGTCAGCGCGGATCAGTCCGAAAATAATAACAAGGACCAATTTACCGAACAGATACCTAACAGTGAACCCGTGGAAGATAGGCCTAACCCAACTATTTCAGATAATGAGAGTGCTGATCCCACCCCTGATACGAAACCGACTCCTACTCAGTTACCTATTCCTACGATAACTCCTTCACAAACTCCCGTTCCAACACCGGAATGGCCGAAAGCTCCAGATTTTTCTCTTCCTAGCGCTCTCGGCAATCAGATCGCCTTAGAATCATATATAGGCGAAAAAAACACTATTTTGGTTTTTTATAGAGCTTATTGGTGAATGTTCTGCAAGATGCAACTTGTGAAGTTGCAACAAGAGTATTCAGTCGTTAAATCTTTAAACGCCGAAGTATTAGCAATCAGCACCGATGACTTAGAAGGCGCCGGCTGGGCGGTTGATCAGCAGGGATTGGAATTCCCAGTGTTGTATAACCCGGAGGCCGACGTAGTAAAAGAATACGGAGTCTTTAATGCTGCAGATGAAGGTAGGGCAAATCCTTCTACATTTGTATTAGACAAGGATGGTCACGTGCGTTGGCGATACATCGGCAAAGGTATCTCAGATCGACCGGCTAATAATTTAATATTTGAGCAAATTAAGATAATTAACGACACCGACCAGAATAATCAGTAGAGAAGTAATACACAATTTTCCAACCCTGTGATATCCTAATTGCTAGTTTATCCCAATACTGGATATATTTAGAAAGGCAGCAAACATGGACGCCTCCCAATTAGTTAACATTGAACCAAACGGAAACATACCAGAATTCGGACCTGGCGACTCGGTTAAAGTAAACTTCCGTATCAAGGAAGGCGACCGTGAGCGCGTTCAAGCCTTTCAAGGTGTAGTAATTGGCCGAACTAAGGGCAATGGAGCTACTGCTAACTTCACTGTCAGACGTATAGCAAGTGGTGGCATAGGTATAGAAAGAGTTTTCCCGATTAATTCTCCCCTAATAGATTCGCTCGAAGTTACCCGACAAGGCTCAGTAAGGCGGGCGAAGCTATATTACCTCAGAGGACTACAAGGAAGAGCAGCTCGTATCAAAGAAAAGGCCTTACCTCGTAGACAGCGTGGAGAACAGCGATCTAGCTAACACCATTTCTACCGCCGCAGTTATGGGTAGCTAATGAAATACGCAGAAATAGCCGTTGACTCCGGTATAAGTACAGACCGTACTTTCTCTTACTCAATACCTACAAATATGATTGTTGAGGAAGGACAGTTAGTGTGGGTGCCTTTTGGCAGCCAAATAACCCAGGGTCTAGTCATTAAGTTAACAGAGCATCCGCAAGTGGAATCCACCAAAGATATATTGCAAGCCATCGAACCATCTCCACTGCTTTCCAATAATTCCCTAATGATTGCTAGCTGGATCAGTCGCTATTACCTCTGCTCCCTATTTTCGGCGCTATCACTGTTTTTACCGCCAGGCCTAAAAACACAAGTGCAGCCCATGATAAGCCAGGGTAACCGCTACGATGAGAGCCTAATAAACTCAGGCACCACCGAGGGTAAGGCTTTAATGTTACTAAGTCAGAGGTCTGCCGTCCGAGAATCCGAATTCCGGAAAGTATTAGGTAAGGCTAATCTGCGCTATTTAGCCATATGGTCAAAATCCGGAATAATTCAGCGAGAGAGTCGTTTACCCAGGGGAAAGTCATTCAGATATTCTTCATATCTCATTTCCCCGTCGATTAATGGTAGCGTAGAAAAACCCCTATCAGAAAAACAAACTCGACTATTAAATGCTGTAAAAAACTCTTCTAAACCTTATCCCACCACCCTTGCTAACAAGGAATTCGGAGCCGGCGTACCAAACGCCCTGGTAACTAAAGGCTTATTAGCGATTGAATGGAATCGTCAGAACAACTCCTCTATTACTGATAACTTGGTGTCACAAGAAACCGATATTACGCTAACGTCCAAGCAAATTTTAGCCTTAGAGTCAATATCTAAATCTATATCAGATAAAAACAACTCGAATATTTTTCTACTTCATGGAGTTACTGGTAGCGGCAAAACTGAAGTTTATCTACGGGCGATCCAAAAGGTTATTGATTCAGGCCGCCAATCATTATACTTAGTACCGGAAATCAGTTTGACACCACAGACCGTAAGCCGAGTAAGGGCACGGTTTAAAGAAAGAGTTGCTGTTATACATAGCCAACTCACAGTTCGCGAGAGATTTGATTTATGGTGGGACATAAATGACGGGGCATACGATGTAATAATTGGCCCCAGAAGCGCTTTGTTCGCTCCTATTTCCCATCTAGGATTAATAATCATAGACGAAGAACACGAATGGACTTATAAACAAAGTGACTCAAATCCACGATATCACGCCCGCACCGTTGCTTTAGAAATCGCTCGTAACTCTAAGGCAACCGTAATTTTAGGCAGTGCTACACCAAACATAGAATCCTACCATAAAACTTTACAGAACTCGTATCAATTGCTTGAACTTCCTGAGCGCGTAACTAATCAGAATTCCGTGACGGCTTCAGGAAAGTCATCTATGGCCGACGCATATATATGCGATATGAGAAAAGAGCTTAAAGAGGGCAACAGAAGTATATTTAGCAGGGAACTACTGGCCCGCCTGAAAATCTGCATATCTCAAGGAGAGCAGGCCATTTTGTTCATTAATCAACGTGGCAGCGCTCCTATAGTGCAGTGCCGAGACTGTGGACACGTCGTTGAATGCAATCGCTGTTCCGTCACGTTAACATTCCATTCCGAAGATGGTTCATTACTATGTCACAAATGCAATCGGCGCCGCAAGAATCCGACAAATTGTCCAAACTGCAAGGCGTCAAATATTAGGCAACTTGGAATCGGCACACAAAGGGTAGTAGAAGAGCTAAGGAAAGTGCTACCCCACACCAATATTGATCGATGGGACTCCGATTCAAATGCTTCCAACCACTACTCTAATGACGCCATGCATTCATTACAAATAGGTCGAACTCAAGTTCTAGTCGGAACTCAAGTGGTTGCCAAAGGCTTAGACATACCCAACGTAACGCTCGTAGGGGCCATATTAGCGGACATTGGACTTCACATACCCGACTTCCGGTCTGGAGAACGGACATTTAACACGTTATGTCAGTTGGCTGGCAGGTCTGGCCGCGGAACTCGACCTGGATCCGTAATTATTCAAACTTACAATCCGGATAAGTGGCCGATCATCTGCGCAGCCAAACAAAATTACCAGCTAATGTTCGAACACGAAATATCAGAGAGACGCAAGCAGGGTAATCCGCCGTTCAACGACATAATCCACTTGGTTTATCATGATCTCAGCATAAAAACAGCACAACATCACGTAAATACAATGTGTAATATTTTAAATAATAAAATATTGAACCAAGGAATAACAGATATAGAGATTATCGGACCTGCTCCCGGGTTTCCAGAGAAGATTCGAGGAGCATACCGGTGGCACATAATAATACGAGGGAGGAATCTACATCGCTTCCTAGGAGGAGTTCAGTTCTCACCAAAATGGATTGTAGATGTAGATCCGACTCAAGTCGTCTAATTACCTTTACACTGCCAAAACCACTTGGATATAATTTGCTCCTACCTACAATTATGTAATTCCCAGGAGGCCCACCAACTTGTCACTACTTAAAATGCGAATCGTTCCGGATACAATCCTAAGACAACAGGCTAAAAAGATTAAGAAAATACCTGCCACTTTTGCTAAGTACACCGCAGACATGGTAGAGACCATGCATGCTGAACATGGTGTGGGTCTCGCAGCCAATCAAGTCGGCTCATTACAGAAAGTTGCTGTAATACAATTGCCTGAATGGGAAGAACCTATAGTGCTAATAAATCCTGAAATAGTTCAGCGCGAAGGTGAACGCGAGGTAGAGGAAGGATGTCTAAGCATACCAGGGTATAGAGGCACTGTGAAAAGGTCCGAAAAGGTAAGAGCACGTGCTATAGGACTTGATGGTAAGGTAATAAGAATTAAGGCAGAAGGACTGTTAGCACAAGCCTTGGAACATGAAACCGATCACCTAAACGGGATATTATATATCGATCACCTAATATCTCCTGATAGCTTACACAAAATTGAATACAACCCAGATGATAGCAATATAGAAGAACACTCTCGCGGCGCATCAGAAGACGCCTCCGAATCGGCTGATCATGAAAAGTGACTCACCTTATAACATAAGACCGGTTAATTAATTGTTGCTTAATACTAATGAACAAGACATTTTAGGAATGTTGGCCAAATTCTTCGACGCATCCCCGTCAGAAGCTTTTATAGTGGGTGGGTTTGTCAGAGATTCATTCGTAAACACCCCTTCACGAGATATCGATATAGCCACGACTCAGAATCCTGAGGTAATCGGGCCACAAATCGCCAAGCTCATTGGAGGCAAAAGCTTTGTATTAAATCCAGAGCAACACATCACTAGAATAAGTTATGAAGATGATACAAGGCATAAGTGGGATATAGATTTGAGCCATATCACAAATAGCATCACTGAAAATTTAAGCCAGCGCGATTTCACAATCAACGCTATGGCTATTCCCATTGCTCAATACGATGAGCAAAATTGGTCAGATATTGTTGTAGATCCGCAAAATGGATTAGCAGATTTGTTTAATAATACCCTCCGATGCATGAACAAGCATGTATTTGAACAGGACGGTCTAAGGTTGCTTAGAGGAGTCCGACTAGCTCATAAGCTTAATCTACGTATAGAACCAGTCACTGCTAACAATATGCGGGCATCATCAAAAAGCATAGAACTAGTATCCGCGGAAAGACTACGAGATGAATTCTTGTACATTATGTCAAGTAAGGCAACCCGTAGTCAGCTGGAGATTCTGGATAGACTTGATGTGTTATGCAGAATAATTCCTGAGTTAACTCACACCAAAGGAGTTGATCAACCAAACGTCCACTACTGGGATGTATGGGGCCATTCTATCCATGCAGTGGAAACTGCGGAGCTGGCTACTTCAGGACACCATAACTCAGCCATATATTCTCTTGTTCCTTGGACTCAAGAGATTGAATCTCATTTCGACGAGGTTGTAAGTGATGGTCACAATCGAAAAACGATATTAAAATTGACCGCTTTGCTACATGATATAGCTAAACCCCAAACAAAGACCACCGACGAATCCGGTAAAACTAGATTCCTAGGCCATTCCGAACAAGGTGCGGAAATAGCTACTCAACGATTATTATCTTTACGAATGAGTGCGAACGGTGCTCGTATGATAAATAAAATGATTGAGCAACATCTACGCCCAACCAATATGAGCCACGGAAACGAATTACCTACCCCACGAGCAATATATAGATATTATAGAGATCTTAAAGACGTAGCAATTGACACGCTATACTTGGCTATAGCTGATTATTTGGCCGCAAAAGGTCCCGAAGTAATGCCTGATGATTGGTCCAGACATGCTAGAATGGTTTCGCACATACTTCAGACGGGGTCAGAACAAAAAACACTGAATAAACCGAATCGCCTAATAACCGGTAAAGATCTTATTCGAGAGTTCCAACTTATACCGGGACCCCAAATAGGGCATCTGCTAGACAAGATTTACGAATCTCAAGCAGCAGGCGAAATCAAAACACCAGAGGATGCGCTGTCTCTCGCAGCTCAATACCTCTCTAACAATAAACAGGGGTAACTAATGCGAGGACGGAGTATCAGGGTATCCATATTTGTAGTCATAATATTAGCTATAGCGATTTGTTCACTAGCATTTTCTAATATAAATTTTAAAATACCCGGCATCGGTGAGTTCCAGCGTGGCAGCACTGGACCTCTCGGATTGAAGTTAGGATTAGACCTCCGAGGTGGTGCTCACCTGGTATACCAAGCAGACGTAGGAACTAAAATACTTGCTACGTTACCTAGTAGTGCCGAAGAATCAGGAGTTCTTGAATCACTAGAAGATATGGATATAGCACCTATATCTGCCATGGTAAGAGACAGTAAGACTGTACAGCTAAAAACAAGGTTGCTTAACGACGAAGAACGTCAATCAGTTCGACAGGCCCTAGAAGACAAATATGGGGTTATTGATGACGAGAACCACTTCAGTGTTACTGACACTACTGCTCCAACAGCAGACCAAATGGTCGGAGTTTTAGACATAATTGGCCGTCGAGTCAATTTGCTAGGCACTGACGAACCGATCGTACAACAATTTGGTGACGATCGAATTATCGTACAGCTCCCTGGCGCCGGCGGTTCCATAATAGATGTTGAATTCGTTGCCAATGCTGATTTTGCAGATATAAACAACACTCTTGAACTCGCAGGCTACAAGAATTTTGATATTGAGCAAAAGAATGAGCGAAAATATCGTATAAAGACGAATTCACTTAGCCTTATACGACAACAGGATTTAGCCGACGAATTTACTGATGCGATAGGCGATTATAAATCTTTCAGTGTGACTGGCGGGATAGAGGAAGCCAAATCATTGATAGGCAATACCGCTAGCCTTACCTTCAAACTTCGAGATTGTACGGATCCCATTTGTGAAACCTATAGAGATTCTGACTTAGGTTTGACAGGAGATGATCTTCAAGAAGCGTATGCGTCTAGTAACACGACTACCGGCGAGTGGGCAGTAAACATCCAGTTTAATAGCAGAGGAGCCGATATATTCTCCGATCTGACTAAAGATATTGTTAACGATACATCCAAGCGAATAGCTGTGTTTCTGGATAACGATTTACTAACAGATCCTATTTCACGAGCTTGGATCAGGGACGGAAGAAGTCAAATTACAGGCAATTTCAGTAGACAGAGTGCACAGACGTTAGCTATTCAATTACAGTCTGGCCGGCTGCCTGTACCTCTCACCCTTATTCAAGAGAGTGAAGTTGATGCGTTGCTGGGATCTCAATCTCTACAAAAAAGCTTATTTGCAGGTTTGATCGGCCTGGGTTTAGTCGTAATATTCATGCTTGTTTATTATAGAATGTCAGGACTGGTAGCCAGCTTGGCATTAATATTCTATGGTGTTGTTGTACTAGCCATATTCAAGTTAATCCCTGTTACGTTGACCCTGCCTCATCTAGGTGGATTCATACTATCAATTGGACTGGCAGTAGATGCCAATATATTAATATTCGAGCGTATGAAAGAAGAAATTAGAGTAGGTAGAACTCTCGCATCATCTGTAGAAGTTGGATTCGGGCGGGCTTGGCCTGCGATAAGAGACGGTAACGTTTCTACCATCATAACTTGTGCAGTACTACTTTGGTTTGGGAGTAGGTTAGGCGGAGGGTTAATCAACGGGTTTGCTTTAAGCCTATTGATTGGTGTTTTAGTTAGCATGTTTACGGCTGTAGTCGTGAGCCGAAACCTATTGCAACTGTTAGCATGGTTTGGATTAACACGACATACCAACCTATTCTCCCCTGAAAAAATACACAGAACCACACAAGGTGGGAGTAGATCACAGACTAACGTCGGAGGCAAATAAGATTGTTAGACATAGTAAGTAAGCGGGGCTGGTATTTCCTGTTATCCGCTTTAATAATATTACCTGGTTTGATTTCCATGATCATGCCGCCAGGATGGTCAACCCTAGAATCGGGACTAAATCCTGGGATAGACTTTACTAGTGGTTCAGTTCTTGATATCACTTTCTCAGAACGGGTAACCCAGGACCAGATTTATAACCGTATGTCTGCCCTTGGTCATCCAGAAGCGTTGGTACAGAGTACAGGGAGCGGATCTGTACTTATTCGAACCAAGGTATTAAGAGAATCCTCCGGACAACAAGAGTCAGAACGACAGTCCATCCAGCGGGATTTGGAAAAAACCGTGGCACCCATAGATTCCTTAGCCTATGATTCAATATCCCCGATAATTGCGTCAGAGACTGTACGTAACGCGTTTTTTGCTATGCTGGCTGCATCGGTGTTCATTTTATTTTACATATGGTACGCATTCAGAAGAGCCCCAAAAGCGTATCGGTATGGCATAAGCGCGATCATTGCCCTCATCCACGACACACTAATAGTTCTTGGAATATTTTCAATCCTGGGAAGAGTATTAAGTATAGAGGTCAACGCAACTTTTATCATAGGAATACTGACTGTAGCGGGATATAGCGTTAATGACACAATAGTAGTATTTGATAGGATTCGGGAAAATGTTATTAAACATCCAGAAAGGTCTTTCACATCATTAGTAAATACCAGCATAATCGAAACCATTGGAAGGTCTTTCAATACAAGTTTAACAACCCTTTTAGTATTGTTAGCCATGCTATTAAT
>Ga0315338_1003417_pt1 | contig 13895 bp, 12 predicted proteins | sample ASW8metaG_FD_204518 | JGI IMG/M metagenome (GOLD analysis project Ga0315338, IMG submission 204518) | Ammonia-oxidizing marine archaeal communities from Monterey Bay, California, United States - ASW #8 | ecosystem: Environmental > Aquatic > Marine > Coastal | place: USA: California | collected... | reverse complement strand
CGGCAACGGAAATTTTCGAAAATCCGCTGCATCCCTACACACAAGGGCTGATCGATTGCATCCCAATCCCTGGCAAGACCAAGCCGGGCGAACATTTGGGATCGATTCCGGGCATCGTACCGACCTTGATCGGCGACCAGCAGGGATGTGCGTTTGCGGATCGTTGCGCGCATGTACGCGAAATTTGCCACAAGGACGTTAGCGAGAAGCATCTGAGTGCGGGACGGCAGTTCCGATGTAACCTACCAGCCGAACTCGACGCGCGGACGACCATGGCGGCGGCGCAATGACGGCGGTTTTTGAAGCGCGCGACGTGCGTAAGACCTTCTCGATCAAGCAGGGCCTGTTCAAACCAAAGAAGCCGCTGCACGCGGTCAATGGCGTGTCGTTCAAGCTGGAAAAAGGTTCCGTGCTCGGCCTCGTCGGCGAATCCGGCTGCGGCAAAACGACCATGGCTCGCATGTTGCTGGGTCTCGAGAAACCGACATCGGGCGATATTTTGATTGATGGCGAACCGCTAACCGGCCTCGATCGAATTGCGGTGGCGCGTCGCGTACAGCCGATATTCCAGGACCCGTATTCGTCGCTGAATCCGCGCAAGTCGATCGGGTCGATCATCAACCTGCCGCTTCGGGTTCACAAGGTCGGCGATTCGACACAATGGAAGCGCCAGGCGGAAGAGATGATGGAACTCGTCGGCCTGCCGCGCCGGCTCTACAACAATTATCCAAGCCAGCTATCCGGCGGCCAACGCCAGCGCATCGCGATCGCACGGGCGCTCATCATGAAGCCGGAAGTCGTGATCTGCGATGAACCGACTTCTGCGCTCGACGTGTCGGTGCAGGCGCAGATCCTCAACCTGCTGCTCGATCTGCAGAAGGAGCTCGGCCTGACCTATATCGTGATTAGTCATAATCTGGCGGTGGTCGAGCATATCGCCAAGCGGGTCGCGGTCATGTATCTCGGCCGCGTCGTCGAGGAAGCGGAATCGCAAGCCCTGTTCCGTAACCCGCAGCACCCTTACACCAAAGCGTTACTCGGCTCGGTGTTGACTCCCGACCCTTCGCTTAACGTGCCGGATACGCATCTCGGTGCGACTTTCCCCAATCCGGTCGAGCCGCCGTCCGGCTGCACCTTTCATCCGCGCTGCGTCGATGTGATGCCGGTTTGCAATCAGCAGGCCCCGGTTCCGACGATGGTCAACGAAGCCTGTGTCGAGTGCCATCTCTACGGCGAGGCGGCGCGCGCCGCATCATGAGCCGGGACGCGGCGATCGAGGGCGCGCGCGCCTGTTTCGACGACGGAAAGTATCTGGAATTACTCGGCCGCCGCGTGGCGGTTCCGACCGAAAGCCAGAACCCCGAACGCCTACCCGATTTACGGCGCTATCTCGAAGAGGAAATCCGGCCCGCCTTCGAGGCGATTGGCCATGACTGCGCCATCTTCGACAATCCGGTCGCGGGCGGCGGACCCGTTCTGCTCGCCGAACGAATCGAGGACCCGGCGCTGCCGACGGTGTTGGGTTATGGCCATGGCGATGTCATTCTCGGCTATGCCGATCAATGGTACGAAGGGCTCGATCCCTGGGCGATCACGCAGCGCGGCGACAAGCTGTACGGCCGCGGGACCGCCGACAATAAGGGCCAGCATACGCTTAATATGTGCGCGATGGCGGTGGCGCTCGAAGTGCGTGGGCGGCTCGGCTTCAATTCGAAATTCATGGTCGAGACCGGCGAGGAGAACGGCTCCGCTGGCTTGCGGGAGGTCATCGAGGCCAACCTGGACGCTTTTGCCGCGGACGTATTCATCGCTTCGGACGGGCCACGCGTGTCGCCCGACCGCCCGACCTTGTTCCTCGGTGCGCGCGGCGCGAAGAATTTCGATCTCGTCGTCGATCTGCGCGAAGGCGGCCACCATTCCGGGAACTGGGGTGGCTTGCTGTCCAATCCGGGTGTGATCCTGGCGCACGCGCTCGCCACTATCGTCTCCGCAACCGGCAAAATTCAGATACCCGATTGGCTGCCGCCGCCGATGTCGAACTCGACCCGCGCGCTGCTCGCCGACATCACGGTCGAAGCGGGTGAGGAGGCGCCGGAGATCGACCCGAATTGGGGCGAACCGGACCTTAATTCGGCGCAGCAGGTCTATGGCTGGAACAGTTTCGAGGTGCTGGCCTTCAAGACGGGGAACCCCGAGCATCCGGTCAATGCGATTCCGCCGCGGGCGCATGCGCATTGCCAGATCCGATTCATCCAAGGCTCGAAGCGCGAGGAATTCCTACCGGCGCTGCGCCGCCACCTCGACGCGCAGGGCTTCGAGATGGTCGAGATTCAGCCACCGCCGCCCGGAAACGCAATCGATTTCACCGCGACGCGCACCGATCCGGACAATCCCTGGGCGCGCTGGGTCTCGGCCTCGATCGAGCGCACGTCGGGGAAACCGACGGCAGTGCTGCCGCAGCTTGGCGGCTCGATCTGCAACGATCTGTTTACCGATCTCTTGGGGCTGCCGGCGATATGGATCCCGCATTCCTACGGCGCCTGTTCGCAGCATGCGCCGAACGAGCATATCCTGTTGAGCGAGGCGCGCGACGCGATCCAGTTAATGGCGGGCTTGTACTGGGATCTTGGCGAAGCCGGTACGCCGGGAAAGAAATAAGGAAACATAGATGAGCCGAAGCGACGCGATCGCGAAGATCGAAACCTATTTCGACGATGGCGGATTCATCGAAGATCTCAGCCGCCGGGTGGCCATTCCAACGGAAAGCCAGAACCCGGACCGGATGAGCGTCCTGTACGGCTATCTGACCGACGAAATGCAGCCGACCTTCGAGCGGATGGGCTACAGCTGCCGTGTGCTGGAAAACCCGCGAGAGGGGGCAGGCCCATTCCTGCTGGCCGAACGGTACGAGTCCGACGATCTGCCGACTGTCCTGACCTACGGACATGGCGATGTGGTGCTGGGCTATGACGAGCAGTGGCGCGAGGGCCTGTCGCCGTGGACTTTGACGCAGGAAGGCGACAGGCTGTATGGCCGCGGTACCGCCGACAACAAGGGCCAGCACACGATCAACATCGCGGCCCTGGAAACCGTGTTGCAGACACGCGGATCGCTTGGCTTCAATTCGAAACTATTGATCGAGACCGGCGAAGAGACCAGCTCGCCTGGTCTCAAGCAGCTTTGCGAAGAGAACAAGGACCTGTTCGCCGCCGACGTGCTGATCTGTTCGGACGGGCCAAGACTCAGCCCGCAGCGGCCGACGATCTTCCTGGGCGCGCGGGGCGCCTACAATTTCGATCTCACCGTCGATTTGCGCGAGGGCGGGCACCACTCGGGCAATTGGGGCGGGCTGCTGTCGAACCCCGGCGTGATCCTGGCACATGCCATCGCCAGCATCACCAGCGCCACGGGCGAACTGTACATTCCGGAATGGCGGCCGCCCGGCATTCCGGAGTCGGTGCGCAACGCGGTGCACAATTTGGTCATCGACGGTGGTGAAGGCGCGCCGGAAATCGATCCGGACTGGGGCGAGCCGGGCCTGACGGGCGCGGAGAAAGTCTTCGCCTGGAACAGTTTCGAGGTGCTGGCCTTCAAGACCGGCAACCCGGAGCACCCGGTCAACGCGATTCCGCCGAAGGCGACAGCGACCTGCCAGGTGCGGTTCACGGTCGGCGTCGATCCGGAGGAGTTTATGCCGGCGCTGCGTCGTCATTTCGAAGCGCGCGGCTTCGGCATGGTGGAAGCGGAACCGGCCAAGAAGGGCTACATGATGGCCACACGCCTCGACCCGGAGAATGCCTGGGTGCAATGGGCGATCGCGTCGATCCAATCGACCACGGGCAAGGAGCCCGCGGTGCTGCCCAGCCTCGGCGGATCGTTGCCGAACGATGTGTTTGCCGACGTGCTGGGCTTGCCCACCGTGTGGGTGCCGCATTCCTACGCGTCCTGTTCGCAGCATGCGCCGAACGAACACATGTTGGCTCCCGTCGCCCGGGAAGGTTTGCAGCTGATGACCGGGTTGTTTTGGGATCTGGGTGAGACGCCGCCGGCCTACGCCGCGTAAATACGATTTCATCGGGAGAGTTTAAATGACCAAACCGTGCGACCTGACGGCGACCGAAGCGCGCAATCTGATCGGCGACAAGCAGCTCTCGCCGGTCGAGCTGATGGACTCCTGCATCGCGCAGATCGAAGCGGTCAATCCGGCGGTAAACGCGATCTGCGGCACCTGTTTCGACCGGGCTCGCGATGAAGCGAAAGCGGCCGAGGCCGCGGTGCAGAACGGCGATTTGCTGGGCCCGCTGCACGGTCTGCCGCTCGGTGTGAAGGATTTGCTCGATACGGAAGGCTTACTGACCACGCATGGTTCGCCGCTTTACAAGGACAACGTGCCCGACGCCGATCACAGCCTGGTCGCCGAACTGCGCGACGCCGGGGCCATCGTCTTTTGCAAGACCAACACGCCGGAATTCGGCGCAGGGGCAAACACGACCAACCCGGTTTGGGGGGCGACGGGCAATCCGTTCGACCCGAAGCGGATCTGCGGCGGCTCGTCCGGCGGTTCCGCCGTGGCGCTGGCGACCAACATGATGCCGATCGCGACCGGTTCGGATTCGGGCGGCAGCCTGCGCATCCCGGCGGCTTTCAACGGCGTCGTCGCGCATCGCAGCACGCCGGGCATCGTGCCAAACGAAAAACATAGCTTCGGATACACAACATTTAGTGTCCTTGGCCCGATGGCACGCAACATCGACGACATGGTGCTGATGTACTCAACAATAGCCCGCCACGACCCGGTCGACCCGCTGTCCACGCCGATGAACCCGGCAGATTACGCATCGATCGAAGAGGTGGATCTCAGCACGCTTAAGGTGGCGGTGTCGGAGGACCTCAGCTTCGCGCCGGTCGACAACCGCATCCGTGAGACGTTCCGCGAGCGGGTCGGCATCTTCCAATCCGCGTTCAAGGAATGCATCGCGCGCGATCCCGATCTCAGCACGGTCGACCGCACGAATTGGATCCTGCGCAGCCAGATATTCCTGGCCAACCATCGCGACAACTACAAGAATAACCGCGATGCCTTGGGACCGAACGTGCTCTCGAATTACGAGGCCGGGCTGGGGATTTCAGCCGACGAGGTCGCCTGGGCCACTCAGGAACAGACCAATATCTACCGCCACATGGAAAGCTTCTTCGACGACGTCGACATTCTGATCGCACCGACCGTGCCGGTGCCGCCGTTTCCCGTCGAACAGCTCTATTGCGACGAGATCAACGGCGAAAAGCTGGACAATTACGTCAAATGGTTGTCGCTCACCTATGGTCTGACCATTCCCGGCAACCCGGTGACGGCAATCCCTTGCGGGTACGAGCCGACGGGCACGCCGTTTGGTCTGCAGATTTGCGGCCGGCACCACGACGACGCTTTTGTCATCGGTGTGGCCAAATCGCTGGAGCGGCTGTTCGCCACCGACCCCCGCACCGCGCGGCCGGTTCCGGATATCGCCGGGCTGTCCGCTTGATGTGACCGGATACCGATGCGCCGCCTGATCGCGACCGTTCTGATTTTCGCATCGACGCCTGCGGCCGCCGAAATGGGTGGTGTCCAGTTCCTGCGGTTGTGCGAGCGCGACGCGGTGCCGTGCGCCGGAATCATTCGCGAGCAGTTAAAGGGCTGGCCGAAACGGATACTGGATTCGGCCAAGCTTAAGAAGGGCATTATCGAACAAACCGCCTGTCCGCCGCATGTGGCGGATTCGGTTCTGGCGGTTCAGTTTATCGCCCAAGCCGAGAATTTACGTATCCGGCTCGATGGCATGACGGTTCATGAGGCGGTCGAAGCGGTCTTCACCCGGGCCTTTCCCGCCTGCGCGTCGAGCCGGGACAGCTAAACGGGATGCCCGATCGTGAAATCGTTCTGGCCGGTACGGTCCGCGCCGCGGACCTGGATCAGCGGCCGCGTGTGGTGGGCCGAGCCGCGGGAATCTTCGATCGGGATGTCGTGATGGTCGTAGTGGCTTGTCGCCGGCATGTATCGTAGTGCGTAGCCGACCCGTTTTTTGCCGCTGCGGTTGGACTGCGAACCGTGCGCCATGTAGACGTCGAAGATCACCATCTGCCCGGCCTCCAATTCGATGTCGCGCGCCTGGCTTTCGTCGAACTGGTCGGGTTGCAAGGTTTCGGGAATCGTCACACCGTCGCTGTGGTCGCGATAATGTTCGCCGATATCCTGGGCCGCATGAGAGCCTGGGATGACGCGCAGACAGCCATTTTCCACAGTTGTGTCGGAGACGGCGATCCAGACCGAAGTCGTCGCCAAGGGCTTGATCGGCCAGTAACGGCCGTCGCGATGCCAGGGCACGATACGTTGCTCGCCCGGCGGCTTGTGAAAGAAGGTCGAGCCCCAGAGGATTACGTCCGGGCCGATTAGCTGTTCGACCATGTCGAGGATTGGCGCGTGGGTCGGAAAGTCGAGCCAGGCCGGGTCGCTCTTGATCCCCTGAGCGCCAGAGCCGGGAACATGCGGCGAGGCGATCGGCTCGTCGCCCATCTGCGGATTATCGGCGATCAACTTGTCTGCCAGGCCTTGCAAGGTCGCCAGCTTGTCCGCCGGCAGCCGGAATTCCGGCACGATGACGCCATCTTGCTTGAAAGCCGCGACCTCGGTTTGGGAAAGAATGTTCGCCTGCTGCGCCATTACCGCCTCCCGCTGTTTCGCCTCAATCGGAAAAGGTTAGGCTATCTCGAAACGTCAGTCGACCGGATCGCGTGTCAGCGGTGACGTCACGGAGTGTTGAGAGGAAGTTTAACGCGGCTTCCGTTAGCGTGGCCTCCGAACAATTTGGAGTCCTCGCATGCGTTCGTTCGTCGTCGCGTTCTGTCTTCTTGCATTCTGCGCCGTCCAACCGGCCGCCGCGCGGCCGTCTTCCATGCCCGTGCCGCGCGTGGCGCCGGAATGGATCATCTCGGAATGGCTCAACGGCGAGGCTGTGTCGCTTCGGGACCTCCGGGGCAAAATCGTAGTCGTAGATTTTTTCCAGCTCTGGTGCCCCGGCTGTAATTCCTTCTCGATCCCGCTGTTGAAGCGGTGGGAGCAAGTCTTCGCCCGGCCGATAGCATCAGGCGAATTGCAAATCGTCAGCATCCACACGGTCTTCGAGGGGCATGATTATCAAAACCCGACCAAGCTAAAGAATTTTCTGAAACGAAAACAGATCCATCATTTGGTCGGAATCGACCGCCACGCGGCGGGTGAACACGTGCCGCAGACAATGCGCCTGTTCGGCACCATGGGCACGCCCGAGATGGCGTTCATCGACCACACCGGGACCATTCGCTTCCAGGAATTCGGCGGGTTTGACGTGGAGCGGGCCGAAGCGTTGCTCTGGGAACTACTCATAGCGGCGGACAGGGCGCCGCCCAAGCAGTTGGGCGCTCGCGACTAACCTTTCTGTCGTACTTGGGCTTGACCCGAGTACCCAGGCTTCAAATGCGCGACTTAGAATTGGATACCCGTGTCAAGCACGAGCATGACAGATAGGGAATACACCGACCCTAAACATACATGTCGCGCAGGTTATAGTTCTTCACCACAGTTTCGCGGGTCGCTTCATTCCAGCGGTTTTCCTCCACTAGATCGGCGAGCGGTTCGTAGCGGTACGGCGTATCGTCGGGGAAACGCTGGCGCCGGGCATCAATGCCGATGGCAATCATGCGGCTGCGCTCGTGGATATGCGCTTCGTCGAACGTGATCACCCGCCCGTCGAGATGCTCGACCGTCATGTCCATGACCCGATTGCGCGGAAAGAAGCCGGCGTTGAGGGTGACCCGCCGCTCGGTCGAGGTGTTGGCGAAGGAGCCATGCACAACCTGCCGGTTGAGAATGAACGCGTCGCCGGATTGGCAGAGCAACGGCATGGCCCCGGCGATCCGGTCCGATCCGGCTTCCGCGACCATGTGGCGGATGTCGACCCGGCCCTGCTTGTGGCTTCCGGGTAGGATCCAGACGCTGTTCGCCGCCGTGCTGGGGTAAAGCTGGGTCATGAAATTGAAGCCATGTGCGCCGTGGTTCCAATCTTCAGAATCCCAGTGCGTCGTGCCGTCCTGGTGCCAGGCGACGGCCGGGCCGAGGCCCGGTTCCTTGATGAAGGTGACTTCGTTGTAGGGCACGAAATCGGCCCCCAGGACGGCTTCCGCGACCGAAAGCAGACCCGGATGGCCGTATAGCACCAGCGTCGGATCCATGAGCTGGAGATTGCCGTGCAGGTTCTGTACCGTCCAAGCCGGGGCGTCCGCCGCCGGTGTGGCTTCGTGCATCTTGGCTGGATGGCGGCCCTTGTTCCTGTCCGTCCCGCCGAGAGGGTCGCTGAGCGGTCGCGCGTAACGGTAGCAGGGCCGGGTAAACTCCTGCCCGAAGGCGGGGCGTCCCTTGGCGTCGGTATCGCCCTTCGGATCGGTTGGCGCCTGATCCAACATGCGCTCGACATCGGCGCGCAACTCCTGCAGTTCCTCGGTGCCGACGACGTTTTCGAAGACGTAGAAGCCGTGCGTCCAATAGGCTTCCAGGATTTCGGGTGCCAGCTTGCCGTTGGCGTCCAGTTTGATCGGACCGCGATTGCCGATGTCTTGGGCGCGCTGCGTTCCCTCGCCAATGTAATCCGCCATCGCTTGCGCATGATCTTCTGCCGAAAGCGCGTCGTCCGTTTCCAAAACCGCCATTAGACCTCAACCAATTAGTGAACAATGCAGCGCAATTTTGGCGATTTGGCGCGCCTATGCAAGTGGGGGTCGGATATCCAACTTGCGCGGCACTTTCCCGGGGCGCTAGACTTAGGGCAACGTTACAAACCCAATCTCCTCTGTCGCGGCGATTCGGTGAAGATAGATGCGAGCTTGAGGGCCGCTTCTTTCTTCGGCGGAACAATGCATTGGGGCGATTTTCTTTATGGAGAAGGGCTGCAGATGAACGAAGTCAAGAAGCCGTATAAATATGTTGGATCCAACCCGATTCGCCCGGATGGCGTTCCGAAAGTGACGGGGTTGGCCAAGTTCGGCAACGATTTCAGCCTGCCGGGCACCCTGTACGGCAAGATCCTGCGCAGCCCACACGCGCATGCGCGCATCAAATCGATCGATACGTCGAAAGCCGAGGCGCTGGCAGGCGTCAAGGCGGTGATGACGGCCGCCGATCTGCCGGAACAGGATTTCGCCTATGTCGGCGCGGCCCGCGTTCAGATCAATCTTTGGCACATTTCGCGCAACGTCATGGCGCGTGAAAAGGCGCTCTATGAGGGCCATGCGGTGGCCGCCGTCGCGGCGATCAACCCGGCGGTGGCGGCAGAGGCTTGCGCCCTGATCAAAGTCGATTACGAGGTCCTGCCGCATGTCATCGATGTCGAGGCAGCGGTGGCGGAAGACGCGCCGCTGCTGTTCGAAGACATGATCACGCGCGAAGTCGAACCCGTCCCGACGAAGCCGTCGAACATTGCCAAGGTCGTCAAGTATGAGATCGGCGATGTCGAGGAAGGCTTCGCACAGGCGGACGAGATCGTCGAAAAGGAATTTCGCACCGCGGCCGTGCATCAGGGCTATATCGAGCCGCACGCGACTCTGGCGCACAGCGACGCGGACGGCCAGACCGAGATCTGGAGCGCCAGCCAAGGGCATTTCCAAATTCGCAATTGGGTGTCGAAGATCTGCGGCATTCCGCTCGGTGACATCAAGGTTAATCCGGCGGAGATCGGCGGCGGCTTCGGCGGCAAGACCGTCGTCTATGTCGAACCGGTGGCCGTCGTGTTGTCGCGCAAGACCGGCCATCCGGTGCGCGTCAATATGAACCGCGAAGAAGTCTTTAAGGCGAGCGGCCCGACGTCCGGCGCCTATATGAAGATCAAAGTCGGCGCCAAGAAAGACGGCACGATTACCGCCGGCCAGGGCGCGTTCTATTATCAAGCCGGGGCCTTCCCGGGTTCGCCGGTGATCAATGGCTGCCTGTGCTCGTTCGCCATGTACAACATCGCCAATCAGAGCAACACCGGCTACGACGTGGTGTCGAACCGGCCGAAGGCGGCGGCCTACCGCGCACCGGGATCGCCGATCTCGAACTTCGCGGTCGAAAGCACGCTGGACATCCTGGCCAAGAAGGTCGGCATGGAACCGGGCGAATTCCGTCTGAAGAACGCGATCCATACCGGCGACCCGATGATTGCCGGCAATAAGATGAGCCATGAAGGCTACACCGAAACCGTCGAGGCGATCCTGAATCATCCGGACTACAAGAAACCGCTGGGTCCCAACCAGGGCCGCGGCATCGCGTCGGGCTATTGGTTCAACGGCGCCGGAGAGTCGGGTGCGACGGTATTCGTTAATGCCGACGGGACGGTGACCGCCGCGACGGGCAGCCCGGATATCGGCGGGTCCCGCGCATCGATGGCGATCATGGCGGCGGAGACTTTGGGCATCCCCTATGAACAAGTCCGCGCCACGGTAAACGACACGACCTCGGTGCCCTACACGCATGTCACGGGCGGCTCGCGCGTGACCTATGCCAGCGGCATGGCGGTCGTGAACGCCTGCAATAAGGTGATCGTCGAGTTGCGCACACGGGCGGCGAAGATCTGGGACGTCGATGTCGATGGCGTTGAGTGGGAAGACGGGCACGCCAAACCGTCGAGCTCGAATGTCGGCGACTTTGACCCGCTGTCCCTCGCTGAGCTGGCGGCCAAGGCGAACGCTACCGGCGGGCCGATCGGCACCGCCGAGGCGCTCAGCGCCGGCGGTCAGGCGCCGGGCTTCTCTACGGCTTTCTGTGACATCGAGGTTGATCCTGATACGGGCAAGGTGACGATCCTGCGCTTTGTCCTTGCGCAAGACGCGGGAACGGCGATTCACAAAGGGTATGTCGAAGGTCAGATGCAGGGCGGCGTTGTCCAGGGCATCGGCTGGGCGCTGAATGAGGAATATATCTACGACGATCAAGGGCGGCTTTCGAATGCCGGTTTCCTCGATTACCGTATCCCGGTCGCCTCCGATTTGCCGAATATCGAAACTATCGTCGTCGAGGTCCCGAACCCGAACCATCCCTTCGGTGTGAAGGGTGTTGGCGAGGTCTGTATTTGTCCGACAATGGCAGCGGTCGCGAACGCCATCGCGGATGCGACAGGCCGGCGGATGGATGCGCTGCCGATGTCGCCGCCGAAACTGCTCGAAGCGCTCGACCACCGCGAGGGCGGCGAGCTGTAAAAATAACGGCAGAAAGTCCGGCAGATGGCCCGCATGGAAGACCTGCCCGAAGGCGAACGGGAAATGCTCAAGCGGCTCGATCTGCCGTCCTTCGGCTCGACGCCGTTCGTCACCGGTAAGGCGCTTTCGGAACGCCGCGTTTCGGTCATTTCGACGGCGGCGCTGCAGCGGCGTGACGACCGGGTTTTCGCCAGCGGCGAGGCCAGCTATCGCGTCATCCAGCGCGACACCGACCCGAACGACATCATCATGTCGCATGGTTCGGTGAATTTCGACCGCTCCGGCTTTCAGCAGGACCTCAATGTGTGCTTTCCGCTGGAGCGGTTAAAAGAGCTGGCGGCGGAAGGATTCATCGGCTCGGTCGCGGAATTCCATTACACCGTCTCCGGTGCGGTCGATCCCCGGAAAAACGAGGACAGTGCCCGCGAGATTGCCCGGTCGATGCAACGCGAGGGCGTCGATACCGTTCTCCTCATACCGATATGACCGAAATGCACGTCCGCCGTCGGCGGGCTAGCGCATTACATCGAAGAAGAAGGGCTCGGGACGACGCAGATCAGCCTGGTGCGGCTGCACACCGAAAAGATCAAGCCGCCACGGGCGCTTTGGGTTCCGTTCGAATTGGGCCGTCCGCTCGGTCAGCCGAACGATGCGGATTTTCAAAAGCGCGTTCTTCGCGCGTGCCTCGGATTGCTCGATGCGGCCGCGGGACCGGTGCTCGAAGATTATCCGGAGGACGTGCCGGCCGAAGCGCGAATTGACGACATGACCGGCATGGTCTGTCCAATCGATCTGCCGCCGCTGCCATCGGATGATAGCGCGCAAGCGCAAAGCCTGCTGGCGGAAATCGGACGAATGGCACCGTGGTACGAGATGGCGGTCGGGCAGCGTAAACGGACCACGGTTGGCATCAGCGCGCTGGATATCCCAGACGCCGCGCGATTCGTGGCCGATTTCATCGATGACCCGTCGACACCCAGCCCGCGAGACGACCTCGAAATCGGCGTGATGCTGAAATTCGCTTGCGAGGACCTGAAGGCGTTCTACTCCGAAGCCATGTCGGCGCAGCCCAGCATGTCCTCCAGCCTCGCGGTGGAACACTGGTTGTGGAACGAAACGGCGCTGGGCAAAGCGCTGTGGCAATTGCGCGAGCGGAACACCGACAATGCTGATACTTACACCCGATATTTCGCCCAGCGCACGCTGATCCCCGACCGGCAAATTCACTATAAGGGCGCGCCAGTGTTCGAAACCCAGCCGTCGCTGGCGAAAGCTTAAACCGCTTAATCCATCACGTGCGTCTTGAATAGATCGAGCGACCTGGTCGCTTCGTCCAAGGTGACGTCGCCGAAGGCGAAACGGCAGAGGAAGTAATTGATCCCGCTTTCCGCGATCTGCGCCTGTACGCCGGTAGCGACCTCGCGGGGCGTTCCGACGATCGCCTTGCCTTCGGAAGCGAAGTCGTCAAAGTCGAGTGGCAAGCTGAAGTTAGGCAACGGAATGCCGGCCCGGTCCCACAGCCGCATGAAGCCGGCGCGCCACGGTTTGTAGGCCCGGCGCGCGATGTCCCACGCCTCGTCGCGATCCTCCGCGACGACGATATGCCGTGTCAGCCCCATCAGAGGCGCCGCTTCGGGATCCTTGCCTTGCCATTCCTGCCGATAACGGTCGGTGATGCTTTGCATGCGCCCGGCGCCGACGTTGGAAATGATGTTGATATCGTTTTGCGCGGGCCACACCGCACTGTCCGGCGTGCCGAGGCCGACCCAGAGCGGTGGATGCGGCCGCTGCTTGGGTTCCAGCACCATCGGCATGTCCGCGACCCGGTAGCGTTCGCCGGAGAAACTCAGATCGCCGCCTTTCAGGCCCGCCAGAATGAGGTCGAACCCTTCGCGGTAGATCGCCGGCGCGTCGTCCGGGTCGACGCCGAAGAAATCGCCCTCGATCGGCGATATCCCGCGGCCGATCCCAAGTTCCAAACGGCCATTGCTCATTTGGTCGAGCATGCAGATTTCTTCCAGCAGACGGACCGGGTGATAAAGCGGAATACAGAACACCATCGCGCCGAGCCGCAGTCGGGTCGAGCGCTGCGCGGCGGCGGCGAGGAACAGCCCCGGAGACGGCGCCGCGCCCAGATTGGTGCCGTGGTGTTCGGCCAGATGATAGGCGTGAAATCCGGCCGCATCGTATCTCTCGATCAGCGCGAGGCGCATCTCGTATAGATCGCTTAGCGAACCCGCCGCGTGGTCCAGATGATCGAATACGCCATATCGCACCACCTTACCGCCCCCTTCGCCGTGGTATCATTGGAGCGGCGAATGCTGTTGCGACACCATCTGCCAGCCGCCATTGCGTTTGACATAGACGGTTACCGACAGGGTCGAAGTCTCGACCGTGACCCCCTCGTCTTCTGCAACCGTGTCGGCTTTGAACGTCAGGATCCCGACATCGCCGTAAATTCGGGTCGAGATATCAGCGGAGTCCAAGCGCAGCATATTCAAGGCGCCGGACTCAAACGACGCCACCACTTCCGGCCAGGTCTTAGTTTGGCCGAACGCCGATATGAAGAGCAAGTCTTCGCCCACGACCTTGCTTAACGCATCGAGGTCGCCGTCGAGAAGGGCCTGGAGCCGGGCGTGATGCGCGGCGACAAG
>Ga0315338_1003416_pt1 | contig 13895 bp, 11 predicted proteins | sample ASW8metaG_FD_204518 | JGI IMG/M metagenome (GOLD analysis project Ga0315338, IMG submission 204518) | Ammonia-oxidizing marine archaeal communities from Monterey Bay, California, United States - ASW #8 | ecosystem: Environmental > Aquatic > Marine > Coastal | place: USA: California | collected... | reverse complement strand
GGGTTCAAAAAGGTAGTCCGCGTCCGGTACCCCATCTTCATCTTCAACAGCGGTCTTAGGAATAGGCAACAATGATTCGACTACGACCTGTTGTTGCATCACGCTCTTGAACTCGTTGTAAATCACCGACACCGCTGAGACTTTACCGCTTGAGTACTGTTCGATCGCAGTCCGGGCCATCGCCTGAGCATGTGAATACTGAAGATCATTAAAGATGTTGACTTCTTCAAAGCACACATCCGCGTCTCGCCTAACAAAATAATCTCGACCTCTTCGTCCAACAAGACCCATCATAAAATGGCTATCGGTCTCTTTAATGACCGCGGTCGCCTTTCGAATTAAAGCGGAATTAAATCCGCCACATAAACCCTTGTCAGAGGTCACCACAACAAGAAGCCTGGGGTTACTCGGTGATACCGGTTCCGAAAGGAGCGGATGCGCCGTTGAGTCAACCTGCAGAGCCAAGTCACCCAATACGCGCTGCATTAACTGAGCAAATGGTCGAGCACTCACCATCCGGTCTTGGGCCTTCCGCAACTTCGATGCGGAAATTGCCTTCATCGCTTTTGTGATCTGCTCAGTCGACTTCACTGCGCGCAGGCGTCGGCGGAGATCAATGAGTGATGGCATAACTCTTCGTCTGGTTAAGCAGCCGCATCTTTATTCGACGCAATAAATTGCTCAGTAAATTCTTTTACGGCATTTTCAAGATCGGCTGTCAGTTGATCATCAAGTTTCTTTTCGGACGCCACGCGAGAAACCACATCCGAATGCCGCGTGTCCATAAACTGGTATAAGCCCTGTTCATAGTTTGAGATGCTCGTTTCCGCGACAACATCGAGAAATCCCCTCGTTCCGGCAAAAACTAGAATAATCTGCCGCTCAACCGGTAATGGCCGATATTGTGGCTGCTTCAAAAGCTCAACGAGCCGACTTCCCCGGCTTAGCTGTTGCTGAGTAGTTTTGTCGACATCACTGCCAAACTGTGCGAATGCCTGGAGTTCCCTAAAATCCGCGAGGTCAAGCCGGAGCGTGCCTGCAACCTGTCGCATTGCTTTCACTTGCGCATTGCCACCGACTCGTGAAACCGAATTGCCGACATTAATAGCCGGGCGAATTCCCTGGTGAAATAAGTCTGATTCAAGAAAGATCTGGCCGTCGGTGATAGAAATAACGTTCGTCGGAATATAAGCTGAAAGATCTCCCGCTTGTGTCTCGATAACCGGCAATGCCGTTAACGATCCACCACCCTGCTCATCATTCAATTTAGCCGCGCGTTCTAACAAGCGCGAGTGTAAATAAAAGACGTCGCCAGGAAAAGCCTCACGCCCTGGCGGGCGCCTCAGTAACAGTGAAATTTCACGGTAGGCCTGAGCGTGTTTTGATAAATCATCGTACACACAGACCGCATGGCGTCCCGTGTCTCGAAAATGCTCGCCGATTGTGCATGCAGAATAAGGACTGATATACAAAAACGGTGCTGGGTCTGACGCCGCGGCCGCAACCACGATCGTGTACTCCATCGCACCCTCGTTTTCGAGAATTCGAACCACTTGCGCAATCGTTGATTGTTTCTGACCAATAGCATTGTAAATACAGACGACGTCAAGGCCTTTCTGGTTAATGATCGCGTCAAGGGCAACGGCTGTCTTTCCGGTTTGTCGGTCACCAATAATCAGTTCCCGCTGACCGCGACCAATGGGCACCATCGTGTCAATCGCTTTAAGACCCGTTTGAAAAGGTTCCGTCACTGGTTGGCGGTCGACCACGCCCGGGGCAATCCTTTCGATCGGCGATTGCTTGTCAGAGGCAATCGGTCCTTTTCCATCAATTGGTTGTCCCAGCGCATTCACGACACGACCAAGCATTGCGTCACCAACCGGAACAGACATGACGCGACCGGTGCGCTTAACCGTGTCACCTTCCTTAATATGTTTCGACTCGCCCAATAAAACGCTTCCCACGCTGTCTTCTTCAAGATTTAGTGCAATCCCAAAAATGCCGTTTGGAAACTCGATCATCTCGGTTGCCATGGCACCTTCAATACCATGCAATCGCGCGATTCCGTCACCCACCGACACAACTGTGCCAACTTCTGCCACATCAACGTCCAGAGAGTAATCACCGAGTTGGTCTTTAATAATCTTTGAAATTTCGTCTGCTTTGATTGTCATGGTCTCTTACGTGCCTGTAATAAAACGTTGCCTGAGTCGATCAAGATGATGCGCAATACTCCCGTCAAAAACAGTACTCCCAATCTGAGTCACCATTCCCCCAATGAGGGTTTCGTCAACCGAAGTTTCAACTTTGATTTTCCGGTCTGTCGCACTCGCCAATGCCTGAACCATTGATTTCAAATGAGAACTATCCAGTGGCTCAGCCGTTGTAATACGCGCGCGCACCACACCAAGGTGTTCCATTAGAAGAGCGTTGTAACTTTCACTTACCTCTGGCAGTAATTCCAATCGGTCTCGGTCAGCAAGCATCAACAGGAGACGAGCGGCCAGCGCCGACAACTGCATCTTCGAAAGGAGCGTTTCGACAACCCCACGCTTACTCACTACCGAGATAGCCGGATTTAGCAGCGCGCTCCTAAGAGGAGCGTGGCCATCTAATATTTGTTGAAATGACAGAATATCCTGTTCGGTCTTTTGTACATCTCCACTGTCACGGCTAACTTCAAACAAGGCTCTTGCATAGCGTGCAGCCACCGCACGATTGGTCATTAAGCTTTTGTACCTATCTGTTTGGTCCGGTCCCGCAGCAACAACCTCAAAACCGGGGTGTTCTCTAGGGTGGGAAGTTCCAACCTGAGGCCAAACAAGTATTTATACCATTGCGCTAGTCAGGCCGACAAGCGAAGCAATTCCAAATCTCATCCTAATTTAAAGTCCTTATCCTCATCATCGTCGTGTGAATTGCTCGTAAAGTCGCTGCAGTTCATTCTCTGAGGTGAAATTGACTTCGATTCGCCCACCCTTTCCGGCTCTGACAATTCGCACTCTGGTTCCAAGAGAGACACGGAGGCGTTCTTCTGCCGCTTTTGTGTGGACATCTTTATCGTTTGTTTTTGTTCCAGAAGATTGCTTCGGCGCAGTGATTCGCTTGACCAGTGCCTCTGTTTCTCGAACCGACAGGTCTTGGGAACGGACCTCCCGTGCAATGTGCCGTTGTGCTCGGGGATCGGGTAACGCCACCAGCGCTCGGGCATGCCCCATACTTAGGAATCCAGCAGCCACATCAGCTCTCACCTCTGGTGGCAAACTGAGTAGTCTTTGGTAATTTGCGACGGTTGCTCGATCCTTGCCAACTGATTCTGCAATCTGTGCTTGTGTAAGTTCAAATTCATCCGAAAGGCGCTTGTACGCGGATGCTTCTTCTATCGGATTAAGATTTTCTCGCTGGATGTTTTCGATAAGCGCCATTTCCAAGCGCTTCGTGTGCTCAACCTCTCGTACGACGACCGGTACCCGGAGCAAGCCAGCGCGTTGTGACGCCCTCCAACGTCGCTCCCCCGCGATGATGTGATATCCACCTTGTCGATGCCGATTAGGTGTTACAACAATCGGCTGAATAACACCATGCGAACGAATAGACTGGGCTAATTCTTCAAGCTTTGAATCATCAAGTACCGACCGTGGTTGGTCCGGGTTTGGCTCGAGAAGGTCCAGGTCTACCTCTTGAAAACCTGCTACTTCAGGCGGTGAACCAGAACCGCTGGTTGGACCCGGAATTTCTGGGAGTAGCGCACTCAGGCCTCGGCCAAGTGCTTTTCTTTTATCAGGCATCGCTTACATTTCTCCCGCATGACTATTTTGTCCTCTCAAAAGAAACTCTCTTGCTAATGCCAGATAGGCCTCCGCGCCTTTGGATTTCACATCATGAAGAATCACTGGAAGTCCATGACTTGGAGCTTCTGCGAGACGGATATTTCGTGGAATCCTCGTTTCAAAAACTTTATCGCCGAAGAAATCTTTAACTTCTTTCGCGACTTGCTGCCCTAGATTCGTACGGTTGTCCGCCATTGTTAGGAGCACACCGGTAATCTCTAGGCTTGGGTTATAAGCCCCTTGGACGCGCTGCAGAGTTGTCATTAATTCGGCCAGACCCTCAAGGGCAAAATAATCACAAGTTAGAGGAATGATCATTCCTTCGGCAGCCACCAATGCATTCAGCGTCAGAAATCCGAGAGACGGTGGCGTGTCAATGAGGACGTAATCAAAGTCAGTTTTGGCTTGTTCGAGCAGGGGACGCAATCGGCGCTCACGCTGAACGAGGGAAACAAGTTCGACCTCAGCGCCTGTCAGATTTCTGTCGGCCGGGAGTAGGGATAGACCAGATACGTCGGTGGGCACAATAAAGTCAGCGATTTCTGGTTCCGTATCAGCAGTGAGCGCTTCGTACACTGTCCCAATCGGTCGAAATGAACCCTTCTTGCCTATCCCGCTTGTCAGATTAGCCTGTGGGTCCATATCCACGATGAGAACGCTTTGGTCAGCGAGAGCCAGTGACGCGGCGAGATTGATCGTCGTCGTTGTTTTACCAACACCTCCCTTTTGATTAGTAACAGCAAAAATCTTTTTCATTATGTCATTAGACCTATATTATTTAGGTCTTATGTATTTTTACATTTTTATGTTATCACGGCACCTGGTGTCGGTCAACTATGTTCCACGTGGAACATTAAAACCAAGAAGCCAGCTATCGATTAAAAAGAAGTGTTTGTTTCGAAAATATTATTTAACTTTGAAACAACGCGAGTCCGCAAGTCAACATGTACTCACGTTCATACAGCCAAGGTCTTCATTCTGGCTGAAAGCAGCGCCAAAGTTCCAAAACAATTCGGAACCACCATGAAACACATCAATATTCCAGGGCGTAAGGACAAGTAGTAACAAATTATTAATTTTATAATGCTTAACCATAAAACTAATGCTGATTCATGCATACCGGACATATTTGCAAACCAATCGATTGATTTCGTTTTTTATTCGCCTATGTGAGTTCTAGCTTTCTCACCACAACCAACTGACTACGCAGTGATTCCACCAGTGGATACGTTGCTTCCCACACGAGCGGTGGTTGAACATCCCTAAGCGCATCGCTTACACCTCCGCCTCGCAACAGTCCAAGAAGACCTCCAGGACGCACAAATGCCTGTAAATTCCGCAAAGCCTTTCGTTCAAGCCTCACGGCCCGCACCGTCAGTACGTTGTGCGCTTCGTGCAATTCCGGCCGCGAGAGTAATTCCTCATACCTACACACCTCTACCTCGACATTCCCCAACCCAAGCTGACGGGCCGCGTCACGCAGAAAGGCCCCCTTTCGAGTCTTACTCTCCACCATTCTCAAACTCAACTCCGGCAACAGTATTTTTATCGGTAAGGCAGGAGACCCACCTCCCGACCCAATATCGATTAAGGAACCTGCCTTTGGTAAATATCTAGCAACAATCAGAGGTTCGATGATTAGTCGATCGAGACCTGAATCGTTGTCGGCCAATGCTGTCAAATTAATGCGCGAGTTCCACCGCTGCAACATTCCAACATAGGCTGCAAGTTGCTCTGCTGCTTCCAATTCAAGTGCTACGCGGGCACGTTCTGCGCGTTTCAGTAATCGTGTAGCGAGCTTCTGTTTACTCAATAGTCTTTTTTACCCGGACAAATTTGATCAAAGCTTCCAGCTACGACAGCCTAGCGTCAATCAACGCAACCGCCGCAGGTGTTACACCGGGAATTCTCGAAGCCTGCCCAAGAGTCTCAGGGCGTGTTTCCATAAGTCTCTCAGTTACCTCATGCGACAATCCCGGCAATCCTTCATACTCAAATGTATTTGGTATGTGGCGTTGCTCGAGATCCTTCATACGATCAACCGTCGCCGTTTGCCGCTTGAGATATCCCGCGTATTTGAACTCCGTCTCGACGCTCCAATAATCTACTTCCCGTCCGCTCGACCCCGTCTGAATCGTCAGTTCATGCTGATCCACTAGTGAACCAAGGGATACATCGGGTCTTTTTAAGGCATGACTCGCTCGCACTCTCAAACCACCCTGCAGAGTAACAGTGGTTTGCTCCACGGTCTCTATATTTCGTTGGAATCGTTGTCGGCGCCGAACGAAATGCTCCCAGCGTTCGTCACCAACCAGTCCCACGTCTCGACCTTTTTGTGTAAGGCGAAGATCCGCATTATCGATTCTCAGTAATAGGCGATATTCTGCACGGGACGTAAACATCCGGTATGGTTCAAGACAGCCACGAGTTGTAAGGTCATCGGCCAAAACACCGATGTAGCCATCGCTTCGTGCAAATGTAAGCGGTGGTTCATCGGCCGCGTGCTGAGCTGCGTTAACCCCTGCAACAAGCCCTTGTGCCGCGGCCTCTTCATACCCGGAGGTGCCATTTACTTGACCAGCAAGAAACAGTCCTGAAATATTTTTAGTTTCATAAGTACGCAACAATTCAGTGGGTTGAATAAAGTCATATTCCACCGCGTACCCTGGGCGAAGTATCTTCGCTTTTTCTAAACCCGGCAAAGCATTTACCAACGCTTGTTGAATCTCTGCCGGCAAACTCATCGAGTAACCATTTACGTATATTTCGTCGACACCAATGCCCTCTGGTTCAAGAAAAATATGATGTCGTTCCCGATCGGGAAATCGCATCACTTTATCTTCAAGGGAAGGACAGTATCGCGGCCCTATTCCTTGAATCTGTCCGTTATACAACGGTGAGCGATCGATGTTCTTGCGAACCAAGTCATGCACACGATCCGTCGTATAGAGGGAATGACAGGCGATTTGTGGCCGACAGATCGGTTCGGTCATAAAAGAGAACGGAACGGGACAATCATCCCCCAAGGCTTCTTCAAAACATTCAAAATCAATAGTGCTTCGAGCTAATCTCGGAGGAGTACCGGTTTTAAGGCGGCCCCATCGAAAACCAAGATCTTTTAATGATTCGGCCAACTGATGTGATGATGGCTCGCCCGACCGCCCAGCAGGTTTTTGTTCCAGCCCAACATGAATCAAACCATTGAGGAACGTGCCAGCAGTAACGACCACTGACTTGGCCCAAAGCGTTGTGCCAGAAGCATGGCCGCTACCACCATCTTCAAACTCAATGCCTCTGACACTGCCACCTTTCACTAAAAGCCTGCCGACACGACCAATGACCCACTCTATCCGCGTTTCTTGCCGAAGTGTTCTTGCAATCCAATCGCTATAAACACGTTTATCTGCTTGCGCGCGAGGCGACCAAACTGCCGGTCCACGACTTCGGTTAAGCAATTTAAACTGCAAGCCGGTTGCATCGATTGCCCGACCCATTACACCACCAAGGGCATCAATTTCTCTCACCAAATGGCCCTTCGCGGTACCCCCAATTGCAGGATTACAGGGCATATGAGCAACTGTGTCATGCGATAACGTACAAAGTCCCACTCGCTGCCCAAGGCGTGCCGCAGCGTAGGCAGCTTCTACTCCTGCATGTCCTGCTCCAATGACGATGACATCGAAACTTTTACTCATGTGTTATTTGCCGATACAGAATCGTTCAAAGATTCGTTCTATTACCGCGTCAGGGGTTCTCTTGCCCAACATTTCTTCCAACGCTGAACGGGCTTCCTGCAAATCCATGATAACTAGCTCTTCCGCCGCACCAGAAATTGCAGCAGAAGCTGCTCGTGCTAATGCTGACTGTGTTTTTTTTAGCAGCTCAATATGACGCAGGTTCGTGACGGCTGGTATATCTCGTCTCACTTTGGTGTGAGCTTCATTGTCGCTGTCTTCGATGACAGAAATGAGCTGGTGACGAAGAGTCTCTAAGACTGTTTGATTATTAGAAAGAAGGCATGCCTCAAAAACACGAACTGCGGCACCCACCAAAGGCTCGGATTCAACCACCCACGCACATGGCAGGTCGCGCTTACTGACTACGACCAGCCTTCTCATGCCCTTCGTATCTTCGAGGATTTTGTAGTCTCTATTCTCCAAAGGACAAGAGCCATCAAGCACAACGACAACCGCACCGGCGACAGTGATTGTGCGCTGTGCGCGATCAACTCCCTCTGCTTCAACAGGATCGTCTGTCTCATGAATTCCGGCCGTGTCGACAAGTGTGACGGGAATCCCCCCTAGGTCGATTTTTTCTGTTAACAAATCGCGCGTTGTTCCAGCGGTATCGGTAACAATTGCCCGGGGGACACCGCATAGTGAATTGAAGAGGGTCGACTTTCCAACATTCGGTTTACCAACTATTGCCACTTGACATCCTTCTCGTAGAAGTCGTCCTTGGTCGGCGCTGGCTAACAATTGAGATACTTGGGTCGACAGCGCCGTTGCTGCAGATGCTGCATTTTGTTCATCGACGAAGTGATAGCCCTCCTCTGGAAAATCGAGAGAAGCCTCAAGAAGTGAGATTAAATCAAAAAGTTCTCGATCAATTTTCTCAATACCTAAAGTCGTAGTTCCCTCGAGTTGGTCAAACGCGGCTCTTGCCTGCCTGGGAGTTACCGCATCCGCGAGGTCAGCGACTGCTTCTGCCTGCACCAAATCAATGCGGCCGTTCAGATAAGCTCGAAATGTGAATTCTCCCGGTTCTGCTAAGCGGGCACCTGCGGTGATCGCCACAGAAACTATCTGGCGCAGAAGCACCGGATTGCCATGACCACTAACTTCAACAACATCTTCGCCTGTATAGGAACCCGGCCGGGGAAAATAGGTCGCGACAACGCGGTCAATTACTTTGCCGGTGTCAGGAATTACTGCTTCACTAACTGTGGCATGACGCGGCTTAAGCGGGGTCGCTCGACGCAGCATGCTGTTTGCTATCCTCGTTGACGAAGGCCCGCTCACGCGGACGACACCTATCCCCCCTGGGCCTGCTGGCGTCGCTATCGCCACTATTGTATCGTCGGTGGCAAACACTGAATGTAAAATGCTATTTCTATATAAGTCGTTTATTTACTAGTTTTAACAGTATGTTGATCCGTGTCTAGTCGCCGGCAGAAATCACCACTGTTTTCATAAAGGCGTCTCCTACACTCTCAGACGACACGTCCGCGATCTCTGCAACAGCGAGGTGTACGATCCGCCTGGCATATGGATTCAGGGGACCAACTTCTTGCGATTCGCCTGTCTCCAGAGCTTTGCTTGCTAGAACGACCGCTGTTTCCCTTAACTCACTGTCCTGACCCCTACGATAATTAAGACAGTCGACAACAATGCGACCGCTTGGATGATCGCGGCGAAATGCAGCATTCACAAGATGTTGCAACGCATCCAAACCCTCGGCTTTGTTCTGAAGAAATACGTCGCATTCGTCGCCCTCGATAGACACACGAGTGGCATCATCAAGTGCTTCCGCTGTGACCGTCAACTGCAAACCCATCGCATCACCAACGTTCGTCAAGAACTCCGTCATGCGCGTATCTAAATCCCCTGTTGCAGTCATCACTTCTCCTTCAAAGCTTTCGTGCTCTTTGTTCGCTGTTTAATCCGTCGCTCGGCTGCTGGGCGAACTGTATGGATTTTTGGTGGACCGATGATTCGATTAGTAATGAGCGTCTGCGCGATCGTCAACAAGTTGCTTGTCAACCAGTAAAGAACGAGACCGCTCGCCGCAAAAAGAAACATGCCGGTAAACATTACCGGCATGAGCATCATCATCTTTTGCTGCATCGGATCTTGGGTCGGCGTGGGCGTCATTTTCATTTGCACAACCATGGAAACACCCATTGCGATTGGTGTGATGTAGAACTGGTCTGCGACCGTCAGGTCGGTGATCCACCCAATGAATGGTTCGCCACGAATTTCTACCGCCACGGATAGCAAACTATAAAACGCAAACAACACCGGCATCGTCAGCAACATCGGGAAACAACCACTTACCGGGTTTACGCCGCGCTTTTTATAGAGCTCCATGATCTCTTGGTTCATCTTTTGCTTCTTGGGGTCCGTTGTTTTCAGGTCTGCATACCTTGCTTGGATCGCTTTCATCTCAGGCCCGACTTCTTGCATCTTGCGCATCGAAAGAACGCTCTTATGGCGGAGAGGAAAAATGATCACATTAATCAAGAACGTCAGGACGATGATGGCCCAACCCCAATTGCCAAGATATCCATAAATCTGAGTCAATGACCGGTGAAGTGGAACAACAATCCAACTGGTCCAACCAAAATCGATTGCTTCAATCAATACAGGATCGACACGTTCCAGGTGTGCAAACTCTTTTGGTCCGAGGAAAAACGGTTCGTTCTCGACAACGTTGTCAGGCCAACGCAGCTCAAAAGTTATGAGTTCTCGAGACGGTCCGTCTGGGTCATGTGGTGGAAGAGGTAACGACTGATAGCCAGCTATAACCGAAGGATTGTTCGTTATGGCTGCAACTAGAAAATAGTGGTTATCGATTCCGGCGTAACGAAGTTGGCCGTTATATTGCGGACGTGCTTCTATATCTGAAACTTCAAGGTGCTCCACGTCACTTTCACCAAGAATACCGTCGGTTTCGACTCGACCGTAAAGGACAGCGCGTGGTCCGTATCTGTAACCGATCATGCCGGATGTCGTTGATTCACCTCCTCCAAGCGCGGGTCCCCACTGAACAGCAAACGGCAGCGTTTCGCCGTTTAGTGTTGCGACCACACTCACAGACAGCACATAGTCATGCTCGCTCGGGTCAAAGGCATATTGTTTAGCAATGCGAAAACCCGAAGAATCTTCGTAAATAAAAGAAACCACCCCCTGTTCATTGTCTAAAGACAACGTCGTTGCGCTGGCCTGAAACAGCGCCAACCTAGCCCGAGCGCTCAGTTCGGGATCGTCAAAAGCTAAAGTGAATGGCTGTACTTGCTCTGGAGGAAGGTTTACTGGCACAAGATCAATCAGCGCCTCGCCGCCCTGCTCGGTGTGGTTCTTTAGTTTCCAGCTCGTGAGAACGGCCCCTCGGTTCGAAAATGTAGCGCGGATTGTATCGCTTTCAACAATTGTTTTCTGCTCCGCTTCGGCCGACACCAACGCTGTGATTCCAGTCAGCTCTAAACCAAGCCCTCCCTCATCGAAAGAAGACGTATTTCCTGTCCCATCAGTCACTTCCGCTGGTGCGGCTGTGAGTGGGACAGGCGTCGTCGCTGTTGTTGCTGTCGGGGAGTTATCCGTGTCTGAAACTCCCGAAGACACGCTTTCGGCTGGTCGGCTGGTCTCTTCTGTGTCTATGGGAACCGGAGGAACAAGATAACTCTGGTAAAGGATTAAGACCAGAAAAGACAGGGCCAAAGCGAGAAGGATATTTCGATCCATGGATTGCGTTCTACCTTTACACCAGTTCTATATTTTGGAATCTCGGTTTGGTATCGGTACTTGGTCTAGACCGCCCTGACACAGTGGATGACATCGGCACAGGCGGTGTATCGCCAGCCAAGTTCCTTTAACAGCCCCGTGAGTAAATATTGCCTCTTTTGCGTAATTCGAACACGACGGAACAAACCTGCAACACCCTGTAAACCATTGAGAAAAAACAAGTTGATATACATCTATAGCCGCTATAAATAGTCTCGCCGCAATAGTCTTTCCCTGGTTCTGCTCCAAATTACTCAAGCTCCTACTGAGTCACGTTGTTGATGAGCTCGGTCATGCCGTAACAGTGTGCCCCGGTAATCTTCTTCTAACTCACGGAAAGTAATATCAGGAAACCCCGGCCTGAGTAATGCGACAATGTCATATCCTGGCCCACACCTAAGTTGGCGGAATAGCTCTCTCATGATTCTTTTCGACCTATTTCTGCGGACCGCTCCGCCGACCTTCCGTGTTGCAATTATCCCGAATCGGCTTCGATCGAGACCGTTCGGAATGGTAAACAGGGTCAGGTGTCGGCCCCGAATTCTGGCACCGTTCTGCTGGACTTTCAGGAACTCCTGCCGCCGCCGGAGCCGATCTCGGCGATCGAGAGCGTGATCCAATTTCGTATAAACTCTTTAGTTAAAACAACTTAAGAGACTGAAAGGCGCTTTCGTCCTTTAGCGCGCCTACGCTGAATGACCCGACGACCCGTCTTTGAACTCATTCGTGTTAAAAACCCGTGAGTTCGCTTGCGGCGTCTATTGTTTGGCTGGAATGTGCGTTTCATGGACTCGTGTCTACCTCTGGACGAACACCAAACCAACATGGTACCCAAGCCGCTGTGAAGCTGTCAACGAAAGAGATCACTCGCTTGCCTCTTTCTAGTGGGTTGCGACGAGAAGTCGCTTAAAGCAGCTAGGTTTTGACCCATAAAGATGGTCTGTCTCCTGGTTAATCGTTGTTACCGATTGATTCGAATAAATGCTGTGTGCTACAGTCGCCGGCCTGCAGTTAGTGGGAACCGCTGTAGCCTTACGATGGTTTTCCACAACTGTGGAAGAAATTGTGGAAAAAAGATAAAATTTTCGCCTAAGAAAACCTGTAACTGTATTTTTCACTGTGTTTTACCAAGATAACGGTTGCCGTCCCAGCGGTGCCGTGTAAGGCTATCTGGGCAAAACTTTCGAACGGATTCGTATCGTCTATGTCATCGAACGTCTGGAGCCAAGTTCTTTCTCGAATCGAAACAAAAGTCAACCGCCACAGTTTTTACACTTGGTTCAGACCAACAGTTTTTGTTGAGGATAGTGGCGAACAGGTAACTATTCGCGTTCCAAACGAGCTTTTTCGTGATTGGCTTACTAAACACTACGCGGGTGTTATTAATGAAGCTGTTACTGAAGTCCAACGTGACGGAATGCAAATTGCCTTTGTTATCGACGGACAGACAGGAAAAGCTATTGAGAGACAAGAACAAAAATCGCCAGTCCCTGCCGGCGTTCCCTCTCGTGGTTTAAACCCGCGCTATCTTTTTGAGACGTTTGTTGTTGGCTCATCAAACCAATTTGCTCACGCCGCCTCCCTTGCAGTCGCGGAAGCGCCTTCTCGTTCATACAACCCTCTCTATTTGTACGGTGGTGTTGGGCTCGGAAAAACCCACCTAATGCACGCTATTGGCCAGTATTTACTGACTCAAACCCCTGACTTAAAGCTGGTCTATATCTCGTCTGAGCGGTTTATGAACGAAATGATCAATGCCGTCCGATACGACAGAATTTTAGACTTTCGTGAACGCTATCGGACTATGGATGTTCTTCTTGTCGATGACGTGCAATTTTTGGCTGGAAAAGAGGGTACTCAAACCGAGTTTTTTCATACTTTTAATTCTCTTTATGACGCCCAAAAACAAATAATTATTAGTAGTGACTGCCCGCCACACGCGATCCCTGCACTTGAAGAACGGCTGAGGTCTCGGTTTGAGTGGGGGTTGATTGCAGACATCCAACCACCTGATCTGGAAACAAAGGTTGCGATATTAAAAAAGAAAGCTGAAGCTGAAGCTATTCCTTTAGCTGATGACGTCGCTTTGTATATTGCTGGCCGGATTAAGTCGAATATTAGAGAACTTGAAGGATCTTTAATCCGTTTACTTGCTTATGCATCGTTAACTGGAAGTGAAATATCGCTAACTCTTGCGCAAGACGTACTGCGAAATATTCTTGATAGAGACGATCAGCCTGTCACTATTGACCAGGTTCAAAAGTTTATCGCGAATTATTATAAGCTTCGGGTTGCAGACCTAAAGTCTCGTAATAACTCTAAGTCCGTCACTCTACCCCGCCAAATTGCAATGTTTCTTTGTAAAACACTTACGAATGCTTCTCTGCCACAAATAGGAAGAACTTTTGGTGGGAAGCATCATTCAACAGTGATTCACTCGATCCGAAAAATTGAAACTCTTTGTAAGAAAGATCGAGAATTCAACAAGCTCGTCAACAGCTTTATAGAGACTTTTAACTAGGAAATAGGCTGACGTAAAGGCTTTATCCACAATTAACTACTT
>Ga0315338_1003414_pt1 | contig 13897 bp, 14 predicted proteins | sample ASW8metaG_FD_204518 | JGI IMG/M metagenome (GOLD analysis project Ga0315338, IMG submission 204518) | Ammonia-oxidizing marine archaeal communities from Monterey Bay, California, United States - ASW #8 | ecosystem: Environmental > Aquatic > Marine > Coastal | place: USA: California | collected... | reverse complement strand
CAGTGATGGTCCTGCCATTTTCCGTCTCGGGTGGTTCTGTCGACGGCGAGTTGATGGCAGAAGGGCTGACCGATGCAATCATTACAGCGTTGTCCCGTTTTTCATGGTTTCTCACCCTACCGCGCAATACCAGCAACCAATATCGCAACAAAACAGCTGATATCAGTCAGCTGCGGCGCGATCACCATGTATCCTACGTTCTCGAAAGCAGCCTCAGAACAGCGGGTGCGCGCGCCCGGGTCAGTGCCGAGTTGTTGGACACGCGGACCGGAAGCAGTGTCTGGAGTGACCGGTTTGATGGTGATGCCGAGGATCCGTTTGAGCTGGAAGATAAAATCACCCGCTCCATTTTATCGGAACTTACGACGCGCATTGTCGGTGCAGAGACCCGTCGTGCACGAACGGGCGGCGACGGCAGTGCCTGGGACTTGATGATGCAGGGTCGCGGCATGCTTTGGCGCATCAATGAAAAGGATTTGAAGGCCGCGCAAAAATTATTTTACAAGGCCATCGAAATGGAACCGGACAGTGGGCTCGGTCAAGCCGACCTGGCTTGGTCATACGGATATCAGGGCTTCTGCGGCTGGGGTGATTTTGAAGAGGTTGTCCAGAACGGCCTTGTTGCAGCAGAGAAAGCCATCGCCGCCGATGAGATGGATGCCTACGCCCTTGCAGCGGCGGGTGCTGCCCACTGTTTTAGTAAAGATGCGTCCAATGGCATCGCCCTTGCCCGGCAGGCCATAAAGTACAACTATAACCTTGCGGCAGCCCACACCGTGCTCGCGCTTGGCCTGTTTCAGACGGCCGCTTATGATGATGCCCTAAAACATGTAGATACGTCGTTTGAGTTAAGCCCACGAGATCCGCTTCGATCAATCATGCTGGCCGTTCGCGGAATCATTTACCTGCTAACCGGCCAGCATCAGGAAATACTGGACAATGCGGAAGCCCAAGTCCGAGATTTCCCTGAAATGCCCACTGGTTGGCGACAAATGGCGTGCGGCTATGCCCAAATGGGCCGGATTGATGAGGCAAACGCTATTGTAAACAATAAAATACTCCAAATCGACCCTGGACACACAGCCAGTGAAGCCGGGCGGAAAGTACCCTTTGGGAAAAATGAAGAGGCCCGCGCATGCTTCGTCAACGCCCTTGTCAAAGCGGGGCTTCCCAGATGACAGCGGAAAAACATACGGGTGGATGCGTTTGCGGGGCGGTGCGTTATGAGACGGAGGATGAACCGGTTCGGGTAAGCGTCTGCTGCTGTCGCTGGTGCCAGAAGCGGACGGGCAGCGCGCTCGGTATTTCTGTTTATTTCGACGATAACAAAATCACATTCAACGAAGGGCCACGCACGAAATTTCGTCTGACCTCCGACGCCGGGCGGTGGATCGAGACAGAATTTTGTACTGCCTGCGGCTCTACCGTCACCTGGACACTGGAATTTAACCCCGGCCGCCGCGGTATTGCTGGCGGAACCTTTGATTGCCCAAGTTTCTGGTATACGCCTGAACGCCTCGTTTTCGCCCGCACCAAGCCCGACTGGGTGCATGTTTCCGGCGATATCGAAGTGTGCGAGACCCTGCTGGAGTGACCCCCGATCTTGTCATATTCGACTGCGACGGCGTGCTGGTGGACAGCGAGGGTCCGTCCAATGACGTCACGGTAAAAAATCTGGCCCGCTATGGCCTGACACTTTCAGTTGATGAAGGAATGGCCTTGTTTATGGGCCTCAGCATGACGGCCATGCGCCAGAAAATCATTGATATGGGAACGGATCTGCCGGAAAGCTGGATTGATGAGCTTTATCAGGAGACTTATGCAAGGCTAAGGCGGGGCGTTGATCCCATTCCCGGTGTCGTCGATATCCTTGATCACTTGGACGCAACAGACATTCTCTATTGTGTTGTCTCCAACGGCAGCGAAGAGAAAATGGGTATTACCCTTGGTCAAAATGGCCTGCTGGACCGGTTTAACGGGGCTATTTTCTCCGCCCATAGCCTCGGTGTGTCAAAACCAGATCCCGCACTTTTTCACTCTGCCCTTGATAAGTTTCATATTGCCCCGGACCGTGCCGTGGTTATTGAGGACAGCCCGTCCGGTGTTATTGGAGCTGTACGTGCGGAGATCCCCTGTTACGGCTTCGCTCCCCATGATGACGGCCAGGCACTTGTGGCCGCAGGGGCCGCTGTTTTTCATGAAATGAAGGAATTAACAGGTCTGCTAGACCTCTAGTTCAGATAACGCCGCGCGCTTTAATCTCGCGGCCAGACGCGCGGGAAATGTGGTTCCGCAAATTTATCACCATCTTTCATATCAAAGCCCGGTAGCAAGGTCATAACCTTTTTATTTTCCACGAAAGTGCCGGGCCGCCCGTCAAATTCAGCGTCGTCCCCAAGATAACGGAGCGCCAGCCCACGACGACGATCGGTGGGCGACGCATTGCCGGAGGCATAATGCACAGTCAGCGGATGATGGAGGATCACATCGCCCGGTGCCACATCCCACTGCAGAATTTCGTATTGGTCACGGGTAGCCTCAAAATCCGGAAGCGGTTCAAGCCCGGCCTTGGCATAAATATCAGCAAAGCCTGTATCCTTGCCAAAGGTCGACGGCGCATACATCTTTCCCCATTTATGGGAGCCCTTGATATAGACCACAACTCCGCTTTCCAGCGTTGCCGTGTCGAACGGCACCCACAGTGATAGGATTTGCTGCCCGCGCACCGGCCAGTACGGCAAATCCTGATGCCAGGGCGTGGGTTCCTTGGTGCCCGGTTCTTTCACAAGCAGCTGATCATAGAAAAAATGTACGGTTTGTGCCCGCATCACCTCCGCCGCCAGCTCCGGCATCGGACTGTCCGTCATAAAGCGCCTGAAATCGGGGTCGCGCATCCATACAAAGAAATCCCCGTAATAACGCCCGGTTTCCCCTTCCGGCGTATATTCGACGGACGCTTTTCCCGGATCCTCAAGGATACGGTCGATGGCCTCGCGCATCAGCTCGACCCATTCCGGGGGAACCACACCGCGAATAACAGTCGCCCCGTCCTGCTCATAAGCCTCGATTTCCGAGGATGAAATCCGGCGGGCAAGTTCCGTTGGCAAGGTCAGTGACATTTTGGGCCTCCTTTTGAGTTGACGTGACAACGTTATTCGAATTTTAGTTGCCATGTCAACTCATATTCGACATGATGTATATGAAGAACCAGCACCAATTGGCCTTTTTTGATCAGGACCCGATGGATGACCCTTGATGAGAGCTACTTTCTGAGCGGTGCGGACGGCGGCGATGATGACGCGCAGACCCTCGATTTCGACAAGACACCAACGGTGCTGCTGGTGTTCGCCGCCAACCGCTTTACCCGCAGCGCCGCCCGACATTATCAAACGCGCTATAATATCGGCGCCATGGACTGGCGAATGCTGGTGATGCTGACCAAGGAGCCGAATATACCGGCGGCCCGCGCCTGTCAGGTTATCGGCATTGACAAGGCGGCCATCAGCCGTTCCCTCGCCCGATTAGAGAGCTCCGGTCTCGCCCGGGCAACGGCGCAGGCTCGCGATCCCCGCCGCAAAAACTGGCAGCTGACAATGAAGGGTCAGCATCTGCATGATCAAATCCTGAAAGATGCCCTTGACCGGCAATCCCAGATATTGAATGGCTTCACAGAACAGGAGGTCAGTACCCTCAATGGCCTACTCCGACGCATGCTGGACAATATGAGTAATATGGACAGTCGGCCTTAAGTATAATTTAGGGCGCTTCTTCAGCCCGTCATTTCTAATTTTGATTGTTCTTGAAGAAACGGCACAGTATGCTCTTTTTCAAAGATGCCGCCCCAATCCGTTCCCGTGGAAGGACAGAATATGATTACCTGCCTCAAACCGCTTTTTGTCATGACAGCCGGCCTTTTCCTTGGCCTTTCACTCTCCACGCACGCAGGCGCGCAGGAGGCGAGTGTCAGTGCCGTTTCCGACGATTATGAACGGGTGAGCAATGCCTGGTATATGGAGCAGAAATGTAATCTGCTGCCGGCGAAGGCCCATCAGGAGCTCGAATGGCAAGTTTGGCGGATCAGCGAGTGGGTCGCCAAAAATGACAGCGTTGATTTCGCCATTGCCGTGCAAACCGCCGCGCGCCGCGCCGCCGATAACACCGATTGCGCCGATGCAGGCAATGTCATCAGTAAAGATACCCTCGCCCTCGCCCGCTCCCTGAACGGTCATCTGGACGGGGAGACTTACAGCCACCCAACGGCCAACGCCCAGTATAATATACGCCGCTTTACCCGTGCCGCCCTTGGGGTTGAGGTGATTTTGGAAGCCTGTGATCATTTTGATTTGAGCGAGGCCCGCTGGGCGGAAATCAAGTCCTCCTTCACCGCCGCAAAGGCCCAACTGGAAGCGGCAGGCCCACAATTGATGAAAGAAGCAGAAAAGCTGATCGCCGCACAAAAGGCCGAATTTAAACCCGCCGACTGCAACGCCCGCGCCCGCCAACGCGCCAACGGCGCCATTTATGCACTGGATAATCTTGAAAAATCGCTGAAATAGGGCTCTTAGATATCTGGATAGAAGCCACTTTATACGACGGGGTGATATTGGTGGGGTAGAGAATTACCCAATTTCCATTTTCATCTGAAACCGGACAAGCTTCTCACCGTTCCGCTCGACGATCTCTTTCTCTCCTTCCGTCCAACCATGACGGAGGAAAAACCGCCGTGCAAGATAGCTGGCATGGGCGGTCAATTTCGGTAGGCCTTCGTCTTTTCCATAAGCCAATTGCGCCCCGTAAAGCGCATCGGCAATGCCTTTTCCCATTTCTTCGGGTGCAACGAATGCAAGGTCGATATAACCCGCGTGGCTCATTGCCATAAATCCAATTGCAACCCCATTCCGTTCAGCGATCAGGGTTCTATTATAGTTAAGCCTTTGATACCATGCTTTTTTCTCGGGCAGTTCAGGCACCCAGGCTTTCACTTCCGCCGCTGAATAGGCAGCCAGAGCCCCCTCTCTCACGGCGCGGAAGTATATCTGTGCCGTTGCGTCGGTATCAGCAGCCTGAAAATCGCGTATAACAAGGGAAGGTTTGGGCATTGGTTCGAGTCACTTGAAAAAACTGGAGGTAAATAGCATATGGATATGGTCAAAACAACCATCATACAGATATTGAATAGTCCCGAAGGATATTACGCCAATAGCAATAGCTCGCCGGTTAAGCCTATCGCACGTGAATAGTTGAAAAAAGCCATGACTGAAATACCCCGATTTAAAACGGATCGCCTTCTCCTGCGGGGCGTATCCCTGGGCGATATCCCGGCATGGGAGAAGCATTTCGTTGATTATGACGTCATTCGCCATCTCAATGCCCATGTACCCTGGCCATATCCGGAAAACGGCGTCCAGGAATTTCTCCAAACGAATGTCCTTACCCATCAAGGGCGGGACAAATGGGTATGGGGGATATATCTCCAACAGGACCCTGACGTAATGATCGGCGTTATTGATATATGGCGGCCAGGAACGCCCGATAACCGAGGGTTTTGGCTTGGCAAGCAATTTTGGGGGCGAGGAATTATGTCAGAAGCGCTAGCGCCCGTCATGAGTTATGCATTTACCCGGTTGGGATTTGAAAAAATGGTCTTTTCCAATGCGGTTGGCAATGGTCGTTCCCGCCGTATTAAGGAAAAAGCCGGCGCGCGTTTCCTGCGTTGCGAGCCCTATGCTTTTGTTGATCCGGCTTATACGGAAAGGGAAATCTGGGAGCTGACGAAGGCAGATTGGCATGCCCACCTCTAAATACGGCCTTCCCCGGCGCCATATGGCCAATTCGGGAAAGCACCCGCATACTATGTATTGCTATTTCTCTTCCGGATCATCAAGGGCCTCGTCGAGAGCTTCTTTCATCTCCCCATCATAAGGGTATATTTTGACCGGATCGTCATCCTCCAGCGGATCCTCGTCGTCTTCATCTTCGTCGAAGAAATGCAGAGGTTCGCGGGTCAGGCGGCGGCAGGCATCATCGAGCTGGTCAAGATCGGCATATTGAATGGTCAAACTGCCGGTGCCATCGTCCTTATGGTTGATATCCACCTCCATGCCAATGGCGGCCGAAAGATCCCCTTCCAGCTCCATCACATCCGCGCTTTTCCATCTGCTGCGAGGCTTTGATGGAGATTTTATCTTCGCCGGTTTTTTCTTGCCAAGTTCCTCGGCGGCGCGCACGCTAAGCCCGCCCTCGACGATCCGAAGCGCCAATTCCTCCGGGTTCTCGGCATTTATCAACGTTCTTGCGGCCCCTGCACTCAAGCGGCCATCACGGATCATAATCTGAACCGTATCAGGCAGCCCCAGAAGCCGGAGGGTGTTCGCGAGATGGGAGCGGCTCTTGCCAACCTTTTTCGACAGGTTCTCCTGAATATAGCCGAACTCATTCATCAACCGGCGATAAGCCTCGGCTTCTTCTATGGCAGACAAATCCTCGCGCTGGATATTCTCGATGATGGCAATTTCCATGCTCTCGGCATCAGAAAAATCCTTGATGATGACCGGCACCTGATGCAGTTGCGCAATCTGTGCGGCGCGCCAGCGGCGTTCCCCGGCGATGATTTCATAATCCCCGGCGCCGGACGGATTGCGCCTGACAAGGATAGGTTGCAGGATGCCTCTTTCCGCAATAGAGTCTGCGAGGCTGTTCAACGCCTCCTGATCCCAGTCCTGGCGCGGCTGAAATGGGTTTGCGTGCAATTGCTCGACAGGGACTTCCTTGGCACTCCGTACTTTATCCAGATCGGCATAATCGCTGGCCACATCGTCGCCCAAAAGCGCGGAAAGCCCGCGGCCCAGCTTTTTCTTCGAACTATCGTCTGTCATCGTCATCTCGTTCATTGTCTCGGCCCGTCTTTATGCTCAGGCCGCATTCAGGTGGCGTTCACGGCGGATCACCTCTTTGGCAAGACCGATATAAGCCTGGCTACCGGCGCACCGATGATCGTAAATCAGCACCGGCTTGCCATGGCTTGGCGCTTCCGAAACACGGACATTGCGGGGAATGACCGTCTGGTACACCTTGTCGCCAAGGAAATCCCGGACATCCTGCGCAACCTGCAGGGAAAGGTTATTACGCTTGTCGAACATGGTCAGAACCACGCCTTGAATCTCCAGCTGCGGATTAAGGGTGAGGCGAACACGTTCGATTGTCTTGATCAGCATGCTCAACCCCTCCAAAGCGAAAAACTCGCATTGCAAGGGAACGATAACCGCGTGCACAGCCACTAATGCATTTAAAGTCAACAGGTTAAGCGACGGTGGACAATCGATCAGGATATAATCATACTGATCCCTCACCTCGGAAATAGCATCATAGAGGCGATGGCTGCGGCGGTCCAGTTCGATAAGCTCCAGTTCGGCCCCCGACAAATCTGCTGTTGACGGCACCAGATCAAGCTGCGGGATATTGCTCGGGCAAATAGCCGTTTTTATGGGCGTATGGCCCATCAGCACACCATAGACATTATGCTCCCGCTGATCCCGCGCCACCCCAAGACCTGTACTGGCATTCCCTTGAGGGTCGATATCGATGATCAGCACCATCTGCCCGATGGCCGCAAGCGCAGTCGCCAGATTAATAGTTGTCGTGGTTTTGCCAACGCCGCCTTTTTGATTGGCAATGGCCAGGATACGGGCAGATTTACCGGGATTTGGATGCAGTGCGCCGTTACTCATGATCGTCTAGCCCCTCTGTTACGACAGACGGCTAACTTTTGTTAATTTCAAAAGATGGCCATCCGGACTGGTTACGCTACTGTGCGCCTCTATCTGCATATTCCAACATTTAGAGGCATTGGTCAATTCCTCATCTACATCTTGACCCTTTAAAAACAGAAACTCCGTTTCCGGCGTAGAAAATGGCGCTGCATAGTCGAGAAGTTTATCCAATGGCGCGAGGGCACGGGCGGAAATTATATCGGCGGTCATCGGTGGAAGCGCTTCAATTCGCAGATTATGGGCGGTGAGGCCTGCCAATGTTTCACGTGAAACATTTTGCATAAACAGGCATTTTCTCTGATCGCTCTCAACGGCATGAACGTCGAAATCGCTACAGATGGCCACCACCAGCGCCGGAAACCCGGCCCCGCTCCCCAGGTCCAGCCATGTACCAGTGGTTTTTTCCGTCTGTCCCAAGACTTGAAAGCTGTCCAGCATATGCCGTCGCCAGAGATCGGGGATTGTGGATTTTCCCACTAAATTGATGGCCTTCTGCCACTTCTCTAGCATGGCACCATAGTGCCCGAGCCGTTCCAATGTTTCACGTGAAACATTTGTTGCCGCCTGAAAGTCTTCTGCAGAAAAAGGTGTGGTCATCGCTTATGCCGGACGCCGGTGAGCACCACGCTTGACATAGGAAAGGAGAGCCGTCAGCGCCGCGGGGGTCACGCCAGAAATACGCGCCGCCTGTCCCAGGGTTGTCGGACGGACCGCCAACAGCTTCTCGCGAATTTCACCGGACAGGCCGCCAATAGCGGCGAAATCCAGGCTTTCCGGCAGGACCAGCTCTTCGTCTTTCCGGAAGTCGCGAATATCTGATTTTTGGCGTTCCAAATAGCCGCTATACTGTGCATCGATGGCCAGCTGCTCAAGTATTTCTTCTTTGAATTCAGATACTTCAGGCCAAATGCGGGCGAGGTCAGGGACATCGATATCAGGATAGGCCAGCAGATCCGTCGCCGTCCGCCGCACCCCATCCTGATTGACATTGAGACCATGACGTTTGGCTTCATTGGGGGTCATGTTCAGTTTATCAAAGAGCTTCCGGGCTGCCGCAAGATCCGACTTCTTGGCTGCGAAGACCATTTCTCGTTCTGTGCCGATGCAACCAATATCCGACCCGAGATCGGTCAGGCGCTGATCCGCGTTATCTGCGCGCAGGATCAGCCGATATTCGGCCCGTGATGTAAACATGCGGTAGGGCTCCTGAGTGCCGCGGGTCACCAAATCATCGATCATCACGCCGATATAGGCATCGGCACGGTCAAGAACAATGTCGCCCTCACCGCCAGCAGCCCGCGCCGCGTTAAGCCCCGCCATCAACCCTTGCGCGGCGGCTTCTTCATAGCCCGTGGTGCCGTTGATCTGCCCCGCAAGGTAAAGGTTGGCAAGACGTCGGGTTTCCAGCGTAGGTTTGAGTTCCCGCGGGTCCACATAATCATATTCAATGGCATAGCCCGGACGCACCCACTCAACGGCTTCAAGGCCCGGAATGGAACGTAGAAACGCCATCTGTACATCTTCCGGCAGGGATGTGGACATACCGTTGGGATAAATAGTGTCATCATCGAGGCCTTCGGGCTCCAGAAAGATCTGATGACTGGTTTTATCAGCGAAGCGGACGACTTTATCCTCTATGGAGGGACAATATCGCGGCCCCGTCCCTTCGATTTGCCCTGAATACATGGGCGCCCGGTGCAGATTATCACGGATGATACGGTGAGTTTCCTCGGTGGTTGCGGTGATATGACAGCAAACCTGTGGCGTCGTGATGCCGTGGGTCATGAAGGAAAACGGCACCGGCACTTCGTCGCCGGGCTGTTCCTGCAATACCGACCAGTTGATGCTTTTACCTTTTAACCGCGCCGGAGTTCCAGTTTTCAGCCGTCCGAGAGCGAATCCCGCTGTCTCCAACGTGTTCGAAAGCCCATTGGACGGATCATCGCCAATCCGGCCCGCTGGGATCTTCTTCTCCCCCATATGGATCAGGCCGCGCAGGAAGGTGCCAGTGGTGAGAATAACCTTCCCCGCCGGAATTTCTGTGCCGTCGGCCAGAATAATGCCGCCCACAAGGCCGTTTTCGACCATAAGGTCTTCTACGGCCCCAGCACGGATATCAAGATTGGGCTGCTCCGCCAAGGTCGCCTGCATGGTTTCGCGATATATTTTACGATCCGACTGTGCCCGAGGACCGCGCACTGCCGGGCCTTTGCGACGATTGAGAAGCCGGAACTGAATTCCGGCAGCATCGGCCACGCGGCCCATCACCCCATCCAACGCATCGATTTCCCGGACCAGATGCCCCTTCCCCAATCCGCCAATGGCCGGGTTGCAGGACATTTCACCAATAGTCTCTAGCTTGTGAGTGATCAGCAATGTCGCAGCCCCAAGACGCGCAGAAGCCGCCGCCGCCTCGCAGCCCGCATGCCCTCCGCCAATAACGATCACATCATATTTAATCATCGCGCGAACATAGAACCCCCGCTCTAAAAGTCAACGGCCACGGGCCGCTTTATTCCTGAAAAAGCTTATATTTATGCGGATTGAAGGCATTTCGAGACAAAATGTTTCACGTGAAACATTGCCCAATCGTATCATTGATCGAAAGGCCCCGCGGGCCCTATTTGCCGATGCAGAAGTCGCCGAAGACCACGTCGAGGATATCTTCTACGTCAATGCGACCGGTGATGCGGGCGAGGCTGCGGGCGGCGAGGCGGATATCTTCGGCGGCGAGTTCCGGATCCTGTGCGGCCTCAAAGCGCTTGAGACTGTCGACGCAGTCTTCCAGCGCCCGGCGATGCCGGACTTGTGTAAGAGCAGGAGCGCCGGAGACGTCAAGCCGGGAAATAACCTCGTCCTGCAAACGAGCCAGAAAACCTTCCAATCCCTCCCCCGTCTTCACAGATGCCCACAAGGCATTTTGAAAGGAGGCCGTATCAGAGACTGCGCCATGCGTATCCGACTTGTTAATCAAGTGAAAATCGCCGGGACGGGCGAGATTGGCGAAGTCAGGCGAGATTTCAGGGTCATCTGCCGTAGTCATCAAAACCCGGATATCCGCCATTTTCGCCCGTTCTCGCGCCCGGCGGACCCCTTCACGCTCGATCATATCGGTCGACTCCCGCAATCCTGCGGTATCGGCGATCGTCACGGGATAGCCCGCAAGATCCAGCGGGACTTCGACGATATCCCGGGTGGTTCCGGCGAGATCGGAAACGATGGCCGCATCGCGGCGGGCCAGCCAATTGAGGAGGCTGGATTTACCCACATTAGGAGCGCCCAGGATAACCACATCCAACCCGTCGCGAATTTTCTCCCCCCGGTGGCCATCGGCGAGATGGCTTTCCATCTCAATGCGAAGATTGGTAATTTTAGGGGCGATGGCTTCGGCGACACCGCCCGGCAGATCCTCATCAGGGAAGTCAATACCAGCTTCGAGATGCGCCAGCGCCCGGATCAGCTCCGATCGCCAACCTTCGTAGATAGCTCCAAGTTCCCCGCGCATCTGACGGAGCGCCTGTTGGGCCTGCGCCGCTGTCTCCGCATTGACCAGATCGCCAAGACCTTCGGCTTCGGTGAGGTCGAGCTTTCCATGTTCGAAGGCACGGCGGGTAAACTCTCCAGGCTCTGCAATTCGAAGGCCACTGCGGGCAGACAATTCCTCAAACAGCGCTGATAGAATTGCCGGACCGCCATGCAAATGCAGTTCCACAACATCCTCGCCTGTAAAGCTCTCAGGGGCCTTAAAATACAGAATAAGTGATTGATCTATAAGGGTTTTTTTATCATGTATATAAAGTTCCCGAAGGGCTGCCCGCCTTGGGTCAGGAGCCGCTTTCAGTGTTATCGCCTCCAGTGACGCCATGGCGCCAGGTCCGGACAGGCGGACAACCGCCACCCCGGATCGACCCCGGCCACTTGCCAGCGCAAAGATAGTATCATTGCTCATTTCAGACGTCGCCCGAAGGTCCTATTTCGTATCTTTATCGCCGGTGAATTGCTGGAAGAACATCTTCTGCATCTGCTCCATCCCCTGCATCCCGGCGGGCAGCCAGGTTTTCATCATATTCTCGGGATCGAGGTTATTGATATTCTCCAGCATTTTGGCCTGTAGTTCCTTCATGACGGCTTCCTGCATGGGTTGCACATCGGGCAGGCCGAAAAATGTTCTTGCTTCCTCGGGCGTACAATCAATATCTACATTAATCTTCATGTTAAGATCACTCCTCATTGATCCGGCTGGCTCTGCTGGGGTACAACAGTTGGGATACCTTCTCTTATACCGGAATGGGCGCCGAAAAACAGGAATTAGGTCAACTCGATGAAAAATTTACTGGGTCAGGAAACAAGTCCCTATCTGCTGCAGCATCAGGACAACCCCGTGCATTGGCAGGCGTGGAACGCCGAAACACTGGCCTTGGCCAAACGCGAAGGAAAACCAATCCTGCTCAGCGTCGGCTATGCGGCCTGTCACTGGTGCCACGTAATGGCCCATGAGAGTTTCGAGCATGAAGAGACTGCGTCCGTCATGAACGATCTTTTCATCAATATTAAGGTAGATCGTGAGGAACGGCCGGACATTGACCAGATTTACCAAAGCGCCCTCTCCCTTCTCGGTGAGCAAGGTGGTTGGCCGCTAACGATGTTTTTAAATTCCAATGGCGAGCCTTTTTGGGGCGGTACCTATTTTCCGCGGGAAAACTCCTATGGAAGGCCCGGCTTTACAAGCGTTCTAAGTACAGTCTCGGAGATTTTCAAGAACGAGCCCGAAAAAGTTACCAAAAACCGCGATGCGCTGAAATCCGCGTTAAAGCAACATAACAGTGGCAGCGAAGGTGACCGGCCAAAACTGACCCTGGAGGTCCTGGACAGGGTGGCGGAACGCTATGCACAGGAGGCCGATCCGGAATATGGCGGTATCGGATCCGCGCCGAAATTCCCACAGACCTATGTGCTGGAAAATATCTGGCGGAGCTATCTCAGAACCGGGAATGCTGCGCTGGCAGAGGTGGTTGTCAAAGCCCTTGGCGCCATGGCGCAAGGCGGCATTTATGATCACCTCGGCGGCGGTTTTTCGCGCTATTCCACTGATGCTCGCTGGCTTGCCCCACATTTCGAGAAAATGCTCTATGACAATGCGCAAATTCTGGATGTAATGCTGCTAATTCACGCTGAGACCAAATCAGAGCTGTTCGAAGCGCGGATTTTTGAAACCATTGGCTGGCTTTTGCGGGAAATGTTGACCGAGGAAGGGGCCTTTGCCGCCACCATTGATGCCGACAGCGAAGGCGTAGAAGGCAAGTTCTATACCTGGTCAAAAACAGAGATTGACGAGATTCTGGGCGAACATGCCCCGCATTTTAGTGAAATTCACGGGGTCATAGAGGGCGGAAACTGGGAGGAAACCAATATCCTGAGCCGCTTGGCCTATCCCGAAACCCAGGATCTTGAGACGGAGGTGTTGTTGGCGTCAGGACGCCAGAAGTTGTTTGAGGCCCGTAAAAGCCGCATTCACCCAGGGCTCGACGATAAGGTCCTGACGGACTGGAACGGCCTGATGATTGCCGCCTTGGTCAAGGCCGGGCAATATTTCGATGAAGCCAACTGGGTCGCCGCCGCAGAAACGGCCTTTGTCGCCCTCACCACCCACTCAATGGACGAAAATGGACGGCTTTTCCACAGTTATCGTTTGGGTCGGGCACAGCATTCCGGGCTCCTGGATGATTACGCCAACATGTCTCGCGCGGCCCTGCTTCTTTATGAGGTCACCGGTAAAAGTTTTTATCTGGAGCGCGCCGAGCAATGGGTGAATATCCTGAACACACATTTCTGGGATGACCGCGAAGGCGGCTATTTCTATACGGCCGATGACGCGGAGGCATTGATCGTCCGCACCAAAAACGCCCATGACAATGCGGTTCCGTCTGGAAATGGTGTTGTGCTTGAGGTTCTGGCGAAGCTGCATTTGTTGACCGGCGCGCGGGAGCCTTTTGAGAAAGCCACAGATATGGTCCGGTTTTTCTCCGTTGAGCTTGGCCGCAATTTCTTCCCTCTCGCGACTTTCCTCAACAATTTCGAGACCCTGATCAATGCCTCCCAAGTCGTGATTGTGGGGGGTCGCAGCGACC
>Ga0315338_1003413_pt1 | contig 13898 bp, 11 predicted proteins | sample ASW8metaG_FD_204518 | JGI IMG/M metagenome (GOLD analysis project Ga0315338, IMG submission 204518) | Ammonia-oxidizing marine archaeal communities from Monterey Bay, California, United States - ASW #8 | ecosystem: Environmental > Aquatic > Marine > Coastal | place: USA: California | collected... | reverse complement strand
ACTGCAGCTCAGTGGCTATCTGACGCAAGCTTAGATGACATTAAGATGGTTCTAAAAGACTACGGAGAAGAAAGGTATTTCTCTCAAATATCAAACGCTATTATTAAGTTTCGTCAAACAGAGCCAATAAAAACTACCAAACAACTATCTGATCTAGTTTGCCGTGTTGTTCCAAAAAAGGAAAGAAGTAAACACCCGGCTACTCGCACTTTCCTTGCAATTCGTATTCATATAAATAACGAGCTAGACGCTCTAAGTAATGTGCTTGAACAAAGCTTATCGTGTTTAATTAAGGGAGGGCGGATTGTAGTAATCAGCTTTCACTCCCTAGAGGATAGGATTGTTAAAAGATTTTTTCGTCAACACAGCAAACCTGAACCTAGATCTAAAAATTTACCACCTCCTTTGAAAGATTTTGTGCCACAGCTCGTACAAGTTGGTAGCCTCACGAGGCCAACAGAGGAAGAATGTATTCGAAATCCGCGCGCTAGAAGCGCAAAAATGCGCGTTGCCGAAAAAATATAAATATGAAAAATGTTTTTATTGCCAGTTTGCTCGTTTTTTTAAATGTTATTAGTGCTATAAGCGTTATATTTTTTAAGCATGAAAATAAGGAGCTATATAAAGATTTAGAACAGCTAAATGAAGAGTTTTATTCATTGCAAACAACTTATGGTCGCTTGCAGCTCGAACAGAGTGCATATATTGCACCCGGTAGGATAGAGGGGTTGGCAAGAGAAAAGTTGGAAATGGTAAAACCAAGCCCAAAACACACTAAAAGAGTGATTGTTCCATGAAGAGAATAAAGGCAAAAAAAACTTGCTGTTGGCAGCAAAACTCTGTTTTTGTTGTCATTATTTGCTTAATGTTAACTTTATTACTCAAAATCACTCACATAATTTTCCTTGATAAGCACGACTATAAAACAGAAGCACGTAAAAGACAGATCACTACTGTCAGTATCCCAGCACATAGAGGAAATATAGTTGATAGACACGGCGAACCGATAGCTATTAGCACGCCAGTCGATACTATAGGAGCAGTTCCAAAGCAAGCTATTGAATCTGAGAAAGATCTGTTGCAGTTAGCTCAACTGCTTGGTAAGACAGAAGATAAATTAAAACATGATTTAAAAAGTAGATCGCATAAGAAGTATATTATTTTAAAAAGGCAGGTGAACCCGATCGTCGCACAGAAAATAAAAGAATTAAAAATAAACGGTATACATTTTAAAAAAGAGTATAAGCGCTACTATCTAGGAGGGGAAACAGCATCACAACTTGTAGGAATAACGGACAAGGATGATGAGGGTCAGGAAGGACTAGAAAAACTCTATAACGCTTCACTTAGAGGGGAGCCAGGAAAAAAACGCATATTAAAAGACAATCTTCGCCATACTTTAAAAAATATTTCAATTTTAAAAAAACCAAAAGAAGGCCAGGATATAATTCTTAGTATAGATCGCCAGTTGCAGTACCAAGCTTACCGAGATCTAAAATCCCAAGTTATTCGACATAACGCATTGTCTGGATCCATAATCGTGCTTGACCCATATAATGGGCAAATTTTTGCTATGGCGAGCGTCCCTGCATTTAACCCAAACAAAAGAAGTGATTATTCTCCTGCTGGGATGAGGAATCGCGCAATGACCGATTTAATGGAACCAGGTTCAGTTATTAAACCATTTACAGTTATTGCCGCTCTTGCTTCTAATCGTTTTAATTTGAGCACTACAATAGATACATCTCCTGGTACTTTCAAAGTTTCAAATTATGTAATTAAAGATATACATAATAATGGGCAAACAAGCGTCGAAAATGTTCTTATAAAATCAAGTAATATTGGTTCTGCAAAGATTGCATTGGATTTAGAGCCAAATGCAATTAATACAATATTACATAAAGTTGGTTTTGGGCAAAACACTCAATCAGGGTTCCCAGGCGAGGTGAGTGGCGCCTTAAAAGATCCAGAAAAACTTAGTAAGCACGAGCGCGCAACGCTTAGTTTTGGGTATAACATGCAGGCAACATTGTCACAAGTTGCAAGAGCATATAGCGTTATTGCAACAGGTGGTTATTTACCCACTATTAGCTTTCTGAAGAAAAATACAAAACCTGTCCGCGTGCTTCCTGCTACTCACACAAATGCAGTTTTAAGGGTATTAGAAAAGGTTGTTAGCAGTGATGAGGGAACAGGTAAAAAAGCTAGGATTGCTGGGTATACTGTGGCGGGTAAAACTGGAACCATAAAAAAGTATAGTAGCAGCGGTGGTTATTCAGAAAACAAATATATTGCTGTTTTTGCAGGAATAGCGCCTGCTTCCAACCCAAAATTGGTCTGCGTGGTCATGATAAATGAACCAAGTAAAGGTATTTATTTCGGCGGTGAAATTGCTGCACCAGTTTTCTCAAAAGTTATGGAAACTGCTCTGAGAAAATTTAATATATCTCCAGATATGTTTAAACATAAAGATATACATATGGATGGTAGCCAAGTTGCATGGAGTAGAAAATGATTGAAAATCTATCATCTGATAATGCACAGCAGAAGCTATCTTTTTTACTGCAAGGTTTAGTAAATATTCAAAAAGATAACGATGTTTTAATAACAGGGATCCATCAGAATAGCAATGCAATAAAAAAGGGAGATCTTTTTATAGCTATCCCGGGTATTCACACTCACGGTTTGAAATATGCTGATCAGGCAGTAAGTCAAGGAGCGGCCGCGATTGCATGGGAACCAACAGAAGAAATATCTGATGACCCTAGTTTTAAGATTCCGTGCATAAAAGTTACAGGCTTACGCAAACAAACGGGTTTCATTGCCAGCCGATTTTATTCAAACCCCTCTGAGTGTTTGCAAGTCGTGGGTATTACTGGCACAGATGGAAAAACTTCTGTCGCTGGATTTGTGGCTCAGATATTAGATAACTTGGACAGAAAGTGCGGCCTTATTGGGACCTTGGGTTATGGTCACCTTTCTGCCCTTGAAAAATCAGCACACACTACCCCTGAGGCAAATATTATTCAGAATGTTTTATATAACATGGTGCAATCAGGAGACATGTTCGCAGTATTAGAAGCATCGTCTCACGGCCTTTCCCAGCATAGATTAAATGGGGTTTCATTTGATATCGCGGTATTAACTAATATCGGTAATGATCATTCAGACTATCACCAAAGCAAAGAAGATTATGTGAAAGCTAAGCAAAAATTATTTGAAATTTCATCACTAAAAACTGCTATTTTAAATATCGATGATCTTTTTGGACAACATCTGAGCAAACGTTTATCTAATTCCGATATTGAGGTTCATACTTGCAGTACTTCAAGCAAAGTAGCAGATGTTTTTTCAAAGAATATTCAATATACCAGAGAGGGCTTAGAGTTTGATGTAGTAACCCCATGGGGCAGTAGCACGGTAAAAAGCCCGCTATTTGGTGAATTTAATATTCAGAATTTACTTTTATCAATAGCTACCCTATGTAGTCTTAAAGTTGATTACGCAAGTGTAATAAAAGTATTTCCCTTACTTATGCCGGTGCGTGGACGAATGAATAAACTTACTTCAGAAAAGCAAGTAACAATATTTGTAGATTATGCACACACTCCCCAAGCCCTTGAAAACGTACTTCGTTCCATAAAACAACATTTTAGGTCACCTATTTGCTGTGTATTTGGTTGTGGTGGGGACAGGGATGCAAAAAAACGCCCATTAATGGCAAAAGTTGCTGAACAATATGCGCAGAGAATAATTGTTACTGATGACAATACCAGAACAGAAAATCCAAAAGGTATTGTGAACGATATTATTGCGGGCTTTACTAATCCACAAGAAGTTTCTGTAGTACATGATCGCGCGACTGCCATTAGGCAAGCTATTTCCACTGCAACGGCATCAGAAGTCGTGTTGGTCGCAGGAAAGGGGCATGAGGAAGAGCAGATAGTTGGCGAAGAAAAACATCCTTTTGATGATATGAAATTTATCCAAGACGTCTTGCAGGAGGTTGGGCAATGAGCTGGATAACGCTAGCAGAGTTTTCCGAGATGGCAGGAGGGGAGCTCGTGGGGAGTGATAGAACAATTGATTCTATTTCAATTGATACCAGGACAATTAAGGAAGGGCAATTATTTGTTGCTTTGCAAGGAGAAAATTTTGATGGACATGATTTTATAAGACACTGTGAAGATATTGCGACAGGTGCGATGTTGTCTAAAAAAATGGACGTAAATTGTTCGCAAGTATTAGTGGGTAACACATTTAATGGGTTAAACAACGCAGCTTTAAATTGGCGCAAGACACTGAATATACCGATAGTCGCATTGACGGGTAGCAATGGGAAGACAACTGTAAAAGAGATGATTACTTCTATTCTTAGCGTGTCGGCCAATGTTTCGGCTACTGTAGGCAATCTTAATAACCATATTGGCGTTCCTTTGACACTTCTTTCAATACGAGAGAAGCATGACTACGCAGTAATCGAGGTTGGGGCAAATCACCCAGGGGAAATAACAATGCTTTCTAAGCTTACTAGTCCTGATGTTGCATTGATTACGAATGCTGCTTCTGCACATCTGGAAGGTTTTGGAGATATACAAGGTGTTGCAAAAGCTAAAGCTGAGATATTTAAGTTTTTGAATCCCAATGGCGTTGCAGTTATTAATTCAGATGATAAGTTTGCAAACTATTGGTCAGATATAGTGAGTGACATAAACCAAATTTCCTTTGGCATGGAAAAAAATGCAGATGTTACTGCAGTTGAATTACCTCAAGGTACAATAGAGATTACTTATAAAAACAAAAGTATTACTCTTTCTCTTCTTTTACGAGGCAAACACAATACCTACAATGCTTTAGCAGCAACAGCAGTATGTTTAGCGTTGGGAATTTCACTAGAAAATATAAAACTAGGTTTAGAAAAGGTAAAAACAACGGAAGGACGCCTGAATTTTAAAAAAGGGATTCAGGGTTCCTGTGTAATTGATGATACATATAATGCAAACCCAGATTCTTTAAAAGCTGGCATTGATGTATTAAAAAGCTGCCCAGGCAGACATTGGCTTGTTCTTGGAGATATGGCGGAATTGGGGGAGCAAACTGAGGATATACATTATGTCTTAGGCGAACACTTAAAGGAGGAAGGAATTGAGAAAGTTTTTGCCTTAGGGCAGGCAAGTACTGAAACAATCCGTGCATTTGGTGAAGGAGGGCAGCATTTTGAAGATCCTGACTCACTTTTTGAAGAGATTCTTTTACATATAGACTCAAGTGTAAATATTTTAGTAAAAGGTTCTAGATTTATGCGCTTAGAAAATATCGTTCAATTGTTGATAGAGAGAAATTAGGTAGAGGTAATCATGTTATTAGAATTCTTTGACTATTTATCAAATTACTATAGCGGATTCAGCGTGTTTCAATATATAACACTAAGAAGTATCTTGAGTGCCTTGACTGCAATTGTCATATCATTCTTCATAGGTCCTATTGTGATTGAAAAACTTGCCTTAAGAAAAGTAGGAGAAGTAATTAGAGAAGAAGGGCCTGAATCTCACTATGACAAGGCCGGCACTCCAACTATGGGAGGCATGCTGATTTTAATTTCTGTATTAACGGGAACATTGTTATGGACTGATTTATCAAATAGATACATATATATAGTTTTATTTGTAATGATTTCGTTTGCTATTTTGGGAGGTTTTGATGATTACAAAAAGATCAAACTGAATAGTAAGGGGATGACGGCCATTACAAAATTCTTTTGGCAGTCTGTAATATCTTTTGTTGCTGTGTATATCTTATATAAAACAGCACAATCTGCTGCAGAAACACAATTGATCATTCCATTTTGGAAATCAATTGTTATTGATCTTGGTATATGGTTTATTCCGCTTTCATATTTAGTAATTGTTGCTACCAGCAACGCTGTCAATATAACCGATGGCCTTGATGGTTTAGCAATTATGCCTGCTATATTGATTTCTGGTGCACTAGCAATCTTCGCTTATGCTTCTGGCAATATAAATTTCTCACATTACTTAGCCATTCCTTATGTGCCTTTAGCGGGCGAGCTGGTGGTATTTTGCAGCAGTTTAGTGGGAGCAGGACTCGGGTTTCTTTGGTTCAATACGTATCCCGCACAAATTTTTATGGGTAACTTGGGAGCCTTGTCAATTGGTGCGGCTATTGGTGTTATTGCTGTATTGGTGCGACAAGAGATAGTTCTTATTATTATGGGTGGTGTCTTTGTCGTTGAAACCTTATCCGTGATAGGACAAGTTTTATCTTACAAGCTTACAGGAAAAAGAATTTTTTTAATGGCTCCATTGCATCATCACTTTGAATTAAAAGGTTGGCCAGAGCCTAGAGTTATTGTGAGATTTTGGATTATAACTGTAATTCTGGTTTTAGTTAGTTTAGCTACATTGAAAGTGCGTTAATTTAAAAAGTATGTTTGTTATTTCATTTAAACAAAGGGGGACCTAAATATGGCAAACGCAACTGATAGAAGTAATGACCTTTTTGAACTCATGGATACTCATGAGCAAACTGCGGTCATCAAAGTAATGGGCATCGGTGGAGGAGGAGGTAATGCTGTTCAACACATGGTGAATTCATGTGTAGAGGGCGTGGACTTTGTTTGCGCGAATACTGATGCTCAGGCCCTGAAAAATTGTACTGCTAAAACTTTGTTACAACTAGGTAGTGGCATTACTAAAGGGTTGGGAGCAGGAGCTGACCCAGAGATAGGAAGACAAGCAGCATTAGAGGATCGAGATATCATTAAGGAGGTTATACAAGATACAGATATGCTTTTCATCACTGCTGGTATGGGAGGGGGCACAGGTACAGGTGCTGCTCCTGAGATCGCTAAAATTGCCAGAGAAATGGATGTTTTAACTGTTGCAGTTGTAACTAAGCCTTTTAAATTTGAAGGAGATAGGCGCATGAAGGCTGCAGTTAAAGGCATTGAAGAGCTTGAGCAACATGTAGACTCTTTAATTACGATCCCGAATGAGAAGCTAGTAACATGTCTGGGCGAAAACGTTACACTTCTAAATGGTTTTAAAGAGGCAGACAATATTTTATTTGGAGCAGTTCAAGGCATTGCTGAACTTATAACACGCCCTGGACTTATCAATGTTGATTTTGCTGATGTTAAAACTGTTATGGCAGAAACAGGAGTGGCAATGATGGGTACAGGCTCAGCATCAGGTTCTAATCGAGCGGTGGAAGCTGCAGAAAATGCTATTAACAGTCCTCTGTTGGAGGATATAAATGTTGTAGGGGCTGCCGGCGTATTGGTGAATGTTACTGCAGGCCCTGATTTGCAAATTTCTGAGTATGAGGCAGTGGGAGCAACTATAAGTTCTATAATGCGCGATAACGCAACAGTAGTAATTGGTAATGTCATTGATCCAGCAATGACTGATGATTTGCGTGTTACATTAGTAGCTACAGGTCTTGATGCTGGTGCTTCTTCTTTGCACGGAGAGCAGGAGAGCGAAGCAATGCATGCAGAAGAAACTGTACAGGATGATTCAGATAAAAATGTTGCTGTTGAGGCACAACCTGAATTTGAGGTTGCGCACGAAGAAGAAACTCAAGAGCTTATTTTTGAAGAATCCGAGGATCAATGCATAGAATCTGAGATGATAACAAGCGAAGATAATGTAAGTGCTACTGAAGCAGATGCAGATGATGCAGATTACGAGAGAAAGGATCTGGATGTACCTGCTTTTCTTAGGAGACAGGCTGACTGATTAATTTTTTAATATAACCAAGAACTGCAAGGTATTCTTGTAATAGTAGCGTTATGCTATAGGGCTATATGACAAAAAAAACATATAAAACCGTCATTATAGGTCTCGGTGAAACGGGTCTTTCAGTTGCTAGATATTTAGCAAAAAAAGATGCAACTTTTGCAGTCTTCGATACTCGGGATTCCCCCCCTAAATTAGATGATTTTAAATCTGAAATGCCTGGTGTCGAGATAGCTCTGGGATCCTTTAATGATCACTTACTAAATGGAACTAACAGGATCATTGTAAGCCCCGGAGTCCCGTTATCACATCCCTTGTTGTTACAAGCAAAAAAGCGAGGAATTAGAATAGACAGTGATATAGGAATTTTCTACGAGGTAGCAGCTGCCCCTATTATAGGTATTACTGGTTCCAATGGAAAAACTACAGTAATAACTTTGTTAGAAGCTATGCTTGGAGATTCAGCCTTAGAAATTGCAACCGGGGGTAATATAGGAGCTCCTGCGCTTGATTTGTTAGATGGGAAGAGACCTGATTACTATCTTCTTGAATTATCGAGCTTTCAGTTAGAGGCAACTCAACATTTAAAGACAAAAGTTTCTTCTATTCTAAATATTACTCCTGACCATATTGATCGGCATGTCGATTTTGATTCATATGTTCGAGCTAAACAGCGTCTCTATAAAGATACAGAGACTGTGGTTTTTAACAGACATGATCAAAATACATACTCAAATTCTATAAGTACTAAGCTAAGTTTTGGTTTAGATAAACCAAATGATGATAGTGAATATGGCATCAGTAGTGATCGTGGTGTCACTTGGTTATGTAGAGGTACAGAGAGATTAGTAGCAGCAGGTGATCTACATTTGTATGGCCAGCATAACTTACTTAATGCTTTAGCTGCGCTTGCAATTATAGAATGTTTAGAAATTCCACTACATAATCTTATTCCGACCTTAAAAAACTTCAAGGGTTTGCCTCATAGGACTAATCTAATTTTTAGCAAGGATGATATAAATTGGTACGATGACTCTAAAGCTACTAATGTTGGCGCTACTTTAGCAGCATTACAGAGCTGTTCGCGTAAGAATATTTTAATTTTAGGAGGTCAATCTAAAGGGGCTGATTTTTCAATATTGCGTGAAGCTGTGCTGTTACATGCAAATGCAGTAATACTTCTTGGGGAGGCGGCACGAGAAATCGAAGAGGCATTGTTTGGTGCTGTTCCATTTTTCCATGCCCAAGATATGCAGTCTGCAGTCTCAAAAGCACGTGAATTAGTTAGACCTGGCGAAAATGTTCTCCTATCTCCAGCGTGTGCAAGTTTAGATATGTATCAAGATTATATACATCGAGGCAATACTTTTATCAAGTATGTTGAAGAGCAGAGCGATGGCTAAAAGAACTTCACAGAAAAAGCCATTGTCATATCAACTAAAACCATACGTTAATCTCCGAATATTGCTGACTGTATTTTCTTTGATCGCGATAGGTTTAATTATGATGACGTCTTCTTCAATGGATGTTGCAGAGACCAAGAATGCAAGTGACTCACTGTTTTATTTAAAAAGACAGTTAGTTTTTTTTCTAATCGGGATTATGCTTATTGTATTTATCTATCAAGTAAAACTTGAATATATAGAAAGAAATGCATTGCTAATGTTATTTCTAAGTATTTTCTTATTATTAATTGTGTTATTACCAGGGATCGGAAAAAGTGCAAATAATGCACAAAGATGGTTAAGCCTAGGATCTTATTCCTTCCAACCTTCCGAGCTAGTCAAAATTTTCTTTATTATTTACCTTTCTAGTTATATTTCTAGATATCAGGAAGATATTCAGCAGAATTTTTCAGCTTTTATAAAACCTATTTTGTTAGTCTCAATATTGGCACTTTTGCTATTTCTTGAACCAGATTTTGGAACAATGATACTTATATTATGTATCACTAGTGGGATGCTTTTTTTAGCCGGAGCAAAAGTGTGGCATTTTTTGATAGTGTTTTCCGTAGGTACGCCTATTATTTTATATATGATTCAAGCCCCATACCGGTGGAATAGAGTAATCACCTTTTTAGATCCTTGGCAGGACCAGTATGATACTGGTTACCAGCTTGTGAATTCTTTGATTGCGATTGGTAGTGGAGGAATCTTTGGTCTTGGTCTTGGAAACAGCATACAAAAATTAGGTTTTTTACCTGAACCACATACAGATTTTATTTTTGCTATTACAGCTGAAGAATTAGGATTGCTAGGGGCTATATTTGTTATATTACTTTACTTAATATTATTTTTTGAATCTTTTAAGTTAGCAAAAGAGGCGCAGAGACTAGAAAAATATTTTGCTAGTTTTTTAGCATTTGGTATCAGCATCTGGTTTGTATTGCAGGCTTTCATAAACATAGGAGTAAATATAGGACTTTTACCAACTAAAGGTCTTACCCTTCCGTTAATGAGCTATGGTGGCAGCAGCTTCATTGTTGCTTTATGTGCAGTTGGATTTCTATTACGCATACATAGAGAGAACTATTTAACATATTTATCTAGGCCTGTTTCTAGACGCAGAAATAGGAGTGTTCGTTGAGCAATAGCAATAAACCAGTAATGATTTTAGCTGGGGGCACCGGCGGCCACGTCTTTCCAGCCCTTGCAGTTGCAAATTATTTATCAAGCAAGGATGTCCCTTTAGTGTGGGTTGGCACAAAAGGCGGGTTAGAGACAAAGCTTATAAACCACCCAAATATAGCTATGGAATGGTTATTTATCAGCGGGCTAAGAGGAAAAAAATTTACAAGTTGGATTAAAGCCCCTATTTTTCTTTTTATAGCAGCTTTGCAGTCTGTATTCGTGCTTCTAAAGTATAGGCCATGCATTGTGTTGGGCATGGGGGGGTTCGTTTCAGGTCCTACTGGAATTATTGCTGCGTTATTCGGGGTGCCATTATTTATACACGAGCAAAATACAATACCTGGTTTAACGAATAGAATTTTAAAAATATTTAGTAAAAAAATATTCCTTGGTTTTCCCGGCAGCATAAACAGCAAAAAAGCAGTTTATACTGGTAATCCACTTAGACAAGATATATGCGATATCGAGATACCCCCCAGTAGATTATCAAGAGATAGAGAACGATTGCACTTATTAGTTGTGGGAGGCAGTCTTGGCGCTAAGATTTTTAATGAAATAGTCCCGCAAGCATTAAGTCTAATATCTGAAGACCAAAGACCAGAAGTGCAGCATCAAGCTGGGAAAACTATAGACGTAGCTAGAACAAACTATAATCAACATGGTGTTGAAGCGAATGTTATAGAGTTTATAAATGATATGTCAGGCGCATATGTGTGGGCTGATATAGTGCTTTGCAGAGCGGGCGCTTTAACAGTTTCAGAATTAACAGCAGCAGGTGTCGCATCAATATTAGTTCCTTACCCCCATTCAGTTGATAACCACCAGCATCATAATGCGTCTTTTTTAGTGAGTGCTGAGGCAGCTATTTTAATGTTGGAGGAAAATTTTTATGCGAAAGAGCTTGCTGCTGAAATACAAACGCTTTCAATTGACAAACAGCGCATACTAACTATGTCAATTAATGCGCGTAATTTATTTAATACAAATGCTGTTTTTTCTATATGTGAATCTATTTTAAAAACAAGAGATGCCCTGTGAAAAATAAGGTAAATAAAGTCTCTGATTCTAGTTTCATGCAAAGAGTTTCAAAGATCCATTTAATTGGAGTCGGAGGGGCGGGAATGTGTGGAATAGCTGAAATTTTATACAACCTTGGCTATGAAGTTTCTGGTAGTGATATAACAAGCACTAAAACAATCGAGAGGCTCCAGAAAATCGGAGTTAAAACTTATTCCGGACACGATAAAAAACATGTAGATAAAAAAGATTTAGTAATTGTATCTGCTGCAATACCTTCTGATAATGAAGAGCTTGTTGAGTCAAAAAAAAGAAAAATACCAATAATGAAACGAGCAGAGATGCTTGCTGAGCTCATGCGTTTAAGATTTGGTATCGCGGTTGCAGGTACACATGGAAAAACATCCACTACAAGTTTAATCGCACATATCATGGAACACGCAGGCATGGACCCGACTATCATTGTAGGAGGGCGCATAAACGAAATAAAAACAAATGCTCGCTTGGGTGATAGCAAATATTTGGTTGCAGAAGCAGATGAGAGTGATGGGTCTTTTTTACATTTGCATCCCACTATGTCTGTGATAACAAATATTGATACCGATCATCTCAGTAGCTATAAGGATGATTTTTCATTATTACGAAAAGCTTTCCTTGATTTTATACACAATCTTCCTTTCTATGGGCTTGTAGCATTATGTGTTGATGATAAAACATTGCAGGAATTGTTGCCTGAAATTAAAAGGTCATTTGTTACCTGTGCGATTAATTTTGACGCAGACTATCGTGCAGTAAATATTAGATATGAAGGCCTGAGTTCTATTTTTGATATTGTGGTAAAAGCAACAAATGAAAGATTCACGGTGGAACTCAGTTTACCCGGTGAGCATAATATCCTTAATGCTCTCGCTGCGGTTGCAATTACTATAGAGCTAGGTATAGATAAAGGACATATCAAAACTGCTTTACAAGAATTTCAAGGAACTAGTAGGCGTTTTGAATTGAATGGGGAGCTTCAGTTACAAAAAAAGAAGGTAATATGGGTGGACGATTATGGTCATCATCCTACAGAAATTATAGCAACTATAAAAACCGCAAGAATAGTCTGGCCGGAAAAGAGGCTAATTGTAGTTTTTCAACCCCATAGATATTCTCGCACACACGAGATGTTTGAAAATTTTGTTGATGTTTTAAGTCAAGCTGACGTATTAATCTTGTTAGAAATATACTCAGCAGGCGAGGCCAAGATAGACGGAGTAAATAGTTCGTCTTTATGTAATGCAATAAAAGAGAGAAAAGGTGCACAAGTTATTTTTGAGAAGAATGAAGAAAAATTGCTGGACACGCTTGAAAATCTAACCAGCACAAACGATTTGCTTTTGACAATGGGGGCGGGAAGTATCAGTTCTATAGTGAAACAATTATCAAGCAGATTAATATAAATTAATTATGAAAAACACGATTGATAATTTACTCAAATCAGAAAAAATTAGAGGAGTTTTAGCTAAAGATGTGTCAATGAAAAAATATAATTCATGGCACGTAGGAGGTGCTGCTGAATATTTATATAAACCCCGCGATGTAAATGATTTAAGTGTTTTTTTGCAATTAGTAAAAGAGGAGAAAAAAATTACATGGGTAGGACTCGGTAGTAATATTTTAGTTCGTGACCAAGGAGTTGAAGGCATTGTTATTGTGTTACATCCATCTCTAGGAAAAATTATATTTTTACAAAAAAATAAGGTTTTTGTTGAAGCAGGAGTTTCATGTGTAAAGCTTGCACAAAAATGTGCAGAAAAAAATCTTACAGGTATTGAGTTTCTATCTGGGATACCGGGGACAATTGGAGGTGCGCTCGCAATGAATGCTGGAGCTTATGGTAGCGAGATATGGGATTTTGTACATGATGTTCAAATATTAGATACGAAGGGTGTTATGTATCAACGAACAAAGAAAGACTTTGATATAAATTACAGAGAAGTCTCATTATCTCAAAGCGAATGTTTTGTAGCTACGCATATATGTTTAGAAAAAGCTGGAAATGATTTTCAGCCAATCGAGAAAATTAAACTATTCAAAAAAGAAAGGAGCAGCATCCAGCCCGTTGGAGCTTCAAGCTGTGGCTCTGTTTTTAAAAATCCAGCCAACACTTCAGCAGGGGCTTTAATTGAGCGTGCAGGGCTAAAGGGCTATAAGGTCGGTAAAGCTGAGATTTCTAAAAAACATGCTAACTTTATAATTAATATAGGGAAAGCAAATGCTGCAGATATAGAGTCTCTTATTTTACATATCCAAAGTACAGTAGAAAAAAAATTCGGAATAAAGTTAGAAACTGAAGTTAAATTTATTGGTGCAAGTTAATGGCAAATGCAAAAGTAAAAGACTTCGGTAAGGTGCTTGTGCTAATGGGAGGGTGGTCAGCTGAGCGAGAGATTTCACTTAATACTGGTGACGCTGTTCTAAAAGCCTTAAAAGAGAACAATGTTGATTG
>Ga0315338_1003412_pt1 | contig 13899 bp, 10 predicted proteins | sample ASW8metaG_FD_204518 | JGI IMG/M metagenome (GOLD analysis project Ga0315338, IMG submission 204518) | Ammonia-oxidizing marine archaeal communities from Monterey Bay, California, United States - ASW #8 | ecosystem: Environmental > Aquatic > Marine > Coastal | place: USA: California | collected... | reverse complement strand
CCCGCCGCGACGGCTTTCTTGAACATGTCGGGATCATCGAGTTGATCACCGATCTCGTTACTAAATCGTTTATTTATAAATCCGGCGCATCGTGCAGCGATGTTCACAACCTTGCCGACGAGATCAGAATTGACACGCTGAATAAAATCCTCCGAGCTCAGGTCGAGATCCTCAACACGGTTATTCAGTTTGGCTGCGAAGTAGTACCGCAGATAGTCCGGATCCAGGTGACGGAGGTAGGTGTCTGCCTTTATGAAAGTGCCTCGAGACTTGGACATTTTTTTGCCATTGACGGTCAGAAAGCCGTGAACGAATACTGAAGTTGGCGTCCGGAAATTTGCCCCTTGAAGAACGGCAGGCCAGAACAAGGCATGAAAATAAAGGATGTCCTTGCCAACGAAATGGTACAACTCGGTTTTAGAATCCGGTTTCCAATAGGCATCAAAATCCAAGTTGTCACGGTTGCACAGTGCCTTGAAACTTGCGAGATAGCCAATAGGTGCATCCAGCCACACGTAAAAATATTTTCCAGGGTGTCCGGGAATTTCGAACCCGAAGTAGGGTTCATCTCGGGATATGTCCCAGTCCCTCAGTCCAGAATTAAACCACTCAGCCAGCTTGTTGACGACCTCGCTCTGTAGGCATCCAGAGCCGATCCATGCCTTTAGCATCGGCTCAAAGTCTGGCAATCGAAAAAAATGATGTTCAGATTCCCGTTCCACAGGAGTGGCGCCAGAGATCGCAGAGATAGGATTCTTTAGGTCAGCGGGGGAGTAGGTTGCACCGCAGGATTCACAGCTGTCACCATACTGATCCAGGCTGCCGCAGCGGGGGCATTCGCCACGGATGAACCGGTCTGGTAAGAACATGTTGGCGTCCGGGTCGTAGGCTTGCCGGATGACTCTTTTGGTAATGTAGCCGGCCTCATTGAGGCGACTGTAAATAGTTTCAGAAAAATAGCGGTTTTCTTCCGAATGGGTCGTGTGATAAAAATCGAATTGAATATCAAATCCTGCGAAATCACGCTGATGCTCACTGAGCATCTCTTCAATCAACTGAGCCGGTTCAATACCATCGGATCGTGCTTTGAGCATGATGGGCGTGCCGTGTGCATCATCGGCACAAACATAACGCGCATCATGTCCGATGAGCTTTTGGAAGCGGACCCAGGTATCTGTTTGAATTACCTCCAGCATATGACCGAGGTGAATTGGGCCATTCGCATACGGTAGTGCGCTCGTGACTAGAATATTTTTCGATGACATTGTCATGGATGTCGAGTTGCTTGAATATCAGAAATTTGTAATGTTCAAGAAATAGTTTGCGCAGGCCTGCGGGCGCAGTCGAATAGTCTCGTTTTAAGTCATTAAATGTATTTTAGCCGATACGAAAGGTCTGCCGGTCCTGTGTTAGCATTCGCGTACATAACTAATCGAGCAGATTTTGGTCTGATCTGATCGCTTAATCCAGCATAACGCCATCTAGGTGAGGTCGTAAATATTTTATGAGTACAGTAACAAAAGATACCATTGAGGAGGCCCTGTCTGGGATTGTCGATCCTCATACAGGTCTCGATCTGGTGACTGGCAAGTCGGTAAATGACTGTGTGGTGGACAACCAAAACGTTTCGATTGACCTGGTTTTAGGTTATCCAGCTAAAGGGTGGCACCCGAATCTCAAGCAGGAGGTAGTGGATGTAGTTTCCAAATTGGAGAACATCCAATCGGTCGATGTCCGGATCAAAACCCAAGTGGTGTCCCACGAAGTGCAAAAAGGTGTTACCCCACTTAAGAATGTGCGTAATGTAATTGCTGTCGCATCTGGAAAAGGCGGTGTCGGCAAATCGACCGTTTCAGCTAATCTGGCGCTGGCTTTATCCGCGGAAGGCGCGAAAGCCGGTGTGTTGGACGCGGATATCTATGGGCCCAGCCAACCACGTATGCTGGGGGTCGGTGGACGACCTGAGTCTAAAGATGGAAAGAGCCTCGAACCAATGAACAGCTATCATGTTCAAGTAATGTCGATTGGTTTTTTAATCGAAGAAGATACGCCAATGATTTGGCGTGGGCCCATGGTTACTCAGGCTCTGGAACAACTATTGCAGGATACCCAGTGGCGTGATCTTGATTATCTGATTATCGACTTGCCTCCGGGTACCGGGGATATTCAGTTGACACTGGCACAGAAGGTGCCGGTTTCTGGCGCAGTGATTGTGACTACCCCACAGGATATTGCGCTCCTGGACGCGCGAAAGGCACTGAAAATGTTCGAGAAGGTTGAGATTCCAGTTCTTGGGATTATTGAGAACATGAGTACCCATATCTGCAGCAGCTGCGGTCATGAGGAACACATATTTGGGGAGGGCGGCGGCAAAAGGATGTCAGTTGAGTATAGTGTTGAACACCTCGGCGACATTCCGCTTGATGGTCGAATCAGGTCAGATGCTGACGGCGGTCGACCAACAGTGGTTGCAGACCCGGATGGTAGTTTAGCGCAGGCATATCGGACCATCGCACGAAACGCCTCTGGGATTCTGTCAGTCCGGAAACGGGACTATAGCGAGGTATTCCCTTCTATTGTCATTCAAAATGATTGAAACCGGCTTCCGAGCCGCCTATGTCGATTAAATCTGATAGCTGGATCCGCCGAATGGCGGATGAAAATAAAATGATCGAGCCGTTTGAGGCCGAGCAAATCTCAAGCATGGAGGGCAATCGAATCATCTCGTACGGCACTTCCAGTTATGGTTATGATATTCGTTGTTCGGACGAATTTAAGATATTCACGAATATCAACTCAGCAGTAGTCGACCCGAAGAATTTTGACGAGAGTAGTTTTGTCGATTATCAGGGCGATGTCTGTATTATTCCTCCAAATTCTTTCACATTGGCTCGGACCATTGAATATTTCAGAATTCCCCGCAACGTGCTAACGATCTGCCTTGGAAAATCGACCTACGCGCGCTGTGGGATAATCGTCAACGTGACTCCGTTTGAGCCTGAATGGGAAGGTTATGTGACGCTTGAATTTTCCAATACAACGCCTTTACCTGCAAAGATCTATGCAAATGAAGGCGTGGCACAGGTCATATTTTTTGAAGCAGACGAACCCTGCGAAGTATCCTACAAGGATCGCCGCGGCAAATATCAGGGGCAAACCGGTGTAACGTTGCCCAAGGCCTGATCAAGAGAACAAAATATGGCAGGCAACAGTTTTGGTCAGTTGTTTCGCGTTACGACATTTGGTGAAAGCCATGGTCCAGCTCTAGGCTGTATCGTTGACGGGTGCCCGGCGGGTCTGCAGCTCAACCCTGATGATATTCAACAGGATTTGGATAGGCGCCGGCCCGGACAATCAAAACATACCACCCAACGGCGAGAGTCTGACCGTGCTGAGATCCTATCGGGTGTGTTTGACGGTGTCACCACCGGTGCACCGATTGGTATAGTGATCAAAAACGAAGATCAGCGGACGAGAGATTATGAGCGGATTCGGGAACAGTTCAGACCGGGGCATGCCGATTACACCTACTTAAGAAAGTACGGAATTCGCGATTACAGGGGCAGCGGGCGGGCGTCGGCCCGCGAAACGGTGTGCCGTGTGGCTGCAGGTGCGATTGCCCGAAAATACCTTAATCTTCACAGTGCTATTCAAATCACCGGTTACCTCCAGCAGATGGGAGACATCGTGGCCGAACAGCACGACTTCGATGAAATTTCACGCAACCCGTTTTTCTTTCCCGATGCCGGTAAGATTGGGGAACTTGAGAAACTAATTCAAGCGCTGCGTAGAGCCGGAGACTCTATTGGCGCGCGGGTCAATGTTGAGGCGACAAATATTCCTTCCGGGTTGGGAGAACCGGTATTTGACAAACTGGACGCGGAAGTTGCCAAGGCAATGATGTCTATCAATGCGGTCAAAGGGGTAGAACTCGGCTCCGGATTTGACAGTGTTATCCAGCATGGCTCGGAACACCGTGACGAGATGCGACCGGAAGGGTTCTTGAGTAATAATGCCGGCGGCATTCTCGGGGGCATTTCTAGCGGTCAGGACATCGTGGTGTCAATTGCGTTAAAACCAACATCGAGTATTCAGATTCCGGGGCGTAGTGTCGATATACAGGGTGAACCCGTTGAGGTCGTTACGACCGGGCGCCACGACCCTTGCGTGGGTATACGGGCAGTACCGATCGCTGAAGCAATGCTTGCTTTAGTGTTGATGGATCATTTGCTGCGCCACCGCAGTCTCGGAGTAGAGCCGAAAGGCCCGGAAATCCCCGCGTCAGCGGACACATCGAAAGCGGATTAAAAGAATTTACACCTGAGCCCTTCGTTTGATCGTTACATCCTGACTTCTGTTAGGGGTTTTTCAGTTTCGTCCATCGACTGCATGTCCGGATCTGATAGTAACTGCGTCACGAGGCGTCCCATGTCTTCGATGAATCGTATGGTATCGATGTCTGCACGACGGCCTTGTAAAAATTGGGCTTTCAAAGACCCTAATGCATCTAATGTGGGATACAGCGAAATCGGGTCTAGCAGATTGCCACAGCAGTTGTATTTGAAAATCAGCGTGGCGGCATTCTTGGAAAGGTCTGGATGAAGTGCCTGACTTAGGATCAACTCCTGGGGAAGTTGCGCTTCAAGATTAAGCGGCAGTGCCGCTTCTCCAAGATCGCTTTGCAATTTTTGGAACAGTGTCAGAAAGCTGGTCATTTGTCCACACTCGATTACTGTTTGGCCGAATTAATACTTAAGGGCCTGTTGGATCACCAACATGTCGAAGTTTACGCTAAATTATCGGGTGGCAATCGCAAGGGATCGTCTAGGACATCTCGGTGATGTGCTACAATTTTATGCCACAATCATTAATTGAGTTTCACCAAAAATGTCTGGAAAAACCCTATACGACAAGCTATGGGATAGTCATGTTGTGCGTGAGGAAGATGGCGGCACATCACTGATCTATATAGACCGCCATCTGATTCATGAGGTGACATCGCCACAAGCCTTCGCTGGCCTAAAAGAGTCTGGGCGATTACCACGCCGTGTCGGTGCCAATCTGGCAGTTGCTGATCACAACGTGCCGACGACTGATCGATCCAATGGGATCAGTGATGCGGTGTCACAGCTTCAGGTTACAACCCTTGATCAGAACTGCAAGGAGTTTGGCATTACTGAATACGACATGAACGATCCGCGTCAGGGGATTGTTCATGTGATTGGCCCGGAACAAGGCGCAACACTTCCAGGAATGACGATAGTATGCGGAGATTCACATACTGCCACCCATGGCGCTTTTGGTGCGCTGTCGTTTGGTATAGGCACCTCCGAGGTTGAGCACGTACTGGCGACGCAGTGCCTTGTCTCTCGAAAAATGCGCAGTATGCGGATCACTATAGACGGGGAACTGCGGCCTGGAGTTGTTGCTAAGGACTTGATTCTCGCGATCATCGGCGAAATAGGAACATCTGGTGGCACAGGTTATGCCATTGAGTTTTCAGGTAGCGTGGTCCGTGCGTTGAGCATGGAAGCCAGAATGACTTTGTGTAATATGACGATTGAAGCAGGGGCCCGCTGTGGCATCGTCGCGGTTGACGAATCAACGATCGACTATCTCGAGAATCGCACTTACGCCCCCAAGGGTGATCAATGGATCGAAGCGCAAAAACTCTGGTCTGATTATGTTTCGGACACAGATGCGGTATTTGATCAGGAAATTAGGCTTGATGGACAGACGATTCTACCGCAGGTCACTTGGGGTACATCGCCCGAAATGGTCATTCCGATTGACGGAATAATTCCTGATCCGCAAGGTCTATCTGACGAGTCTCGCCGAGAAGGCTGGGTACGAGCGTTGGAGTACATGGATCTGGAGTCCGGGACACCGATCAGAGAGGTCAGGGTAGACAAGGTTTTTATTGGGTCTTGTACAAACGGAAGAATTGAAGATTTAAGAGCCGCAGCGCAAGTTGCTCGAGGTCATCGTGTTGCCTCAAATGTATCGTTGGCAATGGTCGTCCCGGGATCGGGGCTGGTTAAGCGCCAGGCTGAATCAGAAGGGCTGGATGCAGTTTTTACTCGGGCAGGATTCGAATGGAGAGAACCCGGTTGTTCAATGTGTCTTGCGATGAATGCAGATCGCCTGGAGCCTGGCGAGCGTTGTGCCTCAACCTCTAACCGGAATTTTGAAGGCAGACAGGGCCAGGGAGGACGTACGCACTTGGTCTCTCCTGCGGTAGCAGCAGCTGCGGCTGTAGCAGGCCATTTTGTTGACCCTGCCGAGCTGGAGATTAAGACCTGATGGAAGCTTTTAAAACCGTGAAAGGCGTTGTCCTGCCCATCGATCGCTCAAATATTGATACTGATGCGATTATTCCGAAACAGTATCTGAAGTCGGTAGCCCGCTCGGGTTTCGGTGCAAACCTATTTGATGAATGGAGGTATCTGGATCATGGTGAGCCTGGGCAAGAACACAGTAATCGGCCAATAAATCCGAATTTTGTACTGAATGAAAAGCGTTATACCGGTGCTGAGGTTTTGCTGGCTCGCAGTAATTTCGGCTGTGGATCTTCTCGCGAACACGCGGTATGGGCACTTCGTGATTACGGGGTCAAGGTGATTATCGCATCAAGCTTTGCCGATATCTTTTTCAACAATTGTTTTAAGAACGGTCTGCTGCCCCTGGTGTTGCCAGAAGATGTTATTGATGTTTTGTTTGACTCGATCAAAGATGAACCTGGCTATATGCTGGAGGTTGACCTGGAGTCTCAGAATATTATCACCCCAGATGGTACGCAACATTCATTTGATATAGAGCGTTTTAGGAAATACTGTCTGGTCAATGGTTTCGATGACATCGATTTGACTCTACAGCATAAAAAAGATATCTCGGAGTTTGAGGCGTCCCATAAGCAGAGGATGCCCTGGTTGTTTGAGGACATTTCCTAAGATGGCGTTGTGCGGTTCGTCTGGATTCGACTTGGTTAGGTTGCCATTCATCAGTCTTCGGAGAGTGGACTCTTTTGACCAATAGCATAAATGTTGCGGTCGTCGGAGCCACTGGGGCAGTTGGTGAGGCAATGATCAGTATTCTCGAACAACGCAGCTTTCCAGTTGGCAAGTTGTTCCCGCTTGCAAGTGAGCGGTCAGCAGGCAGTACGATCAACTTTAAGGGAAAATCAATCCGGGTAACAAGGCTGGATGAATTTGATTTTTCCACAATCGAGGTTGGTTTTTTTTCAGCAGGCGGAAGTGTCTCTGCCATCTTCGCGCCGAAGGCTGTGTCGTCTGGCTGCGTAGTCGTTGACAACACTTCTTGTTTTCGCAACGATCCGGAAATTCCTCTCGTCGTACCAGAAGTCAACGCGCACGCAATAGACGGGCACGATGGTATTATTTCCAATCCAAACTGTTCGACCATTCAGATGGTTGTTGCCTTAAAGCCGATTTATGATGCTGTGGGCATCTCCCGGATCAACATAGCGACCTATCAAGCTGTTTCAGGTGCGGGTAAAAGAGCCATTGCCGAACTGGGGCAACAATCAATCGAGCTGCTAAGCGGTAAGCCGGTCAGCCCAACTATTATGCCAAAGCAGATTGCCTTCAACGTGTTGCCCCATATCGATGAGTTTCAGGAAAACGGTTATACGCGAGAAGAAATGAAAATGATCTGGGAGACTCAAAAAATACTCGGTGATGATACCATTTGCATAAACCCAACCTGCGTGCGTGTGCCAGTGTTTTATGGCCACTCGGAGGCTTTGCATATCGAAACCCGCGAAAAGATTACTGCCAAAGCGGTTCGAGATTTGCTCCAAGCTGCACCGGGTGTTGTCGTCGTTGATAAATGTGAGCCGGGGGGTTACCCAACCCCCGTTTCGGATGCAGTTGATCGCGACGGTGTGTATGTGGGTAGGATTCGGGAAGACATCTCGTGCGCCCAGGGTATCAATATGTGGGTTGTATCGGACAATATTCGGAAAGGCGCGGCACTTAATAGCGTGCAGATAGCCGAGCATCTATTTAAGAGTGCTTAATGTCTATGTCAATTAGCGTTTGAAAAACGCGTCGAACTATTCACCGACAAGCCGAGTTTTAATAAATTGATCATAATGCTACATAAACGACCAGTTATTTGGATTGTATTATCGGCTTGCATTTGGCTGGTGACATCCAATGCCCAGGCTATCGGCTTGGGCCGCATAGTCGTGAATTCTGCGTTGAATCAACCACTTGACGCGGAGATATCGATAGCTTCGATTGAGAGCAATGTGCTTGAGAGTCTGGAAATCAGGTTGGCAACAGATTCTGACTTTCAACGTGCCAATATCTCAATTGAACCGGTCGTTAAGTTGCTGCAATTTAATGTGATCAATGGTGAAACCGGTCCCTGGATCCATCTGACAACAGATGGCCCCGTTCGCACGCCGTTTCTACATTTTCTAGCCACCATAGAGTGGTCGGGCGGTAAGATTATTCGCGAATATACCGCCTTGCTTGACCCACCGGGTTACGACACTGTAGCTGGCCAGTCAATCGCGTTACCTAGTACGACTGATCAGCGGGTAATCCAGCCAGGTGATACTTACGAACCCGTCAGAAGTGGTGAGACGCTGATGGGTATTGCTACAAGTATTGATGTCGACAAAAGCGTGACCATATATCAGAGAATGTTCGCGTTGATGCATATCAATCCTGAAGCGTTTATTCGTGGCAACATGAATCTGATCCGAGAAGGCGCTACGTTGATTATTCCTTCTGCTGACATGATGGCGGGCATTTCAAGAATTTTGGCTAGAGAGGAATATACTCGTCAGCTATCGGACTGGATTGACTATCACCAGGGCATTGCACAGGGCAGGTCACAGTCTGGTGAAAGGCTCTGGGTATCATTGATACCGGGGGATGAAAAGGTCGTTGTCAAAGAGGTTGAAAAAATAGTCGTCAAGGAAGTGCCGGTTGAAAAGGTCGTTGTGAAAGAGGTTGAAAAATTAGTCGTCAAGGAAGTGCCAATTGACACGATAAAGGCAAGCCAGGACAGCAAGCGCGAAAGCGCTGATGCAACTACAACCACCACGACCGGGGAGTATGTTCTCAGGATTGTTCAACCAGATTCGAACATCCCATCCGTAGCACAGAGCAAAGACTCCGATGTGGTACCGGTGCCAGCTGATCAGCCGTCTATCGATCCTGAGTTAGAGAAAGTGAAGTACCGCCTAACGCTGACCGAGGAAAACTTGGCGTCGACGGAGCTCGAGAATGAGAAACTGTTACGCCAAATCGCATTGTTAGCCGAACAGATCGACAAGTCGGCCAGGCTGATTGCCTTGCAAGATGAAGCGCTCGCATTGGCGCAGCAACAGGCAACACTGCGAGCTCAGGAAGCTGCAGCAGCGTCTCAAGCTCAGTCAACGGATACAGCCACTCAAGGTTCACAGGCTTCGGTAGACCAGACAGCAGGTAACGGCGATCAGACAATCGTAGCGGCCACTTCGAGCGCAGCTGACGATGGTTCACAGGCATCAATCGATCGGACTAGCGTAGCGGCCACTTCAGACGCTGGAAGCGGTGGCTCGCAGAGCCCGTCAGATCAAAATACGAGTACCAACAGTGGAATAGATGTGAAGGTCGCATCTCAGCAGGGCAGCGACTCTTCAGAGAAGGCCGTGGTGACCTCTTCAAGTACACCCGAAGGCGAGGAAACCAAGGAACCAGGCAACCTGACTTCCGCAACAGAGAAGCAATCCGGACAGCAAAAAACCTCCGGCATCACAACAACTGCTGTATCGATAGACTCAGATGATCGTGGATCTGCGGAGTCGCTGACAGATGTAATTCGCAACCTGTCCACGATTGACGGATTCAAAAAGCTTTACCAAGAGAACGAGCAGCTTGTTCTAATGTTAAGCGCAGCAATCATGCTGATCCTATTGCTGCTGCTACTGGTTTTGCGGAGAAAACGATTGTCCAGTCCAGATGATACGCCGTCTGGGATGATGCCGATCGTGGTGCCAGCGGCCACTCGTGAGCGAGATATAGGAAATTCTGCCCGACAGGCTACTGGTGCGGAGCCACGGGATGACTCCAACGCCCGTTCTGAAGAATCGAGAATATCGGACAAATCGGATCACGCGTCGACTGATGGCGGTAAGGCGACCGATCCGATTTCTGAGGCGGAGATTTACCTCACCTACGGTCACCATGATCAGGCTGAGCGCGTGCTGGCGTCCGCGATTCTTCGCGAACCAACCAGAACTGATTTCAAGCTGAAGTTGCTCGAGGTCTACCAGGCGCAAGGGGACTTGGAAAAGTTTGAACAGATGGCCGGCCAGCTGTCTACATCTTTGCCAGTGGATTCCTCTGAATGGATATCAGTCGCTCAAATGGGTCGCGCCCTGTCTTCGAACAATTCACTTTTTACAGCAACACCTCTCAGTCGTCGTGAAGCAGACAATGAAGTAGCCAGTGACGGCGATACTTGGACTGAAGAAATCGGGATTGATCTTGAACTTGAGGAGCCAGGGGTAGAATTGGTAACCCCTACGATCAGTTCACCGCCAGACGTGCAACCGGATGAAACCAGGCGATCATCGTCGACTGATTTGGAATTGTCAGAGGATGCGGTCAAACATCCCGTAGAGGAAACAGTCTACGATCCAGAACTCTCTGATACGGATGATTCGACCGAAGATCCCGATAACGCCGATAGTATGGATGTTGGGACTCGCCTTGATCTTGCCCGGGCCTATATTGAAATGGGGGACAACGGTGCCGCCAAGAATATGCTCAACGAAGTGGTACAACACGGCGATGCGAATCAGCGGGCAAGTGCTCAGGCGATGCTGGTGACTCTAGACAATAAATAATCTACAAATTCGCGGTAGATGATCTGATTAGGTTCGTACTGTACCGCTAGCCAGATCCTGCACAAACTCGATAACGTTATCACACAGTTCTGCCGTCGGTTGCCCACTGTCATCTAGATTGGCCCTAATTGTATCGACCAATGCCGAACCTACGACCGCAGCATCCGCAAACTCGTTGATAGTGTGAACCTGTTCTGATGACTTTATTCCAAACCCTACTGCAAGCGGTAGATCGGTCATCTCTCGTAGTTGAGTGATCGCCTTTTTGACAGTTTCAGGATCAGCAGAGCGTGTGCCGGTTATACCGGTTATCGACACATAATAGACAAAACCACTGGTATTCTGTAGAACAGATATGAGGCGTTTATGGTCTGTGGTAGGCGTCACCAAGCGAATCCAGTGAAGGCCAGCCGTTAGGGCGGGATGACAAAGCTCTTCATCTTCTTCAGGAGGCAGGTCTACAATAATGAGTCCGTCGACACCCGACGAATAGGCATCATTCACAAACTTCTGACTACCATACTGATAAATAGGGTTGAAGTAGCCCATCAGAATAATGGGTGTCTGGGAGTCTTCTTGCCGGAAATCCCTGACCATCCCAAGAGTGCCTTTTAAGGTCGCGCCTGACTTCAAAGCGCGCTGGCTTGCTGCTTGTATAGCTGGTCCATCAGCCATGGGGTCTGAAAAAGGCATGCCCAGTTCGATAATGTCGGCACCGGCTGCGGGTAGCCGGCTCAGAAGATCTCTGGATATGGATGGAGTTGGATCCCCGGCCGTTAAGAAAGTAATGAGTCCACCACGAGAGTCACTGGCGATCTGTGCGAATTTTCGAGTCAGTCTGGTCTCTACTCCGATGCCGCTCACAGTTCCACTCCCAATGCGTGGGCGATAGTGAAAACATCTTTGTCTCCGCGGCCGCACATATTCATGACTATCAGGATGTCTTTATCAAGCGTAGGCGCAATCTTGGCAACGTGTGCCAGTGCGTGGGCAGGTTCAAGAGCAGGGATAATGCCTTCTGTCCGGCAACATAATTGAAATGCATCCAATGCTTCGCTGTCAGTTACCGATACATATTCGACCCGACCTACATCATTTAGCCATGAGTGTTCAGGGCCGATTCCAGGATAGTCTAGCCCGGCAGAAATAGAGTGTGCATCGATAATCTGTCCGTCGGAATCTTGGAGCAGATACGTTCGGTTACCATGCAAAACGCCAGGCATTCCGCCAGTCAGCGAAGCAGCATGTTTACCTGAATCAACGCCAAGACCCGCTGCTTCCACGCCTATGATCCTTAAATTGTCGTCAAGAAAGGGGTGGAACAGGCCCATAGCGTTTGAACCACCGCCAATACAAGCAACCAATACATCCGGAAATCGGTTTTCTGCCTTGAGAATTTGTTCCTTCACCTCGCGGCCTATCACACTTTGGAAGTCCCGAACCATGGCCGGGTAGGGATGTGGACCTGCAACAGTGCCGATGATATAGAAGGTGTCTTCCACGTTAGCGACCCAGTCTCGAAGTGCTTCATTCATTGCGTCTTTGAGAGTCGCTGTTCCGCTCTCCACCGGGATTACCTCGGCTCCCAGTAATTTCATTCTGAAAACGTTGGGTGCCTGGCGTTCTATGTCTGTTGATCCCATGTAGACGACACAGGGTAGATCGAAAAGAGCACAAACTGTAGCGGTTGCAACGCCATGTTGTCCTGCGCCTGTTTCCGCGATAATGCGTTTTTTGCCCATTCGACGAGCAAGCAGAATCTGACCTAGTGTGTTGTTAATCTTGTGGGCACCAGTATGATTCAGCTCGTCACGCTTGAAATAAATACGCGCACCACCGAGTTCCTGAGTCAGGCTTTCGGCGAAGTAAAGCGGACTTGGGCGACCGATGTAATGCTCTGCAAAAAAGTCGAAATCTGACTGAAAGCTTGGGTCAATCTGGGCCTGGTTGTAGGCTTCCTCAACCTCAAGAATCAGTGGCATGAGTGTTTCCGCCACGAAACGACCGCCAAACATTCCGAAATGACCGGTTTCGTCCGGACCACTACGATAAGATTCTGGCTTTGCGCTATTTGTTGGCATGTGTGAGTTATAGTGTGTAGCTGGAATGGGAGCTATGATCTATTGTACCAGCGTCTGCTAAGGCGGCTGTAATCAACCTTCGGTCAAGTCGAATCAGATAGCACGACCGACTCACAATTTGTAAGGCTGCTATTTAGTCCTGAGTACAGTGTTTTATCTCTAATAATCAATTTCAGCGTAACCGGGTGTTCTAGCGACAGGGTGCAAGATGATTTCGAATGGTATTTCTCGATTGGCAATGTGTCTTGAATACGATGGCAGTAATTATCATGGCTGGCAGATACAAAAAGGGGTAGTAACGGTGCAGGAGACGTTGGAAGAGGCAGTGTCCAGCGTTGCGGATGAACAGATTCAGGTGATTACGGCAGGCCGGACAGATGCAGGAGTGCATGCGACGGGGCAGATTGTTCACTACGATACTCGGTCCAATCGGTCGCGCCAAGCATGGCTGCGGGGTACCAACTCTAATTTGCCGGAGTCCGTTGTTGTGTCGTGGGTGTTACCGGTGCCGGCTACTTTTCATGCACGGTATTCTGCACTCACCCGGTCCTATCGCTATGTCTTACTGAATAGACTGGTGCGGCCGACCTACCTGTCCCGGCGAGTTTCCTGGGACTACAGACCACTTGATATAAACAAGATGAAGGTAGCGGCGAAACCTTTGCTTGGTGAACACGACTTTAACGCATATCGGGCGGTATCATGCCAATCAAATACATCGACCCGAATTATCCACGAACTTGAAATCAATCAGAAAGAAAGCTGGATTTGGTTCGACATAAAAGCGAATGGGTTTCTTAAGCACATGGTTCGGAACATAGTCGGGGTCCTTGTAGCTGTTGGTGCAGGTGAATCCGAGCCCAACTGGTCTAGCGAAGTGCTGGAGACACGTGATCGAACGATGGGCGGTGTAACAGCCACACCCGATGGACTGTATCTGTGCAGTGTTTC
>Ga0315338_1003411_pt1 | contig 13905 bp, 9 predicted proteins | sample ASW8metaG_FD_204518 | JGI IMG/M metagenome (GOLD analysis project Ga0315338, IMG submission 204518) | Ammonia-oxidizing marine archaeal communities from Monterey Bay, California, United States - ASW #8 | ecosystem: Environmental > Aquatic > Marine > Coastal | place: USA: California | collected... | reverse complement strand
CGAATCCCTTCGACACTTGCCGACAGCAGGGCCGGCGTACGGGCGGGGATAGACGAATTCTCCACATCCGCAGCCGACGAAAGCGAGTAAACCAAAACAACGTTCGGATTGCCCGTGGCCGCCAACGAAGCTTCCAACCCTCGTATAAAACCAACCACCACCAAGACCAACAGCACAACAATCGTCAGTCCGACAAATGTCAGCGCGCTGCGCGACGGTCGCCGGAAAAGATTCCGCACACCGTAGTCCCAGGGGAGTCGTTTTTGCGTAAGCATATGTTTCTTTCCTGTTGCTTGGCTAAAAGCTGCTTAGCGGCGAACGTAAACACCGTTAGCTAACAAAGAAAAATTCCCGCTGTCATCCTTCTTCGCGACACCCTGCACGACAACCATATCTTCTACGTTGACTTCCAAAAGTTGTCGGGTGTCGATCGAAAGCAACCGCCCAGTCTGATCAACCACTTTGACGAGAGTGGTGCAACCCAAGCGCTCGGTAGCACAGCAATCACCGTTGCAGATTTCATCTTCAGCGGCATCCTCACCCTCAGCCACGACGGTAATCGAAGCATCCAGCAGCGTGAATGCAGAGCGTCCTTCAACCCAGGGGCTCGTCGCCCCACCAATGCGTCCCACAATAACTACTGGGGTGCCATCTTCCGCCGATTCGCGTGCAGCGATCACACCCAAGGCACCTTCAGGCTCTTCTTCAAGCAGGTACAAGCTCTTATCGATCGACTCGGCAACTGCGGCGGACGAGGCTACAGACTCGCTGGAAGAGCTACAGCCAGCAAGCCAGGGCAGGCTCACGACACTAGCCAATAGGAAAGAGGTCAATGTTTTCATCTCTGTTCTCCGTGTTTTTAGATTGATCCAAGCAGGTGCTATTCACTTGGCATGGGAATTAACTATTCGCGCAAGCAGACCGGGTACTAGCAAATAGGCGAGGCAACGAACCTGCGGAGTCCGTCAGCTAAAGACGCATAAAGAAAATCGTCTAAATAGACGACTCGCGCGCTGTAAATCAGGCGAGAAAACGGCAGAGTTGAGCGCATTTCTGCAGCGCAGTTTGCGATTGGAAATCGCTAGCAGCAAACCAGCTAGCATCTGAATCGCTGACTTGCAGAGAAGCTGCCGAACCGAGAGCAGGACAGCAAGTAAAAAATTCTTGGAATTGAAGCCGCGTTACCGCCTCACTCGAGACAATACGTGGCATGGGAGCCTGACAGCACCAGCACTGATGCTCACACGGCACATCTTTCTGCGGGCTTGCGGGCTGCTTGGTAGAGGCTGGCAACTCACAAACATGCTTACAGTGGCAGCAACATTGCTCCGCAGCAGTCGTACTCACTTTAGCAGCAAACACAGGATTACCCCGCGCGCAAAACGCGTGCACCTGCTGAAGGCAACTGCCTCCAACAAGCATAACCGCTAACAAAGCGGCAAATCGTTTTGAGTAGGAGTGTTTACAATACATGCTAGCTAATATGTGGGTGTGGATACCTGAGTCTATAGAAGTATCGGCGTCTGATAATAGGGATATTAACAGTTTTCCTGAGGACCGCAACGCTGCCATGCATGCGGCTTACCGATATGCCTTCCAAGACAACGGCCTCTTAACAAAGCGTATCGAGGTCGGTGGCTAATAGCAAACCAAGGGCACCAAATTATCTGTTTTCCCCTAGGAAACCATCCGCGACACCACCCTCCTGAGGGGAGCACCTACTCCTTGAGGACGCCCCTCTCAAGGTTCTAAAGCAGTTGAACAGAGGACAATATAGTCTCCACAGGGCGATTGATCAGACTTACTTCTTTCACCAAGAATTCTACAAGAGGCAGGCCATAGCGTTATTTCATGGTATTCACCAACAGTTTGTTCAGCAGCACCCCCAACAAGAGCCAGCTACCCGTTGTAACGAGGATAAGGAGTATAGCGGCCAATAACGTCAGAAATCATGCTCACCAACAAGCCCCTTCGGCACGAGAGGTTACTATTCGTCCTAATATAGAAGAGTACACTGCAATCCTCTCTATCTATACCGATGCCTGCAACTAGTACTCAATCCGATCTCCCACTTCGCCGACCTCGCGTGCTGCACCTTTCGTATTCCTGCGCGCCTGGCTGGGGATCCGAGCCCGGGGTAGGGTGGAATCGCGCAGTCGAAATGGCCAATCATTGCGATGTCTGGGTTGTTTGCAACGAAGAAGATTGCCGGGCCTGGATCGAAGATTATTTAGCCAAGCACCCCGATAACCCACACCTGAAATTCATCTACATACCGCATGAGCGCGTCGACAAACTTCTGACACGCTTACCCGGCTGCTTTTATGTCGCTTACAATCGATGGCATCGCCGCGCGTACCGCGAGATCTGTCGACTGCACCAAGAAATCAATTTCGATCTCGTCCACCAAATCACTTTCTGCGGTTACCGCGAACCTTCGTACTTATGGAAGCTCGGCGTTCCCTTTGTTTGGGGACCCGTCGGTGGAACGCAAAATTACCCCTGGCGTTTTGTATCGCCGGTGTGTGGGCTAAAGGTCCTATCTGAAGCGTTTCGCAGCGTTCTCAACACAATTCAATTACGTTGCAGCCCAAGAGTGAAACAGGCTGCCCGCAGTGCCTCTGCCATTTTTGCAGCCAATAGCACTGCGGCCAGCGATATCAAAAGCACCACCGGAGTCGAGGTTCTCAAGTTACTAGACATTGGCCTGGAACCTGTTAACGGCCCCACTACACCAGTTTCTCGACAAGCAGGCCCGTTACGAATCCTCTGGTCGGGAGTGCTTGAAACCCGTAAAGCACTCGAACTGCTCATCGAAGCCGTTGCTCTACTGCCAGAAGACGTCGATTGCCAAGTCCAAGTACTTGGCGAGGGCCCCGCCCAAACAAGATGGCAACGTCTTGCTGCACGTCGCGGGGTCGCTTCTCGCTTTCAATGGACCGGTCGACTACCAAGAGACGAGGCAGTGGCCCAATTAAATGACGCCGATGTGTTTGTATTCACCAGCCTACGCGATACCGCAGGCACCGTATTGCTAGAAGCAATGGCCTCCGGAACACCTATCATCAGCATCGACCACCAAGGTGCAGCGGACATCGTGGACGAGAAAATTGGTTTTAAAGTCGCTCCCACAAATCGTCGCGACGTTTCACAACAAATGAGTGTGATTATTGCCCGGCTAGCTCGAAATCCCGACTTATTGGAATCCTTCAGCCTGGCAGCAAAACAGATGGCCGCTGACTTCACCTGGTCGCACCAGGCCCAGCGAATTTCAGAGGTGTACGACTCAATCTTCGAGTCCGAGGGGAAAGATTGTCGCTGTGCTGTTCCAGCAAAAGCACAATTACCCCTGCTCAGCGTCTTAGACGCCGTCTACGAGGATCAGGTAGGGCTTGGCCAGAGTGCTACTTAGTGCTAGATTATGTGGTTTGGTAGACCCTGGGCGCGAGTTCTCACGCCGCTTGGTGAAAGTCTTTGGAAGCAGCGAATTGCGTAGCTGTTTCCAGATTTTCTAAGCGGAGTCAAGGAGGGAGTAGCCTGTGCCATAGGGACCGCCCGCTGATGTTGCCAGACGAGGTTTGCAGACAAATTCGAAAACACTTCGGATTGAAAGCTGATGCCAGCGTAGCTTCAATTGGCAGAGCGCCGCATTCGTAATGCGGAGGTTGCGGGTTCGACTCCCGCCGCTGGCTCTTTGGTGCATTGCACGGCGGTCGGGATGCCTGAGGTAGGCAGCCAGAACAGAGAACAAGAAAAGCATTTTTTGCAGAGCAGAATTAATTCAGGAGTTGTCACGCTATGTCGCAAATTGTCGACGTTGACCTAAAGCAGATTGTCGTTGCTAACAGCACTTTTGGCCCCAATGAGATCCACCAGATAGCTGCAGCAATTTCAGCCGATTACAACAATTTTCGGTTGCTTCGCGATTCGGTAGCTGAATTGGAACAACAAGAAGGTCGCACACCTGCAGCTTCGGCTCGTTTGGGTGTTTGCCAGTATTTGCTCGGCAGATACAGCGACGCAGTGCAGACACTCACAAATGCCGATGGCGGAGCCTTGACGCATTTTTATCTCGGTAAAGCTCAGCTGGCTTTAGAAAACTACGCCGCAGCTCAAGCAGCCTACGAATCAGCTGAACGTGCCGGCTACAACCTCGATGATGTCATCTTGGCCCAAGCTGAGGCCAAACGCTACATGGGCGACACCCAAGGAGCCTTGCAGCTTTTAGATGGGCTCTCAGGTGCTGTCGAGCAGACAGCTGAGTACCTGTATCAACGCTCGGCGACAGTTTCTGCCTTAGGTGGCAACTCGACCGAAGTCGTCGCTCTGCTAGAGCGAGCTGTCGAATCTAACGGCAGCCATGCCGGAGCTTTGTTCGGCCTCGCCCTCGAAAACGACCGACACGGCAACGACGAATATGCCCGCCAGTTGTACGAACGAGCAGCAGCTCAGTTCCCCTCGCACATCGGCACCCTGCTCAATTTGGGCCTACTGTACGAAGATCTCGAGCATTTTGAGCGGTCGAAGCAGTGTTATCAGCGTATTTTAGACGTTTTCCCCAGCCACGGGCGAGCTCGACTATTCTGCAAAGACGCCGACGCCTCGAGCGACATGTACTACGACGAAGAAGCACGCCGTCGTCAGGACCGTTTGGCTCAGATTCTTAGCGTTCCTGTCACCGACTTCGAACTCTCCGTTCGCAGCCGTAATTGCCTGCAAACAATGGGCGTCATGACGTTGGGCGATCTCACCGAAACCACCGAACAGGATTTGCTTTCCAGCAAGAACTTTGGCGAAACCTCGCTGGTCGAGATTCGCGAAATGCTCACCTCCAAAGGACTGGAATTAGGCCAATTTGCTGTCGGCTGGAAGGAAGAAGAGCCCGCCTACGACACCGCCACCATGAGCGACGACGAAAAGGCACTGCTTGACCGACCGATTTCCGACCTCAACCTTTCGGTTCGTGCTCGCAAGTGCATGGTCCGACTAGGTTTGTCGACTATCGGCGAGCTACTTCGTCGCACCGGCGACGATCTGCTGGAATGCAAGAACTTTGGCGTCACCAGCTTGATCGAAGTTCGCGAAAAGCTTACCGAAGCCAACCTCAAGCTGCGTGGCGACTGAGACTGCTTGGCGAACACCTCTTTGCCAGCAGGACGGAGAATTGAGTGTTGAAAGACGGCGTTCCGCAAACCGACGGTAGCGACACAATGTCCGATCCGTTCCGGTTCGACCTCCATCGTGTCGATAGCGGCACGTATGCGCGGCTTGCAACCCTCAACACCCCTCACGGCCCCATCGAAACCCCAACTTTCATGCCCGTTGGCACCTTGGGGACAGTCAAGGGCGTCGATATCAGCCGGGTCCGAGAAACCGGTGCCCAGATGGTACTCGCAAACACCTACCATCTAGCATTACGCCCCGGCGAAGAGACCGTCGCCGCTCTCGGCGGACTCCACGAGTTCATGGGCTGGGATGGGCCAATTCTCACCGACAGTGGGGGGTTTCAAGTCTTCAGCTTGGCTGAACGTGCGAAAATCACCGAGCAAGGCGTCTCTTTTCGCTCCCATATCGACGGATCTCCCATCGAGCTCACGCCAGAGCGCTCTGTGGAAATCCAAGAAGCCTTGGGTAGCGACTTTGCAATGGCATTCGACCACGTCGTCGAGTTGCCCAACTCGGCCGAGATGATTGCCGAGGCCACCTGGCGCAGCGTTCGTTGGGCCGAAAGATGCCGAAAAGTCGCCACCAGGCCCAATCAGGCACTACTGGCCATTGTCCAAGGCGGCCTCGACCAGAACCTCCGCCGCGAATGTGCTCAAGCGTTAGTCGAAATGGACTTCCCAGGCTACGCGATTGGCGGCCTCAGCGTTGGCGAGCCTCCAGAGGAGATGTACCGAACCCTCGATTCAACCGTCCCCGAGCTACCCTCAGATCGCCCCCGCTACCTAATGGGCGTCGGTCGACCCGAAGATCTAATCGAAGCGGTCGGTCGTGGTGTCGACATGTTCGACTGTGTTATGCCAACCCGCAACGGGCGAAATGCCTTGGCGTTCACCGACAAAGGGCCCCTACGGCTGCGAAACGCTGCCCACGAGCTAGAAAAGCGACCGCTAGAGGAGAACTGTCCTTGCCCCGCTTGCCAACATAGCCGTGGCTATCTCCGCCATTTATTCCAGGCAAAAGAGATGCTGGGCCCGATTTTGACCTCGATTCACAATCTCACCTATTACCAAGGGCTCATGGCTCAGGCCCGCCAAGCCATCGAAGCAGACTGCTACACGGCATTTCGAGAAGAGAAGCTGCGTGGTTGGGGTCGGCTTTAAGAGGGTCGCGGCGGCGAGAGGACAACTGCATTAGTCCCGCCACTCAAGTACGAACCACCCAGGACTCTCCGGTCGCCCTTGTCCCTTACGGTGCTTCGATTTATGATACGTCGATCTTAGCTAGGCGTTAGGCTTGGCTCGGGCAACGGGTCTGGCATCGTCTGAGGCGTGTCGGGCCGTTTCTGTTCAGTAGTGAGGGCCAAATCGGGCAGCCGCCTGAGGAAAGTTCACCTCGCGGCAAAATCAGACCAAGTACATAAACTTGGTGGCTCGTAACTTACCTTTGAATCTATAAGCGAAAAACCGAAGTGGACTTCAACCAGTTAATCCTGCTCGCTCAAGGCGCCGATGGTGCTGAGCAAACATCGCCATTTAGTGGCATGATGATACCATTGGCGATCATTATGGTGCTGTTCTACTTCATGATCCTTCGGCCGCAAAAAAGCAAAGAACAGTCAATGCGTTCGATGATCGAAAATCTCAAGGAAAAAGACCGCATCGTCACCATCGGTGGCATTCATGGCATCGTCACCAATGTACAACGCGACAAAGACGAAGTATCTATCCGTATCGATGAGTCGACCGGTGCCAAAATTCGAGTCGGCATGTCGGCTATCAGCCGCGTTGTCACCGACGAAGACAAAAATGAAAAGAAAAACGAAAAGAAAAAAAACTAAGCGCTGCAACCTCTCAACGCATCAGTAAAACAATTTAAATACAACCTCCCCATAATGGGAGCACAGGTCTAAGTAGTTAGACATAACCACGGGTTAGTAAAAAGATGATAAGCATGATCGGAAACAATGCGTCGAGTCTGGCTGGGGATGGATTCCAGCGATTGGTCTTGGCTTTGGTTTTAATCTTCGGCACCACCAGCCTGGCGATGGCTCAGGAGTCCGACGCTCCTGAAACGAATCAGACCACTCCGGCGGCCGAAACTACTGAAGATACAGCTGCGTCACCGGCAGAATCAACTCCCGCACCGCCTGCGGCTGCTACTGAGACCGACGGGGAAGCCCCGGCCGAAGAAGCATCCAGCCTTCCCGGTTTTATCCTACTAGCAACGGTTATTGCCTTATTTGTAGTGCCCATGTTCTTGGGGAGCTCAATCTCCAAGTCGCTGAAGATGCCCGACCATAGTTGGAAATTCTCACTCGCCATCGGCACATTGGCCGCCGCCGCGGTGGTTATTTACCAAGGGGAAATCAAGTTCGGCCCCGACCTTAGCGGTGGTATCACGCTGATCTACGAGCTCCAAGACACCAAAGCCAAAGCCGCCGAAGAAGCGATCGCAGGCGACCCCAACGAAGAGCAAGACCAATCCGTAAATGCCCAGCGAGAACTCGTTCGGCAGCTCATTGCCGCACTCAGCAAGCGGGTCGATCCCAGCGGTACCAAAGAAGTCACCATTCGCGAGTACGGCCTAGGCCAAATCGAAATCATCATTCCCAAAGCAAGCCAGCAGGAACTCGACTACATCGAGCGTCGAATTTACACAGCAGGTGCCTTGGAATTCCGCATCACCGCTTCCCCCGTGTTTGCCCAGCATCGCCAAATCATCGACATCGCCAACACACTCCCACCTGGCGAGAAAGAAGTCTTCCTAGGCGACAAAAAAGTCGCCGAATGGATGGCCTACCAAGTCGATCGATTCGGCCCCGCCTCACATCTCGTTACCCGCACGGCTGGCGATACCCCGCAAGCCCTAGTAATGATGGACGATGGCTTCGACGTTACCGGCGACAACCTCGATCAATCCACTTCAGGCTTCGACGAAAAAGGGCAGCCGAATGTCCGATTCAGTTTCGATACGCTTGGCTCCTTCCGCTTTGGCCAGCTAACCGGAAAGCACGTTCCCAATCCCTCAGGCCAAGAATATCATCTCGGCATTCTTCTGGATAAAACCCTACTATCGGCTCCATCCATCCGAGAGAAGATCACAGGGCAGGGCACAATCTCCGGCGGTGGCATGACCCGGGAAGATGTCGACTTTACCGTGGGCATCCTCAATGCCGGTAGCCTGCCAGCCGCACTGAACAAAGATCCCATCAGCCGCGAACAGATAAGCCCGACCCTTGGTGCCGAAACTGTCGAAATGGGCAAGAACGCCATCCTCTGGTCGTTGGGTATCGTGATGGTATTCATGGCTATCTACTACCGCTTCGCAGGCATCGTTGCCTGTGTTGCCTTGGGAGCCAACCTGCTATTAATCCTCGGCTTAATGGTACTTTTCAAAGCCGCTTTCACCTTACCCGGTTTAGCCGGTTTGGTACTGACCATCGGTATGTCCGTCGACGCCAACGTGCTGATCTTCGAGCGTATCCGCGAGGAACGTAACCGCGGAGCCGCCCTACGGATGGCCATCCGCAATGGTTTTGCTCGTGCAACACAAACCATTGTCGACGCCAACGTCACGACGTTGATCACCGCGATCGTCATCTACAAAATCGCGCCCGATAACGTCAAAGGATTTGGTGTCACACTGATCATCGGTATCGTGATGAGTATGTACTCGGCAATTTTCTTGTCGCGACTAATCTTCGATGTCGCCGAAAAGAGCCGCAACATCACCGAACTTGGCATGGCCCAGATTATCGGCAAAACCAATTTCGATTTCCTTAGCAAACGATTTATCGGTGCTGTGGCATCGTTTATTCTGATCGCAATTGGTATCGGAGCGGTAGCCCAGCGAGGCGACGACTTACTGAACATCGACTTCACTGGCGGTAGCTCGGTCACGATGGTCCTCAACGACGACGCCAAGATGCCTTACACCGAGGTGAAAGATCTGCTCGACGAGACCGTACTCAGCGAAAAGAACCTCTCGCTGGTAGAAGTGGGCGATAGCCAAACGCAATACAAAGTAAGCAGCGTCAACCAAGACGTAAATGAAGTGCAAGGTATCTTGCACGAAACATTCGGCGACAAACTAAAAACTTACCGCGTTGAATTGAAAGACGTCGCCTCACTCACCAGTCAGACTGGCCCCATCGACAATTCGCTGCAACTGGTTAATTTCCAAGAAGAGACCGAGGAAGCAGCCGAGGAAGAACCTGCTACCGAAGAAGCCAATACAGAAGAAGAATCTGCTACAGAAGAAACGGCCGAAACCGAGGAAAAACCAGCTACCGAGCAGTCCGCAGATCCCTTCACAGGGGGCACCAGTGCAACGCTCAACTTCAACATGGGTGATAGCGAAGAACTCGACTCCGGCATTAGCTACGAGTCGGTTGCTCAACTAGTTCAGGATGCTCTCGAAGCAACCGGACACGGCGGAGCAGCGATGGCAGTCTCCAACGACAACTACCAAGAAGGCAGTGCCCGTCGTTTTGCCGATTGGGATGTCAAACTCGCCTTGCCAGAAGCGGAAGCCAACAAAGTCTTCACCCAGTTGCAAACCGTCACCAACAGCCAGCCCATCTTTCCCTTGTCCAGCAAGATCGGGGGCCGTGTGGCAGGTCACATGAAGACTTCGGCGATTGCTGCCATCGTCATCAGCCTGGTTGGCATCGTCGGCTACATCTGGCTACGATTCCAGCACGTCATGTACGGTTTGGCCGCCGTGGTCGCATTGATTCACGACGTCCTTGTAACCTTGGGTATGATTGCCCTCAGTGCCTTCGTGGTCAGCAGTATCCCCGGCCTAGCCGATGCGTTACTGATCGAAAAATTCCAGATCAGCCTGCCGATCGTGGCGGCCTTCCTAACGATCATTGGTTACTCGCTGAACGATACCATCGTCGTGTTCGACCGTATCCGCGAAGTCAAAGGCAAGAGCCCCGATCTCACCGGCGATATTATCAACACCAGTATCAACCAAACCCTCGGACGTACGTTGCTAACTTCGTTGACAACATTACTCTCCGTAATTTTGCTCTACGTACTTGGCGGAGCAGGCATCCATGGTTTTGCCTTTTCGCTGGTCGTTGGTGTGATCGTCGGTACCTACAGTTCGATCTTCATCGCCTCTCCAACACTTCTCGCCATGAGCACTTGGGGCAAGCCCAAAGCAACAACCAACGGCACCCAATCCGCCTAAGAACGTCGCTTCCTGCGCTCTGGCCACACAAGAGCTTATACAAGGACTTCGTTTGGGTGCCCGGGGCTTAGCGCTAGCGTGCCCCGGAGTGCTTTGTTTACTGTGGCTAAGCCGAAGGCGATGCCACGGCTGGCCAAATCACACGGCCAACTATTCAACTTGGCTCGCCACCCGCTCCGCCAACGGATCGCGAGGAGCAGCATAAGCTCCAAAGTCATTAAAAAAGTGCCGCTTCGCAAACCGATAAGCCCAACTCTTTTCCGGGATTTCGTTCGCTGTGTTGTATTGCGAAGGCCGAGGTATCATCGACAGCAGCTCAGCTGCGGCACTCTTCCGGGCGGTCGTATCTTTGGCCTCATGCAAAACAGTAAGCTCATGCAACAGGTCAGGCCGCTCCAGCACAATACATCCTCGTGTATGCGAGGCCGCTAACTCGCGAAAGTCAGTGAGAAACTGCGAATCATTAAAAGTCTCGGCCAGCGGACGTTCGTCGTATATCGAATCTTTGGCAAACTGCACTATCGGGCAAGGCTCGATATCGCCCCAAGGCGATATGTGATGAGTAAACCCAGTCGCAGCTGGGCACAAAGCCTGCCCATCGGCATCGTAATAAGCATCCACAATCCCGATCGCTTTTTTCACTCGCATATCAACAACAAACTGTCGAATCCGCAGCTGCTCCTCAGGAGCGAGGGCTAACTCCACTGAAGCCTCAGGCCCCATCGGTCTATATGTGTGATACCACATATACAGCACCCCCAGTTCGATCAGCCGGTCGACCCAGGCTTCGTTCACCAAGTCGTCGAGATTGGTTTTGCATACGCTCGTGCAAACGCCAGTCACCACGTTATGCTTCACGCAGTTGCGAATGCCTTCCATCGTCTTATTAAGAACGGCCTCGCCCCCGCGTCGTTGGTCGCTGACGATCTCGCTACCTTCGACACTGATCAGCGGCGTCACGTTGCCGCATTTGCGAAGCTCTGCCGCAACCTCATCCGTGATGAAATGCCCGTTCGTAAACACCTGAAAGTAACATTTCGGATGCCGACGAAAGATCTCCAAAATATCGGCATGCATAAACGGCTCACCACCGACAATGCCAAAGAAGTAATTCCCCTGCTCGTTGGCTTCGCGAATGACGCGAGAAAGAGCTTCGACCTCAATTTTTTCTTGCTTGGCAGCCACATCCACCCAACAGCCTTGGCAACGCAGATTACAACTGTTAATGATCGAGATATACAAAAACGGCGGGAAAAAATCGCCCTTAGCCAGCCGACGCTTATGCTTTTGGATCGCCACTGCCCCCTTGAAACCAAAGTTCCAGGCAAGCTTCCACAGCAACCGCAGGTCGGTCTCGGTCAGCAGCCGTTTGGCGTAGCGTAGGTACATATAATTCGCCAGAAAAATCGCTAAAACTAATCCAAATCTCGAATTTGGCTCGATAGTCAGAAGCCAAATTTTGGCTCTTCCACCAGGCAGGCCGGCACCCATTTTACCGAGAAAATCACGGGAACAGCCACAATTATGCCCCAGGATGCTCCTAGACACCAGCCACACCGCTAAAAGTGGATAGCCGCATCCTAGTAATTCCCTCTCTATGACGCTCGACAGCACGTATTCCGCTGCTTAGAATTGCGCGCTTGCCCGCTATTGTGCCGGGCGTCCTACCAACCCCGGAGCCTACCGGCTCACATGACTCTTCAAGTGGATCGTGAGCGGCTTGCTGCCGCCCACCGTACCGCCCGCTCCCAGTTGCTATCCGAACGCAACTCTCAAGGCCATTGGGTGGGAGAGCTTTCCAGTTCGCCGTTGTCCACGGCTACGGCTATCAGTGCGCTAATACTGGCCGAACCGGGAGGCATCAGCAGTGGTCTGCCAGACTACACACCGGGGCAGGAACCTTCGCACATCGACGAGATCTACCGCTGCGACCTCAGCGAAATGATCGTCCACTCCCTCCACTGGCTAGCCGAACAACAAAACGAAGATGGCGGCTGGGGCGATACCGACCGCAGCCTCTCGAACATTGCCACCACGATGTTGGTTCAAGCCGCTTTCCACCTCACCGGCGTGCCAGCAAAATACACCGACCTTTTGGATCGCGCAGACCAGTATGTCGAAGCCCAAGGAGGCCTGGCCGGTCTCAAGCGTCGCTTCGAAGGCGACAAAACATTCGCCGTCCCAATTATGGCCAACTGCGCCCTAGCCGATCTGATTCCCTGGCGCAAAGTTTCGTCGTTACCGTTCGAATTAGCTTGCCTGCCACAACGCTGGTATCACAAACTCAATCTGCCCGTGGTTAGCTATGCCATCCCCGCATTAGTTGCCATTGGTCAAGCAAAACATTACCACGCACCACCGCGCAATCCAATCATGCGTTGGATTCGTAACGCCGCCCGACAACGCAGTCTGGCCGTGTTAGAAGAAATTCAGCCCAGCACAGGCGGCTTTTTAGAAGCAACCCCGCTCACCAGCTTTGTAGTGATGAGTCTGGCAAGCATGGGTCTGGCCGATCACAACGTAGTACGCCGCGGAGTCGAATTCCTGTTAGCATCCGTACGACCCGACGGCAGCTGGCCAATCGATACCAATCTCGCCACCTGGAACACTTCGCAGGCCCTCACCGCTCTCGAAGAAAAAGCGGGCGACGATCCCAGCAACCAAGAGTTATCCGCAGACCCCACCCTACAAAAAACGCTCGATTGGCTGCTTAGCTGCCAACACACACAGCAACACCCATTCACTGGGGCCGCTCCCGGCGGCTGGGGCTGGTCCGACCTACCCGGCGCAGTCCCCGACGCAGACGACACCTCCGCAGCCTTGTTAGCGCTGTCCGCTTGGCATAAAAAATGGCCCCAAGACCGTGCACCCGAACTCAAACGGGCAGCCCTCGCTGGCGTTCACTGGCTTCTGGAACTACAGAATAGCGACGGAGGCTGGCCCACTTTTTGCCGCGGCTGGGGCCGTCTCCCCTTCGATCGTAGCTCCAACGACATCACCGCCCACGCATTACGGGCACTCCACGTCTGGCGAGATCGTTTGCGCTTAAAAAGTACCAACGCCTCCTACGCCCGGCGTATCGGCTCAGCCACACATGCCGGCCTACATTATCTGGAGCGAAACCAAGGCCAGGATGGTAGCTGGCTGCCATTATGGTTCGGCAATCAGGCCCATCCAGACGAGGCCAACCCCGTCTACGGCACGGCCAAAGTCCTGCTGGCCTACCAAGAGCTCGGCTTAGCAGACAGCGAACCAGCCAAACGAGGCGTTAAATGCCTGACCAATGTCCAATTGGCCTCCGGAGGCTGGGGGGCAGTACTCGGCAACACCGTAAATGAAGCCGCTGGCGACCTGGGATTGGGCGGCAGCGTCGAAGAAACTTCCCTGGCAATCGATGCCCTACTACCTTTCTGCGAGGGCAATCCTCAGGTCGCTTCCAGCGTCGAACAAGGCATTTCCTGGCTGATTGATGCCATCCAGGCCAATCGACACCTGGAACCGGCCCCCATCGGTTTTTACTTCGCCAAATTATGGTATTAT
>Ga0315338_1003410_pt1 | contig 13905 bp, 12 predicted proteins | sample ASW8metaG_FD_204518 | JGI IMG/M metagenome (GOLD analysis project Ga0315338, IMG submission 204518) | Ammonia-oxidizing marine archaeal communities from Monterey Bay, California, United States - ASW #8 | ecosystem: Environmental > Aquatic > Marine > Coastal | place: USA: California | collected... | reverse complement strand
GGCTGCTGCATATGTTGCATGGGCTAGCTTCTGTTAAATTCTGGCAACGTTCGCATAATATGATGCTATCTTTCACGGCATTGATAGCATTAGATAAATCGGCAGCCTCTTCTGGAGATAACCTTATTATGAAAAACGCTAATCGTTGAGCAGTTTTGGGACCTATTCCCGGGAGTTTATTAAGTTCTTGTATTAGTTTTGCTAAGGCAGGAGCTGCGGCAGGAATCGGATCTATCGCCATATTATTTCATCTCTATTTGTTTTGTTTCGGGATAACAAAGAATGCAATGGATTGCCTCCCAGCGATGGCATTGCAGAGTCTCAAGTATCGTGCCCAAATCATTGGGGTTGGTCTTAGAAGCCGAGCCCAGGTATATTCATACCTCCGGTTATAGCTCCCATTTTCTGAGCTGCTATCTCCTGAGTTTTGTTGAAAGCATCATTTACGGCTGTTACAACTAAATCTTGTAATAGTTCAATGTCCTCTGCAGCTTCCGGATCGATGGTTATAGATTCTATAGTCTGTTTCCCTGTCATAACCACCTTTACAACCCCACCACCTGAGCTACCTTCAACTGTTGATTTCTCTAGTTCTTCCTGTACTTTCTGTAGTTCTGCCTGAAGTTTCTGTGCCTGGCGCATCATATTCCGATTCATTCTATATTCTCCTCTACGATTCGGGCTCCCATTCCCAGTGCGGCGCGTACTAATGGGCTTTGTTGTATAGTTCTGTCGGGAGATTGTTTTGAAGGTTGATCGGAAAGCATTGGTTCTATTGAAAAAGATTTGCCAAATGACTTTTCTATGGCGTCGTAGACCATTTTACGACTATTCGGATCATCCATCTCTTCAATCATTCTATCTAAATTAGCTTGATTCCTAAATGGTAATATCATTACGTCGGTATCGGTCTCTAAAGCGCTAGCATCGCAGTCTCTCAGAAGGGCACCCAGCGTATATTTAATTCCTTTGCATCTGCTAAGTATTTTTAAGGCCTCTGTCCAGTTGTCTCTGATCTCGTCGTTGCTCTCATACTGTTCCTTAGAGTTAGTAACATCCGAATTTTCATGGACCTCAGGCGCCAAGGATGTCGCACTGAGCGTAGTCTCAATTTCTTGTGGTTCAGATACAGTCTCTAGCTGATAGTCGGAGTCTGGTTCCGTTTTGTTGTGCTGAGATTGGATATCGGTATCTGTGATAGGATTCTTGGCTGGCGGTTGACGGCTTGGTTTGGGGATATTTAGCTGAGAATCAGATTTCGATACGGTTATGGAGTCGGTATTGGAGAATGTATTGTTTGATATGTCGATAATAGCTAATTCTAAAGGTAGGGTTGACTGTGAATCTTGCCGTGTATCTATACTTCCCCAAACCTTAAGAGCGTAAGTTAGATCACGGGGAGACGTCTTCTGAATAAATTTTGTTAACTCTTCGATGACGTGCCCTGGCAGATCTATATTGTCGGTGACCCCCCATTCAATCAGCATAGCTGTCCTTAATATTTCTAATGTCTCAAGGTGTATTCTCTTTATATCTATACCTTCCCACGAAGCCTTATTAACGAGGGTGAGACACTCAGTTGCTTGTTTACTGAGTAGTGAAGTTGTTATTTGAAGGTAGACGTCGTTGTCGGCTAGCCCAAGTATCTCGAGCACTTGGGCTACGGAAATGTTGTTGCCGTATGACACTACTACTTGTTCTAATAAATTCTCTGCATCTCGAAGACTCCCTGATGAATGCCTAGATATGACGTTGAGGGCCTCTGTGTCCACGGTCACAGACTCTTTCACTGCGATGTTATTCAGCTGACGGATTATGATTTCGTTATTTATCCTGCGGAAATCGTGCCTTTGGCATCTTGAAATAATTGTGGGCAATATTTTATGTGCCTCTGTGGTGCATAAAATAAATATGACGTGTGGGGGCGGTTCCTCAAGAGTTTTCAAAAAGGCATTTGAGGCTTGGTCCGTCAACATATGGGCTTCGTCGATTATGTAGACTTTATATCGGCCTTCAACAGGCGAAAAATTAACTTTGTCACGTATGTCTCTGATTTCATCAATGCCACGATTGCTAGCGGCGTCTAACTCAACTATGTCTAAAAACCGGCCTTGATTGGCCGATGAGCAAAAGTTACATGCATTGCATGGTTCTCCGTCATTTATAGATATACAATTCGCCGATTTTCCTAGTATTCTCGCCGTACTGGTTTTGCCGGTTCCTCGAGGCCCGCAAAATAGATATGAATGGGCAAGTCTATTCTGGAGCAAGGCGTTCTTCAGGACAGTTGAGATATGTTCTTGCCCTACAAGGTCAGAAAATGTCGAAGGGCGCCATTTGCGGGAATAAACTTCGGACGTCATATTTATTCCTGTACGCTGATCAATGATGCAATGTCATGTTCTTTAGATTGCATTACAATCGCGTCTTTGTTGTCCATGTGATCGTGACCTATGAGATGTAATATGCCGTGTGCTGTGAGAACAGCTATCTCTTGATGAACCGAATGATTGTTCTCGGCGGCCTGTCTCACGCTTTGTGGATAAGATATTATCACTTCTCCCAGAGGAGGTATCTGATCAGGCGGTAGAATGAAATCTTCTAGGTTATCCCTGGTGTCTGTTGGATCAGAGAGGTCTCCTTCCCAATGACCACCGTATATACTCGAGAATGCCAGTACATCAGTAACTTCATTTAGACCGCGGTATTTAGAATTAAGTTCCTTGATGCAAGCGTCATCGGATATAACTATGCTGACGTGGCCTGGATCGCTTTTAGACAGAGCTACTTGTAGGGATTTTAATGCCACTTCAGATAGCCATTCTTCTGACACGAGTTGGGAGAACTCTTCCGACACTGAAACGTCAATCCATCGTTCAGGTGATGTTGTCAACAGATGTTTATCCTCCGCACGTTGTCCGACCTTACAATAAACATCGTAATAATAGCATGCGTATGTAGTGCCTTCAAGAAAAGGCGAGGGCATGTAAACTATCGTGCCGGATGGTAGAATTAAGGCGGCAGTATCGTAGTAAATCCATGCTGTCGATACATCGGATTGCTGCTCGGATTTGGTCTAGGAGATAATGTCTAATGGATTCCAAAGATTTTAGCAATAGTTTTACAGGGTTAGTTCTTCCGGATGCTGGCGTAGTGGAATTAACCGATAGCCTTACTGAGTATATGACAGAGATTGAATTGGGTGAATTACCGGACATTATAGGGCAGGTTTTAGATGATTTTATAGACCAGGCGGGTGGGATGCCTGAAGACCTGAGAGATTCTGACGCTTTTGATGTCATCACGGTGAATCAGTTAGCTGTCACATTAGCTTATCAAGTTGGACGTTTAGAAGGCAGATCTCCACAAATAGTGAATCGTCTAATAAAAGAAGCAGTAGAAAAATGGGAAGCCCGGCCGATGGTAGAATCACCAGATATTTCAGACAACGATTTACGTAACCCGAAGGAGAAAGTTTATCCTAGATTGAGAAGATTGGAATACGCCGATTCGGATGATGATGATTATTACATTGAGTAAATTTATCTGTTTGCCCTAACTGGGGGATTGAGTCAGAGTAAGGCTCTAAGCATTTTCACATTTCTATATAAAACGGGAGATCATAATGGCTACTGATTCCGTAAAATTTGATTTACTTCTTAAAGGCGGGACTCTATTGGATCCCAGTCAATCGATTCACGATAAGCGAGATGTTGCGTTTCGAGATGGGAAAGTGGCTGCGGTGGAAGCATCCATAGAGAACACTAGTGCCCTTCGAACAATCGATATCACTGACCGCTTGGTTACACCTGGTTTAATTGATCTACACGGTCATTTTTATCACGGCGGAACCGGAAGTGCTGTCCATGCCGATCAAAATTGTTTATCAGCAGGCGTAACTACTGGTGTGGATGCCGGAAGTTCAGGGTTCTTGAATTATGCGGCCATGAGAGATTATGTTTTTCCTGCACATAAAACACGATTGGTTTCATTTATTCATATAGGGGCAGTAGGTTTGGCAGCGAACCGCGTCCTGGGAGGAGGTCTACATGATCTTCGCATTATTGATGTTGACCGCACAGCAGATACTATTAAAGACAATCCTAATGGTATTTTCGGAGTAAAGGTTCGAATGCATTATGATGCGGTCGCTAGGTGGAATGCAGAGCAAGCTATGAAAGCGGCACGAGAAGCCGCCGACAAGTCAGGTACCAGGTTAATGGTCCACGTCAGCGGGACTCCAATTCCTCTGCCAAATGTTCTAGAATTTTTGGGGCCTGGCGATATCTCCACGCATGCCTTTAATGGAGATCACGAATCCATTTTAGATTCTAATGGCACAATACGTCCTGAAGTGAGATCCGCGGCTGATCGCGGTGTAATAATGGATGTAGGGCATGCTGGTATACATTGCGATGTAGGAGTCGTGCGTGCTGCCATGGATCAAGGGATGCCTCCTGATACCATTAGTACTGATATACATGTGCCTCCTGCTGGGCGCACAGTTTATCTCATGAATGATCTTATAAGTAAATTTCACGCAATGGGAATGTCTATGGAAGCGGTCGTGGCTGCTAGTACTGTTAACCCCGCCTCGGTAATTGGTTTGAACGAAGAGATAGGTTCACTTAGACCGGGAATGTGTGGTGATGCGGCGGTTTTTACCCTCAGAGAAGGCCGCTTTGTATGGCATGATATGGCAGGAAATAATGTGGAAGGTAATCTCCGATTTGACACCTTTTTGACAGTGAGAAATGGGTCACCAGTTTGGTTCGACGGAAACTTGGCCGAAATAGGCGAGTGTTAAAAATTACAGAAGAATTAATTGATTACTATGATAATCTTGTTGTGCAGGACAGTAATCTCAAGTACTAGTGAGGAGATTAACTTCATGAAAATAGGGCCCTTTGAGCTAGATGAACCGATCCCTGATATGGAAAGACCCCACGCTGTCGTTGTCCTTCGGCCATGGATTGACGTGGGAAATGTAGGTACTCTTGCTCTTAGCAGGATAGAACGATATTTTAAATCTGAAGAAATCGGACGGCTAGCTGAGCCAGGTATGTTTTATGACTTTACTAGATACAGGCCACGATCGTTCTTTAATGAAGGTCGGCGTGAAGTTAATATTCCCAATACGACTATTAGATGCTCCCGATTGGAACGAGGCCCTACATTTCTGACAATTCATGTCCTTGAACCGCATCTTTACGGTGAGGATTTTACAGATGGAATGATTGAACTTCTGAAATTCTTGAATGTCGAGAGATATTGTTTAATTGGTGGTATGTACGATATGGTGCCACATACTAGACCATTACTAGTTTCGGGATTAGGTACTGGAGGTACGGTTTCAGAGGAGCAATTGAGAGTGGGTGTGCGGCCAAGTGATTATGAAGGGCCAACCACCATTACGTATCTGGTGGCTCAAGAAGCTGCTAAGTTAGGTATTGAAACCCGTACTTTCGTGACGCATCTGCCACAGTATCTAGAATTGGAAGATGATTTTGCTGGGACGGCACGATTGACTGAAATATTGTGTACTCTGTACGAATTGCCAGAGCATCTTATAGATAAACAAAAAGGTTTAGATCAATATAACAAATTACAGGATATGGTCTCATCTACAGAGGGCATGGCCTCCTTGCTGGAAAAACTCGAACAGCGATATGACAGTGATCTTAAGGATGACTCATATGAACCACTGTCCTTATCTGACGATATAGAGGATTTCCTTAAAGATGTGGGAGATACTTTATGATGAGCCTGTTGGTGGCCGAGTAATAGGTAATGGTGAATTAGTCTGGGCTCAGTTGGTTCATTATCTCATTGACTGAGTAAATCCCGTATGATAAATTTACATATCCGTACTTTATGCCGGATTAACCTGTGTTAGCGGAGGTATAGACATAGCTAGGGAGTATAAGTCTAACGAGAATATTCGGGCTCCTAAGGTACGCGTAATTGGCGAAGGGGGAGAACAGCTAGGCGTCATGACCCTCGGCGATGCTATACAAATGGCACGCCAACAGGAGCTGGATTTGGTGGAAGTAGCCCCGAATGCGGATCCTCCAGTAGCCAGAATGCTTGATTACGGCAAACTACGCTATTTGTATTCTAAAAAAGAACGAGAATCAAGAAAAAGTCAAAAGAGTACGGAGCTTAGAGAAGTTAGGTTCAGACCGAATATCGGCCAGCATGACTTGGAAGCTAAACTAAGAAAGGTGAAAGAATTCATTGGTGATGGAGCTAAAGTTAAGTTAACTGTTAGGTTCCGAGGTCGTGAGAGTGTGCATCAACAGGTTGGACTAGGGCTGTTAAAACGAGTAGCGGAAGATTTAAAAGACGAAATCAGATTGGAGAAACCGCCCTCAATGGAAGGAAGGGCTCTCTCCATGATATTGATACCCAACCCTGGTAAGGGTGATAAGATTGAAAAGAAAGATGAAGATTTAGCAGATGCCAAAACTTAAAACACATAAAGGTGCCAAAGCCAGACTCCATGTAACAGGTACTGGCAAACTCATGCGAAGAAAGCGTATGAGTAGCCATCTAAGGCGAAAAAAGCCTACGAAGGTTACAAGAAAGTATTCCAGTAAGTTAGCGGTTGATCCGAAGGATGTAAAGCGGTTTAAGCGGCTTTTACCTTACGGTTAGACAAATTTTTAGTTTTATTAGTGGAGAAAAACATTGCCAAGAGTAAAAGGGGGATATACCTCACGTAGGCGGCACAAAAAGGTGCTTTCAGCTGCAAGAGGTTTTCACGGTTCTTCCCACCGTAATTATAGAAGAGCTAAAGAAGCTTTATTACATGCGTGGAGTCACGCTTACAGGGATAGAAAGGACAAAAAAGGAGATTTCCGCCGGCTGTGGATTATAAGAATCGGTGCAGGCTCTAGGGCTTTAGGATTGCCATATAGTCAGTTTATGCATGGTCTGAAACTGGCTGGTATCGAAATGGATAGAAAGATGCTTGCAGACCTAGTAGTAAATGACTCTGCAGGTTTTGAAAAACTTGTACAAGTGGCCACTGAGGAACTTAGTAAGAAGTAGGACAAAAACTAGGTAATGAAATAGAAAACCCGCTGCTCCAAAAAGCAGCGGGTTTTCTATTTCATTACCTAGTACTTAATTAAACTGATACGAAACCATAATAGGTGTCTGTTTCCAATATGCGTCGTAAACCAGTTTCAGTGACAGTGATTGGCCGAAGCGGAGTCGACCATTTCTCTGTAAGATCGTGATGTATATCAGCCAGCGCCATGGGGCGGTTACGTTTACCTAACAATATTCTAAAGACCATTTCCTGGAGAGGCAGATCTGTGTGTATGTAGTCTTGTTGAGCTTTGCTATGCTTTGCGATTTCGTCTACAAGTTTTTGGGGTTTTACCTGTTCGTAAGTCGAACTGTTGGCAGACGGGGCTGCTTCAGGTAACCGGGCGGCGAGTACATATATGGGGGACCTGCCCAATTGTTCCAGTTTGTCAAAACTAATTTTGTATTGGGTGGGCTCTGATGTTTGGGCCGGGTTAGTTTCCTCTGACGTGGTCATTATTCTACCTCTTCGTTCCAATCGGTCATTATAATTTGGACGGCGGCGCCCGCCTCTTTTTGATTAATGTCTTCGGGGCATATGGCTAGTCCGTTTGCACGGGACATCGAACTCAATATGTTGGAGCCCTGAGGTCCAGTTGGACTTGCATAGTATATACCTTTATTGCGTATAACCTCTACTCTTGCGTATACTCGGCGTTGATCACCGTTGTAGATGGGCGCAGTTAATACTCCCTCTACTATTGGACGCAGTAATCTAGATTTTCCTAACATTGTTCTTATAGCTGTTCGGCCGAACATTTCGAATGCGACCATAGCACTTACAGGATTGCCTGGGAGCCCTAATAGAGGTATATCGGCTTGGCCTGAGCGTCTCATGTGTCCAAAGGCTAATGGTTTAGCTGGTCTCATGCGAACGGACCAAAAGTTTATATCGCCTTGTGTTATGAGGACATCTTTCACGAGGTCATAATCGCCTTTTGATACTCCTGCGGAGGTGATTAAGAGATCTGAATTTGATAGTAAGGACAGCTTTAAATGCATGTCGTCAATGTTGTCTCTAGCGATTCCAAGAATCTTAGGTATGCCTCCTGCGGAGACTACAGACGCTGCTATGCTGTAACTATTACTGTCATAGATGTGCCCTGGTCCCAGTGTGTCTCCAAGGTTCTCCAACTCGTCTCCTGTCGACAATATTGCGACTAACGGGCGTCTAATAACATTGATATTCGCAAAACCCAGGGAGGCTAATACACCTACTTCAGATGCTCTGACGATAGTGCCTGCTTTAAGTATGACGTCACCTGTCTTAACGTCTTCGCCCGAGGGGCGGATATTCGAAAACTGTGGGAGAGATGACAATATAGATATATGGTCTATATGTTGCTGTGATTTTAGCCTTTCGGTCTCGTCAGTTTCTTCGAAGGGTATAACGACATCCGAGCCGGGTGGTATTGGGGCTCCTGTCATTATGCGTATAGCGCTCCCAGGAACCACTGTTTTATCGCACACTTGTCCCGCTGGTACTGTTGCTATAACTCCCAATTGTATTGGATTGTTCCTTGAAGCGTCTTTAGTGTCGGAGTAAAGGACGGCGTAACCATCCATTCCTGAATTAGCCATGGGAGGTAAATTAAGAGGAGAGACTACATCGGATGCTAAGACTTGCCCTATGGCATCTAAAATAGGTTTTGATTCTGCCTCTAGTGGAGTAAATGCACTTTGTATTCTGGCAAAAGCATCTTCTACGCTCAACATATCTTCAGAAATATGACCGTGTCCGTGGCTATGAGTTGATTCCATATGTGTGTCCTTGTTAACAGCGAATGGGCTAAAAGAAAATTTAGATGCTTCTTAGCACCGCTCCAAGATCTTTTTCTAGGTTTATCAAAATTCCTTTGAGTGCCTTATTAACTTCATCGCTAGTAAGCGTGTGGTCAGGCGATTGAAAATATAGGTGTAAAGCTAGGGACTTAGTGTCTTTAGGTATGTTCTCACCTGAATAGACGTCGAAAATTTCTATCTTAGTAACTAGCTTGTTACGATGCAATGTCTGAATTACTGATTGGGCGCTGATATGGGTTGGCATTATCAACGCTAGATCTCGTGTAGCTAATGGAAAACGAGATAAGGTTCTGAAATTCCAGTTTGCGTATCCTAACGAATCTATTATAGCTTCTAGGTCTAAATCGAATAGGAAAACGGCGGTGTCTCTTAGGTCAAATTTAGTTGTTATTTCTGGGAGTAGTTCTCCGATTACACCGATCCGGATTCCATTGGACACTATAGAAGCGCATTTACCATCCTGTAATCCTGTATCTGTGCAGGGTTCGTACGTTTCTTGTAAACCTAAACTTTCTAGAGTGGCGTGAACCATTCCTTTGAGATCGTAGAAATCCATAAATTCGCTGCCAATTAGCCAGGATGGCTCTGATCTTGGACCCGTGACGATGCCAGATACCATTTCTTTCTCTTGAGGCAAGTTATTTTCCCGTGGAATGAATATCCGTCCTAACTCGAACAATTTTAGAGGTGTGTCTGAGTTTGAATATAGTTGGTTATATCCCAGAGTTTGTACTATGCTAGGCCTTAAGGTAGTTCTTAAATATTCTTGACCTACGCTCATGGGGTTAGCCACGTGAATAGGGTGCTGGTTAACTGTTAATTGATTAGCATTTTCTAAAGATTCCAAACTAATTAACGGGTAGCTGATAGTCTCTTGGAAACCTACCGCCGAGAGGAGCGTGCGTATATTGGTTTTGAGATCTATTAGAGGTGTATCCGGTCGGTGAGGTATGGGGGTCGCGATTGGTATGGTCGGAACTTCATCGTACCCTATGATTCTAATGATCTCCTCGATAAGGTCTTCTTCGATATGAATATCGTTTCTCCAATAGGGAATGGATGCTGTGATGCCGCCAGCCTTGGTTCGTTGAATATCCATGCCGAGAGATGTAAGAACATCTATGATTAGGTCTTGGTTTAATTCCATCCCTAATACTTGTTGGAGTCGTTTCATGTTTAGATCTACAGTGGGATTGAGGTCGTTTTCTACTGAGTTAATGTCTATAATTCCTTGACATACTTGTCCGCCGGCGATTTCTTGTATTAGACTGCAAGCCCTTCTTAGTGCGATAGGCGCTAGCTGAGGGCTTAGCCCTTTCTCAAACCGTAAAGTTGCTTCGGTTCGAAGTTGAAATGATTCAGCGGTAGAACGATTATTATAGTTGTTGAAAGTGGCGGATTCTAGAAATATAGTGCTTGTAGTGTTTTCTATTTCACTATTTTGGCCACCGATTACTCCACCTAACCCGATTGGACTTTGAGAATCTGCTATTACAAGGTTATCCGGTGTAAGCTTTCGAGTGACGCCATCGAGTGTCGTCAGCTCCTCTCCTTGTTGGGCTCTCCGAACTATAATTGTTTGATTCTCGACTTTATCGAGATCGAAAGCGTGTAATGGCTGGTTATATTCCATCATGACATAGTTAGTTATATCAACAACGTTATTAATGGATCGTACACCAACTTTGGAGAGCCTTTCCTTTATCCATTCTGGAGATTCACCAATAGCGACACCTGTTATCACGCTACCTGTGTATCTACAGCACAAGTCTTTATCAGATACTTCAGCGGATACCATGGTATCTATGCTGTCGCTGGATTCGATATATGATGAGCTAGGCTCTTTAATCGGTTTCTTTAATATAGCGCCTATCTCGTGAGCCACTCCAAGTAGTGACAAGCAATCCACGCGATTGGGAGTCAGTTCTAAATCTAGTATGGTTTCCCCTAGATAATCGTCCAAAGGCATACCTATCGGAGCATCTTCAGGTAACACCACTATTCCCTCATGGCTGTCACCAATGCCAAGCTCTAATTCCGAACAAATCATACCCTGGGATGTCACACCTCGAATATTGGCAGGTTTTAAAATTTCTTTCTGTCCTGTACGTGGGCTATGTAGTGTGGCCCCTACTTCTGCAAAGCATATATTCTGGCCAGCAGCTACATTAGGTGCCCCACACACGATTTCTACTTCTTGGTTATTAGTGGTGACCTTACAGAGCTTTAATCTATCAGCATTCGGGTGTTTGTTAACTTCTAGTACGTGACCAACATAACAGTTATCCCATCCTCCATGTACGATCACTTCTCCTACCTCTATTCCGGCCATGGTAAGGCGATGAGCTAGGTCGTTGGGATTTATATCTATGTCTATATATTCGTTTAACCAACTGACTGGTACTAACATGATTATTCCTGTCGTTTGCTTAGTTTTACGTTCGTCTGATGGATGATACGGGATATCCCAGGTGAATTTTGTGATAGTTATAGTTGGGCTAAAATTGCTGGAGAAATCTTAAATCATTAGAGTAGAAATGCCGGATATCATCTATGCCATATTTCAACATAGCTATCCTCTCTGGACCCATTCCAAATGCAAATCCTGTGTACACTTCAGTATCGTAACCAGCTTTCTCCAGTACTTTTGGATGTACCATTCCGGCACCCATAATTTCTATCCATCCACTATCACGACATATCTTGCAGCCATGCCCGTTTCCATCGCATGCAAAACAATCAATAGAGACGTCTACTCCAGGTTCGACGAATGGAAAGTAATCGCATCTAAACCTTATTTTTCGTTCGTCTCCAAATAATCTTCTGGCAAATTCGTATAAAGTTCCTTTCAAATTAGCGAATGTTATTCCCTTGTCTACTGCTAGACCTTCTATTTGGTAAAAATGCCATTCGTGAGTAGCATCTGTCGCTTCATATCGATAACATTTACCAGGAACTATAACCCTTATAGGGGGCTCTGTGCTCTCCATAACCCTTGCTTGCATTGGAGATGTATGGGTTCTCAGCAACATTGTTCTCTGGCCTGTTGCGTCTTCGGAGTCTATCCATAGAGAATTCCACATATCCCTGGCTGGATGGCCTGAAGGTATGTTCAGCATTTCGAAGTTGTAGTGGTCTAACTCAACTTCAGGTCCTTCTACAACTGCAAAGCCCATCGATTGGAACGCATCGGTAATCTCTCCGACAATCTTGCTAGTGGGATGGATTCCTCCAGAAATCACAGGTCGTCCAGGGAGTGTAACGTCTATATGGGCTTCTTTTGAAGGCTGTGACAGGCTACTGGCAAGAAAATGTTTCTTTTCGTCCAATAGTAGTTCTAGTTTTAACTTGGTATTATTCCCGATAGTTCCGAGAGAGCGTTTTAATTCCAGATCTAAGCTGGCTAATCCACGAAGGATGAGGGGTAATTTACCTCTTCGGCCTAGATATGTGATCCGCCATTCCTCTAACTCATCAGTGTCATGAATGCTGTTTAGATCTGAAATAGCTAAGGATGCTAACTCTTCGATAGATTCTGATGACGGGTGACTCAATGTATATTTGCCTGCACTTTATATTAGGTTGTGCGTCGTCTTTCGTCACACAATTATAGGATTCGTGCTGCAACGGGTCAAGATAACGACAATCTATAGTGTATAATTTTCGCCTAGTGAATGAATAGGTGATAGGGAAGGGACTTAACAGCATTTATATGGAGAAAACTGAATCACGGAAACGCAAACCCGGTTACGGATGGATAATATTAGGTTTAACATTTGGGAACATATTCGTTGAAGGAGGTGTTAAAAATAGTCAGCCAGTATTTCTGCCAGCGTTAAGGCAAGTTTTTGGTGGTAGCGCGGCTATGACGGCTGCGATATTTTCAGCATCAGGTCTTGTCGGGGCATTTATAGCTCCAATTTTAGGTAAGCTTCTAGATATGTTCGGAGCGCGGTATATGTTTCCGCTGGCGGGTATCGTTATCTTAATTGGTTGGTGGGCCAGTAGTATGGTCAACCATATGTGGCAACTCTTTATTTTTTACAGTATCATCGCCACTTTAGGTCAGACTTTGATTGGGTCTTTCTCGGGGACGGCTGTTTTGGCTCCTTGGTTTCCAAGAACAAAAGGAGTTATGTTGGGTATAGCAGATTCTGGAAATCCTGCTGGGCAAGCTATCATAACACCGCTGGCTCAATACACAATAACTAATTTTGGCTGGAGAACAGGTTTCCAAGTTCTAGGTGTAATCTTTTTCTTAGTGGTGTCACCTCTCAATTTTCTATTCCAGCGTAAACCTCCAGGGTATGGGGCTGATTTGAACGCGCCGGATGGTATGGAATCAATCCTAGATGATACTGATGCCAACGAAAATGTGACCTTATTAGACCAAGATACAGACGCGCTAATAGATTATCATCAGAAGTTCAATGCTCTTAAAGAACCAGCCGTTTGGTTACTTCTATTGTCTAGAGCAACGCAAGCTCTATCAAATCAAATGACCAACCTGCATATAATCGCCTTTTTTGTATTAGCAGGATACGGCGAAATGCAATCTGCCAGTGCGATAGGAGTAGCAGGCTTATTTGGCGTAGGAGCCCGACCATGTTTTGGAATACTGTCAGATAAATTCGGACGAGAGATTGTTTATACTGTAGGGATGCTTATGACGGTCCTCTCATTAGTGGTGATTATCCTGTTTACGAAAAATGCTAGTCTTTGGCCTTTACTGTTGTTTGTAGGTTTAACTGGTTTGAGTGATGGGATAAGCGGATTATTAATTGGAGTCAAAGCATCCGATATTTATCCAGCTCATGTATTGGGTTCTGTTATGGGGATAATAGAGGTCGGTCGGGGGATAGGCATAGCTACAGGGGGTGTATTAACCGGTCTTCTGTTTGATATATATGGAGATTATACTTCAGCTTATTGGATCGCTGTTTTTCTAATATTGTTATCTATAGTATCCATGTGGACAGCCAAATTAGTGAAACCCGCGTCTTTTAT
>Ga0315338_1003409_pt1 | contig 13905 bp, 14 predicted proteins | sample ASW8metaG_FD_204518 | JGI IMG/M metagenome (GOLD analysis project Ga0315338, IMG submission 204518) | Ammonia-oxidizing marine archaeal communities from Monterey Bay, California, United States - ASW #8 | ecosystem: Environmental > Aquatic > Marine > Coastal | place: USA: California | collected... | reverse complement strand
CTCGACCAGCCCTCGACCAACCGCTTCGGCCCGAAGAACGCTGAGTGGCTCGTCGCCCCCAACCAACTCCCCCGCGCTTTTGCTGGCTGGCGTATTCGGTACTACGAGGACGTCACGGTGGAGCTTGGTGAGGGCATGCACAAGGGGCACGGGGCTGTGGTGCGGCTGTTGGTGGAGAAGGTGGGAGTTTAGCAGGCTGCTGAGCGAGGAGCACGACTGCTCCACCCACGCTGCGAGAATGAGTTCCTGGTTGATCAAATGGGCGGCTATCCTGCTAATACTCCCGCAGGCTGCCGTCAGGATTGATGAGCGGTGGACGGTCATAGGACACCGTTGGGTATTTTGCGAACGCCTCTTCGTTCAGGTCAATGCCGATTCCCGGTCGATCGGGCACCAGCAGGTAGCCGCCATCGCGTACTAGCGGCTCATCCACAAGATCAGCTTTCACGCCGTTTGCATCGTCTGGCGGATACTCCTGCAGAGGAATATTGTGTGTCGCCGCATCAAGCTGGACGCAAGCTGCGGTAAGCACAGCAGAAAGCGGGTTGTGGGGCACCACGCCCACGTAGTTCGCCTCCGCTATTGCAGCGATTTTTTTGATGTTCGTGATGCCACCCGCAAGCGAAAGATCGGGCCGCACAAACGCCGCCCCTCGGTGATTAAGCAAGTCCAAGAATTGGTATACGGTATACAGCCGTTCGCCCATGGCCAGCGGCATCGGCACGTTCGACGCAACGTACTCCCACTGGTCCATGTTCTCCGGCTCGATCGGATCTTCGAAGAAGTAGAGGTTGAACTCCTCCAACGATCGACCCACCGCAATGGCCTCAGCCGGGGTCAACCTGTTAACCACGTCTATAATCACATCAACGTCGGGGCCAACGGCGCCTCGCACAGCACCTACGCGTTCCACCGCATTGTGCTGCATTGCGGTGAAACTCATGTTCTCCAAGCCGCAACCTTCCTCGAAGTCGGATTGCCCGAAGTCTCCGAACGGGTACAGACGAACCGCCGTGAATCCCTCTGCGACCCGCGCTTTTGCCTGTTTAGCTAGTTCGGCTGGAGTCGAACCACCAAGGTGGGTGTAAAGCCGCACCTTTTCTCTCGTCGGGCCACCGAGGAGTTCATGAACCGGCCTGCCGTACGCCTTGCCCTTGATGTCCCACAGAGCGATGTCAATGGCGCCGATGGCCGCCATGATGTCTGAACCACCTCTGAACAGACTTCTGCGGAACATGTGCTGCCAATGACGCTCAATGTGCAGTGGGTCTTTGTCGACGAGGTATTCAGCACAGTAGCGAACGCCGGCGATGGGTAGGAAAGGTGTTCCGCCAGTGCCTGACGCAGGATGTAATTCTCCAACCCCATAAATCCCGTCATCGGTCTCAACCTTGACGTAGTTGAATCGATCAGCCGACAGGACTTTTACTGATATGACTTTCATCTTCTCAACCTGACACTAATCAGCTGCCAATCCAGTGTACTTGTGATTCTATGTATGCGCCGACATCCGAGATGGATTGCCTCCAACCTGCCTGAATACTGTGGTGAATTCACCCTTTTGGATGCTTGCTCCTGGTTACTGAATGTCTGGTAAATCTCATCTCTAGTCGATGACACAGGGATGACCTGCAGGCAGAGACACCGTCAACTCAGAACTCGCGATTGGGAATCGGCGAATCATCGTACACGCATAATGCAACCCTGCACAAACGTACCCCAATAGAACTACTGACTAGAGGGGCTACCGAGACGGGCCACTCCCTGGCCCCGCTCAGATGCAGCAGGATCCCGCGAACATCTGTTTCCAACCGATGCACCATGCCAGAACATATTTCTGTCCCTATACTCCACAACCATGTCCTCCCCCATCTTCGGCCGAGGTCTGGCACAGTCCTTCTCCTTCCTCCGCGGCAACGTGCTGGTCCTCACCGTATCCGGCGGCCTCGGCATGTTCAGCCGCAATATGGTGTTCCCCTACATCCCTCTCTACATCCTCAGCCTCGGCGGTGACCCGGCCGAGATCGGCATCGTCTACGCCCTTGGCCCGCTGGGCGGGCTTCTCGTCTTTCCCGTCGCCGGTTACCTGGCCGACCACATCAGTCGGGCCAGGCTCATCGCCTTCACAGGTTACTTCTCGAGCGCCATCATCCTCATCAACGCCGTCGCTCCCAGCTGGGAATGGGTCGCTGTGGCACGGTTGCTGCAGGGATTTGCCGTAGCTCACTTTCCCGCCTCCTCGTCGATCCTCGCCGACTCGCTGCCGCCGGAGAATCGCGGTCGGGGGTTGGCAACGATGGCAGCTCTGTCCGGTGCCCTGACCTTGTTCGCCCCCTGGGTAGCCGGCGCCCTGCTCGACGCCTACGGCATCGATACGGGCATGCGCATCCTCTACGTCGCCATGGCCGTCGCCTATACCGTCGGCGCCACCATCAACTTGCTCTTCCTGCGCGACACCCGGCCGTTGCCGGCCACCTCGATCCGGGCGGACAACCTGGCACAGACGTTGCGCAACTCCTACACCGGTATCCCGCGGATGCTGCGAGGCTTCCCGGTGACACTTCGGGCACTGTCCCTCATTCTCATCCTGTGCTTCGTCATCAACGGCATCGCCAGCCCCTTCTGGGTCGTCTACGCCAAGACCCACATCGGCCTGTCGTCATCACAATGGGGGCTGATCCTGTTGGTAGAGGTGGCGCTGCGCAATCTGGCGACGATCCCCGCCGGTTTCATGATCGACCGCTTCGGTAGGTCGCGGTTTGTCATCGCCGCCCTGCTCGCATCCCTGGTGATTCCCCTTTTTCTGCTGGCCGACGGATTCATTCACATCCTGCTGATCCGCTGCACCGTTGGTGTCATCGGCGCCTTCTTCAGCCCCGCCATGGCCGCCCTGCTGGCTGACCTAGTGCCCAGCACCACCCGGGGCCGGGTGATGGCCGCCATCGGCCGCGGCTCGGTGATGATCGGTGGAGCTTCTGGTGGCATCGGTGGACCGGGAACCGGCTTCCTGATCATTCTGCCCCTCATGCTGGCGTCCGTGGCAGGGGGCATGCTCTACGAGTGGAACCCGCTCTCGCCATGGATCGTCGTCGCTGGCGTCACCGCGATTTGTGTGGCGACCGCCGCCGTCTACCTGCGCGATCCCCAGCAGGCGGAGCGCTGATCGGCCGTTCCCTCGCAAAGCCGTAGAGACGCCGTCCTTTGACTTCTCTTGGCGAGGCGCTTGAGCAACCGCCGACACCTTAGATCGAACGTCAAGCGCCGCCGATTTCAGGAGGCATGGGCCTCCCTGCCAGCTCCTGGTCCATCATGAACAGGCCGGCGTTGCTGTCGGCGACCATCTTCAGTCTCTGCAGCAGATCGTTGGCCACCGCTTCCTCTTCCACCTGCTCGCTCACAAACCACTGCAGAAATGCCAGCGACGCGTGGTCCTTCTCGGCCATAGCCAGATTGCACAAGTCGTCGATCTTGGAGCTGTTCTGGCGCTCGTATTCCAGGGCTGCCTCAAAGGTCGCCGTGGGCGAGTCCCATTTCGTCGCGGGAGCCGCCAATGGTAGCAGGGTTACTTCGCCGTCACGGTCGTGGATGAAGTCATAAATCTTCAAAGCGTGGGCGCGCTCTTCCTGATACTGAATTCGCATCCAGTGAGCGAATCCTTTCAAATCCGTCGACTCGAAGAATGCCGACATCGCTAGATACTGATAAGCGGACTGCAGTTCGACGTTGACCTGCCCGTTGAGGGCGGTGGCCATCCTTTCCGTCAGCATTTTTCTTTTCCTTTCAACCAGCCTCTGCTGCTTGCCGAAGCTCACTGCTGCGTTCGTAGAACGCTGTCAGCTCCATCTCGTTGATGAACACCAGGCCACGGGTGCCGCGGATCAGCGGGCTCGGGTGCTCGTGGAACCACTCACGACCGAGGCAGATCTTGATCCACTCGTACTTGGTCCACCTGCACGCGCTGAGCCAGCTCGGAGAAGGAAGGAGACTCGCCAGAGCCTTGCACTCGACCGGTGTCAGGTCGGCATCTGCTGCCATGGTCGGCCGGCCGTCAGCTGGCCTTCCTGACCCGAGTTGCGTACTGGTCGGGCAGATGCTCCTTGACCTGCTCCCCCAGTTCCTCGTCGGTGATGGCGCTCATACGTCCGTGCGTCTCGTACTGATCCATCACCCAGCGCGCGACCTTGTGCACTTTGATCTTCGACAGCTTCTGGTCACCCTCAAGACCGAGGAATGCATTCACCCACAGGGCGATACCGTCGACACCTGACTTGTCGGTGATCGACACCCGTGGCGGCCGGCCGAAGAGCTTCGTCGTGTCGAAGATGTTGTAGATACGTTCGTCGGCGCGCAGGCCACCGGCGTGGATTCCCGCACGCGTGGTGTTGAAGTCACGGCCGACGAAGGGGAAATTGTGGGCGATGTCGACGCCAATGGACTCCATGTAGTGCGCCATCTCCTGGATCATCTGCGTCTCGATGCCACACAGGTCACCCTGCAGAGCGATGTACTCGATCAGCGCACCTTCCAGCGGCGGGTTGCCGGTACGCTCGCCGAAGCCAAAGAGCGTCGTGTTCACCGCGTTGCAGCCGTAGAGCCAGGCCGTGGCGCCGTTGATGTGCACCTTGTGGAAATCGTTGTGGCCGTGCCACTCCAGGCACTCCGGCGGCATGCCGATGTCGTGTGTCATTCGGCAGATCATCTTCGGGATCGAGCGTGGCAGCTTGACCCCCGGTGTCGACACGCCGAAACCCATCGTGTCACACAAGCGGATCTTGACGTGCATGTGCTCCGGCACCTGCTCCGAACGACGCTTCAGCGCCTCCACATAGGGCATCACGAAACCGTCGAAATCAGCGCGTGTCACATCCTCGAGATGAACTCGCGGTCGGATGCCGGCCTCCCAGGCGGCGTCGATGATTTCCAAGTAATCGTCGAAGGCCTTGCGGCGATCCTTTTTCAGCTTGTAGAAGATGTGGTAGTCGGAAGATGGGGTCAGCAGCCCCGTCTCCTTCACCTCGGCATCCTTGACAAGGCGGAAGTCCCCCTTGTCGGCGCGGATCCACGACGTCACCTCCGGGTACTTATGACCCAGGGCGCGGCAGTCGTCCAGAGCCTTGCGATCGTTGGCCGTATACAGGAAAAATTCCGTCTGCCGGATCACCCCCTTGGGCCCGCCCAGCTTGGCCATCATGTCGAAAAGTTTGACCTGCTGCTCCACGGTGTACGGCGGCCGCGCCTGTTGCCCGTCACGGAACGTCGTGTCGGTGACCACTAGATCCCGTTTGACCGCCTCCACCGGATCAAAAGTCATCTGCTTCCCATCGATCTCCTCGATCATCGGCCCGTCGAACTGAATCTTCGGCGGCTGCGAATAATCAAACATCTCGTCGAGCAGATTGGGCTCCGAAGTCTCCTTCAACTCAAATTTCGTAGTCATACCATCAACTCCTCTGTCATGTCAGTCTCAACCTCGTCCTCGTTCAAGCTGCCGTGCGACGTGGCCATGTCTCGTTTACCGTCCCGCCGCTGATTTATGGAGGGGGCCGGTGCTGCAGGCGTCGTCCAGGCCCCGAAGGGGCGGTCGGGCCGAGGCGGGGCCGTCAGCCCGTAGCGAAGGGCGCCGGAGGCGCCGGCCACGGCGCATCAGGCAACAACTCAGTCCAAATGCTTGCCAATGAAGTCGATCGCCCCACCCACGTTCTGCACGCCCAGCGCCTCATCTTCGTCCATCTCGATCTCGAATTCCTCCTCGAATCCCGCCATCAACTCCACCGACTGCACCGATTCGGCGCCGAGGTCGGCGGAGAAGGAGTTGGCCTCTTCGATCTGACTCTGGTCGATCTTGAGAACGCTGGCGATCACCTTGTAAACGCGTGCTTTGACGTCGTCCCTGTCCATCCTGTCTCCCTCTCTACTTCGACGTGAGCTTCGACGCCGCGGCGGCGTCGATGATAAATGTGCAGTCGGGGTGATCCTGCAGCAGGCTCGCCGGGCAGTCAACTGAGAACGGCCCTTCCACGGCGGCGGCGATGGCGTCCGCCTTTTTTTCGCCCGTCGCCAGTAGGATCAGGGTGCTGGCTTCGCGGATCGTGCCGATACCGGCGGACAACGCGCAGCGCGGCACATCGGCGGGGTCACTGAAGAAGCGTCCGTCACTGTTGGACGCGATCGTCTCCTGGGACAGGCTGACCAGACGCGTACGGGAATCCACCGGGCTGCCTGGCTCGTTGAAGGCGATGTGACCGTTACCGCCGATTCCGAGAAGCCACAGGTCGATGCCACCCACAGCGAGAATACTGTCCTCGAATGAGCGGCACTCGAGCTCGGGAAAGCGCGCCTTGCCGTTGAGCACGTGAGTGTTCCAGGGCTGGATATCGATATGCTGAAACAGCCGGTCGTTCATGAAGTAGCGGTAGCTCTGGTTGTGACCGCCACTTAGTCCCCAGTATTCGTCGAGGTTGAAGGAGGTGGCTTCGGAAAAGCTCAGACCCGTGTCGAGGTGCAGTCGCGCCAGTTCGGCGTAGGATGCTTCGGGGGTAGAACCTGTGGCCAGGCCGATTACGGCCTCGGGTCGGGTGCGGATGAGTTCGGCGAAGGCCGCCGCCGCTTGCATGGCGACGTCATCGGCGTCATCGGAGATCTGTAGCTTGATGTTTCCTGCCATGAGTCAGCGTGCGCCTCGAATCGAGTTGAAGGGGTGATGTCGGTCAGAATCAGCATCAGAAGATAGTATAGCCCGGCCCGGAGTGTAAACTCTGCCGCCCGCCCGCCGCCCCCGGTTTGCGGGGCCCCGAGCCCCCGTCTACATTTTTTTATTCGCTAACAAATGCCAGCGTTTACTGACACATAGCGCACTTCCCGGAGCCTGTACATGAGTCCGCATCACCCCCTGTCGACAGCGCAGATCGAGGCCCTAGAAGGTAATGGCTGCCGCGCCGAAAACTGGTCCCTAGTGGTCGTCGCCGACGGCTTCGATCCGGCGCACGTCCACCGCGTCCGTTTCGTCGGCCAAGTGCGTATCGGCGCTCTGTCCGGGCAAGTGGAGGTCGAAGGTGGTGTCCGCCTGCCCGCCGGTCTGGCCGATGCTACCATCGTCGACTGTGAGCTCGGCAATGACGTGCTCATCGACCGCGTCGGCGGGCACCTTGCCAACTACCAGGTCAACGCCGGCGCCGTTATCACCGATGTGGGGACCGTCGTCACCCGGCCTGGAGCCACCTTTGGGCACGGTGTCTGCGCCGAGACGGTCAACGAGGGCGGTGGCCGCGAGGTCACGTTGTTCGCCGAGCTCTCCAGTCAGTTCGCCTACCTGCAGGCCATGCAGCGCCACGACGCCGCGCTCGTCTCCCGCCTCGAGACAATGGTGGCGGACGTCACCGCCACGGTTACGGCCGACCGCGGTCTAATCGACGCCGGTGCCCGCGTGGCCCACGTGAGCGAGGTCATCGACGTCAACATCGGCCCGGCAGCGCGCATCGTCGGTGCCGCGCGGCTATGCAACGGCACGATTCTGTCGGAGAGCGGTGCACGGACAGAGGTCGGACAAGGGGTGATCGCCGAGGATTTCATCTTCGCCGAAGGGGCAAGCGTCGAGGACGGCGTTGTCATCCACACCGGTTTTGTCGGCCAGGGAGCCCAGCTGGGCAAGCAGTTTTCCGCCGAGAATTCGCTGTTCTTCGCCAACTCCGAGGCCTTTCACGGCGAGGCCTGTGCGGTCTTCGCCGGCCCCTACACCGTGACCCACCACAAGAGCACGCTGTTGATCGCCGGCATCTATTCGTTCTACAACGCCGGCTCCGGCACCAACCAGTCAAACCACATGTACAAGCTGGGACCCGTACACCAGGGTATCATTCAGCGGGGCACGAAAAACGGCTCCTTTTCCTACATGCGCTGGCCTTCGGTGGTCGGTCCCTTCTGTGTCATCATCGGCAAGCACCTGAACAACTTCGATCTCAGCGACCTGCCCTTCTCCTACCTCACCGAGGAGGGGGGTGAGTCGTTGTGTACGCCGTCGATGAACATGTTCACCGTCGGTCTTGCACGCGACGGCGACAAGTGGCCGACCCGGGACCGGCGCACGGCGACGACACGACGTGACCAGATCCATTTCGAGATCTACAACCCCTACACCGTGGGCAAGATGATCTGCGGCGAGACGGCGTTGAACGCGCTGTATGAGGAGACCCCTCGCGACCTCGACCAGGTGCGCTACAAGGGCGTCATCATCAAACGCCTGCTCCTGCGCCGCAGCGCCCGCAACTACGCTGGCGGCATCGACGCTTACCTGCGGGGTAAGATCCTGTCGCGCACCGCCATGGCGCGCGACGCCGGAGACGCCGACGCTCTGAGCCGGGCTCTTGCCACCGGGGACGGGCTTTACAGCGAAGAGTGGACGGATGTCGGCGGTCTGCTGATGGGGCGTGTCCGACTGCAGCGCATCGAGTCTGACATCGTCGGCGGTGATCTGGCCACGACTGCCGCCGTGGAAGACGCCTTCGCCGTAGCCACCGTCGCCTACCAGGCCGACGAGTGGGCCTGGGTGCACGCCACCTGGCAGTCGCGGCACGGGCAATCTCTCGATGATCTCGGGTTGTCGGACCTCGACGAGCTGCAGGCCACCCACCGCAAATGGCACGCTACTTTCGTCAAGAAGCTGCTGGCCGACGCCGAGAAAGAGTACGATCCCGTCGCTCGCTTCGGCTACGGTGTCGATGGTGATGCCGACATGCAGAGCCGCGATTTCGAGGCGGTGCGCGGCACCTTCGACACCAACTCATTCGTACGACAAATGAGGGACAGACTCGATGACTACGACTGACCCTCCCCAAGAGAGCGTCCACGTCCTCATCATCGAGGACAGCCTCGTGCAATCTCAAGCTTTGCGCATCAGCCTCGAGTCCCATGGCTATCGCGTAAACATGGCGGCCAACGGAGCCGAGGGCCTCGAACGGGTTCGTGCGCTGCCGCCGGCAGTCGTCATCTCCGACGTCGAGATGCCGCAGATGGATGGTTAACGACATACCGTCGGCGCCGCATCCCTCTATACCATTCAGAATTCGCTTGCCGAAGGTGATCTCGATTCCTATCACGGCGGCGGCTGTGCAGGCAGCCAACGGTCTGCGTAAAGGGATTGTCCCACCTGAGTTCTGGCAGTTTACGAGGTCGACCCGACCCCTTCCTGCCCGTCATGCGGACAACCGGGCCACATGTGAAGGAGGTCGTTATGCCTGGCAGATCGCTGCCCTCCCGCCCATCTCTGCAATTCGATCGCAAAGCCGCCAAACGTCTGCTCGATGATGCGCAGAGCGGTAGCGGCGATGCGCTGTCCCGCTTTGTCGAGTTTCACCCCCGATTCAGCGCCGCCACCCAACCCGCCCCCACCGACATCCGGCTCGCAGACGCGCAGCTTGTCGTCGCCCGTGAATACGGCGTTGTCAGCTGGCCGCGCTGGAAGCAATCCGTCGAGGACCGACTGCTGGAGGTGGATCAGCGTGCCGGCGCCATGGTCACGGCGATCTGCAGCCAACAGTTCCACCGTGGGGCGCGTCTGCTGGAGGCCGATCCCGAACTGGCGACATTCGACCTGTTCACGGCCTGCGCGTGTGGTGCCTGGGAGATGGTTGCACAACAGTTGCAGCGGGAGCCGGCACTGGCCACACGCCAGGGTGGACCATTGGCTTGGCAGCCCATCCTGTACGCCTGTTTCTCCCGCTTCCTGCGCCGTGACCCGGAGCGGGCCGAGGGGATCGTCCGGATCGTGCGCCTGCTCCTCGATCATGGCGCTGACGCCAACCGTCATTACCTGATCGAGCACGGCGATGGCCAGTTGCCGCAGACGTGCATCTACGGTGCCGCCGGGATCGCCAATCACATCGGTCTGACGCAGATGTTGCTGCAAGCCGGTGCCGATGCGGGCGAGCGTGTCGGCGGAGTGTCGGCAAATGAAGCACTCTATCATGCGGCAGAGTTCGAGGACATCACATGCTTGCGGCGGCTGCTCGAAGCGGGTGCAGACCCGAAGGAAGTTTCCTACTGTCTGAGTCGGGCTCTCGACTTTGACAACGAACCGGCGGCGTTGGTTTTTCTCGAGCACGGAGCGGATGCAACCCTCACTGTCGCCCATCACGGGGATCGTACGCATCTGCACAAAGCTGTAATCAATCGACGCAGCGAGGCAACCATACAAAGGTTGCTGGAGGGAGGCGCGGATCCGAACCAGCCCGATGGGGATGGCAGGAGTCCGTATCGTTATGCCGTCGGCTTGGGATACCCCGAGATCGCAGCGTTGCTGGAAGCCCATGGCGCCGACACCACGCAGATCACCGATGAGGATCGCGCCCAGGGAGCCTTCGAGCCAGGCTCCGCACCGACATCCGGCCAACTCGGTCTCGTTGCGCGTCGCGGTGATCTGGCGATGATGAAGCGCATGATCGGAGCGGGTGCGCCGCTGAATCGTGAAGATGGCTTCCCGCCACTACACTCGGCCTGTTATGCCGGGCAACTCGAAGCGGCACGTTTGCTGGTAGAGGGAGGAGCTGACATCGAGCAGGTGAACCCTTTTGGCGGCACCGCCCTGGGAACCACCATCTTCGGCTCAACGGACTGCTGTCATCCGGAAGGTGGTCCGGGGATGTTGCTGCCGGAGGAGATCGACCATGGGGATTACCCTGGTCTCGCCGAATTTCTCATCGACTGTGGATCACCGCTGCCAGAGAAGATCGACGGTGGCAGTGACGGCGTGCAGGAGGTGCTGCGTCAGCACGGGGTCATCGACGAACAGGAGAATTCGAAGTGAAGATCACATCGGTAGAACCGACCATTGTCAGTGTCCCTTATAGCCATCGTGAAACCAGCTCGCGGGTGCAGCGGGATGGTGTCACGGCGGTGGTTGTGAAGATTGAGACAGATGATGGTCTGGTTGGCTGGGGGGAGAGTTGTCCGGGACCCAACGTCGAGAGTGTATATGAAGTCGTGAAGTCGGCGGTGCCCCTCTTCACCGGTCGTGATCCCTGGGAACGGGAAGCGATTGCCGACCAGTTTTATGGCGCCGCGCACTGGTATCACCGCGAGATGACGGGGCACTTCGCCTTCGCGGGCATCGACATGGCGCTGAATGATCTGTGCGGCAAGGCGGCGGGTCAGCCCGTGTACAATCTCTTCGGCGGTCTGCGACGGGCTGCCGTCGACTACTTCTGTTATCTCGCATACGGTTCACCGGAAGAGGTCGCCGCCCAGGCGCAGGAGGGCGTCGCCGCGGGGTATACGGTCTTCTATATCAAGGTGGGTATCGACTTTGCGGCGGAATGTGACATCATCGCCGCCCTGCGGCAGGCGATCGGCCCGCAGCACAAGATTCGTATCGATGCGAATGGCTCGTGGACCGTCAACGAGACGATCCGTTATCTGGCCGAATTCGATCGCTACCGTATCGACTTCGCCGAACAGCCCGTCTGGCCGGAGCCGCTGGAGAACATGATCGAAGTGCGAGCCCGTCAGTCCGTCGCCATCTGTGCCAACGAGGGACTGTGGCGTGTGTGCGATGTTCATGAGGTCATCAAACGGCGCGCCGCCGACACGCTCTGTTTCAGCAGCAACTGGGTCGGTTCACTGGCACAATTCCATCGCCTGAGTTGGTCAGCCCATCACGAGGGTTTGACCGTCTGTCGCCACACGCACGGAGAACTCGGTCTCATGGCGGCTGCTTCACACCATGTCTGTCTGACCCTGCCCAATCTCGTCGATGGCAATCAACAGGTGGCAGCCATGATGGCGGATGACATCATTAGAGAGTCATTGCCTACGGCGACGGGGCCGACCTGGGGCATCCCCCAAGGTGTTGGCCTCGGGGTTGAAGTAGACGAGGAGAAGGTGGGCCGGTATCACGAACTGTATCGGCAGCAGGGCCAGTTTCTACCGTACCAGCCGGAGATGTTTGGATCGCCGCAGCACCCGACGATCCGCCGCTGATCTGGGCGGATGCCCTGGAAGGTGTGGGCGGTAAGGAAGAGACCCTGCGCGAACTGGCCGGCCTGATGCTGGAAGAATGTCCACGCCTGCTGGAGCAGATGCGCCGGTCCCTTGCCGACGGCGACGTAGAGGAATTGCGCCGCGCCGCCCACACGCTGAAAGGTTCGGCGCGCCTCCTCGATTCCTCGATTACATCCGCAACGAGATCCTGGCATAGCCCGGACTCGCGCAGCGATCTTCACGGGGCAGCAGGCAGCTGATACCCCTCCAGTTTCGTTTCGATCCTTGCCAGCACGCCGGTTCCTCCTGCAGCGACGCCATCCCGAACCGTTGCTGGCGTAGCCGTATTGCCATAGGTCACGTAGAGCGTCGTCGCCGCCGATCCGCGGCCGAAGGCGACGTTTGTCGGCAGCTCCGGCGTCGGGATGTAGGCCCGTTCCTTTCCCTCTGGTGAGTAGACGTGTATCCCGGCGCGAGTGGAGTCACGTACGGCTACCCAGAGATTGCCGGCGGCATCACATACGAGTCCGTCGGGACCGTCGTAGGGCGCATAGTCGACCAGCACCTCTCGGAACGTGGCCGAGCCATCCTCTGCCAGGTCATAGGCCAGCAGCGCCATGCGACCCGTCGGCGGTGTCGCACTCTCTGGCGGTAGTCGGTCAAAGGCGTGGGACCCGTTGTCGTTGCTCACCACGTAGAGGCTCTTCTGGTCGGGCGACACGGCGACCCCGTTCGGCTTGCCGGCATCGGCGATGATTCGCGTCACGGCGCCATCCGGGTCGATACGGTAGACGCCGAACACCTCCTGCTCCATCGGCTCGTGGCCGAGATACTTGGGGTCGGAGAAGTAGATGCGCCCTTTCTCGTCCAGCGTCAGGTCGTTCGGCGCGTTGAACCGATAGCCGTTGTAGTGGCTAGCCAGAATCACCGCCTTGCCCGTGGTCAGATCGGTGCGCGTCACACGACGGCCGCCGTGATCGGCTCCCTCGCAGGCCAGCAGCCGGCCGCTGGCATCGAACTTCAGCCCGTTCGACATGCCGCTGGGGGAGCGGAACACGACCGTCGTACCGGTCTCCGGGTCGTAGCGCAGGATGTGCCCGGCCTCGGGCGGCTCACCGCTGGCGAAGGTGAAGGTGATATCGCTGAAGTAAACGGTTCCGTCCGGGGCGACCGCGGCTCCTTCGGTGAAGAAACCGTCGTCGTAGAGCACCTCCAGCTGGGCTCCCGCCGGCAAAATCTCCTCGTCGCCGGTGGGCATCTGGGCGACGGCGACACCTACGGTCAGCACTGTCAGCACAGCAGATAGACGAAGCATGGATCAACTCTCCTTGGCTTTTCCCCGGGTGCGCACCGTGGCGCCGCGCATCGGCGGCGGACCCCGGCGCTGCAGACCCGTTGTCGGCAGCCGGATGGTGACGGTGGTACCGCGACCCGGCTCGCTGTCGATGTCCAGCATGCCAGGATGTTTACGAACGATGTTGTGACTCAGCGACAGACCCATACCCATGGCCACGCGGCCTTCCTTGGTGGCGAAGGAAGGTTCGAAGATGCGTGCCAGGCGCTCCGGGGGGATGCCAGGACCGTCGGCGGCGATGACGATGTTTACATACCCTTCCACGGATATCCGCCTCGATCCTGATGAAAGCACAACACCGGTCCAGGCAGCCCGTTGGTGCCGTCCAGGCTGCGCCAGGTGCCTCGGCGGCGAATCTGCTGATGATCGCTGACGACGCGTTTCATCAGCCTGCTTCTGCGGCTCCCAACCGATGCAGGATGGCACGCAAGGCGGTGGTGGCCAGCGTGAAGCGCTCGACGCCGACGCCGCCGTAGTCGGGATCGTCCTCCTTCAGATGCGGTTCGATGGACAGGAAACCGGAATACCCACCGTCGAGCGCCGCCTCCAGAATCGCCTCCAGCTGGCCATCTCCCAGACCG
>Ga0315338_1003408_pt1 | contig 13911 bp, 14 predicted proteins | sample ASW8metaG_FD_204518 | JGI IMG/M metagenome (GOLD analysis project Ga0315338, IMG submission 204518) | Ammonia-oxidizing marine archaeal communities from Monterey Bay, California, United States - ASW #8 | ecosystem: Environmental > Aquatic > Marine > Coastal | place: USA: California | collected... | reverse complement strand
ATATGCCATTAATGAAACAGAAAGACGTAGAAGTAAACAGGAAGAATACAATAAAGAACATAGCATTGTACCTAAAGGGATTAAAAAAAATATTACTAATATAATGGAAGGTGCACATAAAGATAAAAAAATAGGGAGGGGAAGGCTAAAAAACAAAGATAAGATAAATTTAGAAACTCTCTCACCTGAACTTATGTTAAAAAAAATAAAAATATTAGAGAAAAAAATGTATCAGCATGCACGTGATCTTGAATTTGAAGAAGCAGCTGGACTAAGAGATCAAATTGAATTTCTCCAGAATGATTATTTAGGTTTTGATCGTAGTAACGTAGGCTAAATTTTATAATTCGTGAATTTGTAGAATCAGCATTTAATGGGGTTGGGCGTTCTATTAATTGGGAGGGTAATGGTATGAATAGTAAGGCGTGGATGCAGAATAGATAATATTATCGTGAAAATTGATCCACGATATTATCGCCCGCCAAAAGTTGATACTATGTTGGGCGATCCATCAAGAGCAAAAAAAGAGCTTGGATGGCAACATATAGTCCCTTTTGGAGATTTAGTTAGTGAGAGAGGATGTAAAACAATACAAAGTAATTAATAATGATTAATTTGTATTTTTCATTGTATTTTGTTTGTGCAATTTTGTATGCTACCTCGCTTTTATAGGCGCGTAGCTCAGCTGGTTAGAGCACTAGCTCGACATGCTAGGGGTCGTCGGTTCGAATCCGACCGTGCCTACCAAGCCACATATAGGTGTCGATAGAGCTGACCCCTGTTAATTGTCCTTTACCACGTGACCTGTTGTGGGGGTTGCCACTGAAAGAAGGGAGATGTTATGCCGATCATTACATTACCTGATAATTCTCAGCGTAAATTTAATAACGCGGTCACTGTCATGCAAGTTTCCGAGTTGATAGGCCCTGGTCTTGCTAAAGCAACATTAGCTGGGATGGTTGATGGTGTGCTAGTTGATGCGTCATATCTTATTGAAAAAGATAGTAATATAAAAATCATAACTGAACGCGATCCAGAAGGCATAGAGGTGATTCGTCATTCTTGTGCCCACCTCATGGCGCAAGCTGTTAAAGAACTTTACCCTAATGCTCAGGTGACAATTGGTCCAGTTATTGATGATGGGTTTTATTATGATTATTTTTATGAGCCGGGATTCACGCCGGATGATTTAGTTAAGATTGAGCAGAAGATGGAGAAATTAATTAAAAATGATATCAAGATTACTCGTTCAATCAAAACTAGAGATGAGGCAATTGAATTCTTTAGAAATATAAATGAGGAATATAAAGCTCAGATTATTGAATCAATACCAGAAAATGAAAAACTGTCTTTGTATACGCAAGGCACATTCACAGATTTATGCCGTGGACCACATATCCCAAGCACAGGAAAAATTAAAGCTTTTAAATTAATGAAAGTTGCTGGTGCTTATTGGCGAGGTGATTCAAGTAACGTAATGCTTCAAAGGATCTATGGTACGGCTTGGCAAGATAAAAAATCTCTTAAAGCTTATCTAAATCGTCTTGAAGAGGCAGAGAAGCGAGACCATAGAAAATTAGCCAGAAAACAAGACTTGTTCCATTTTCAAGAAGAAGCCCCGGGAATGGTATTTTGGCACCAGAGAGGGTGGGCCATTTATAAAGTTGTTGAAGAATATATTAGTAAAAAAATGAATCAACATGGCTACAAAGAAATACATACACCTCAAGTTGTAGATGTATCTTTATGGAAGCGTTCAGGGCATTGGGATAAGTTTCGTGATGATATGTTTACAACTAGCTCAGAAAATAGAGATTATGCAATTAAACCAATGAACTGTCCCTGTCATGTGCAGGTATTCAATCAGGGTTTAAAAAGCTATCGAGATTTGCCGATAAGGCTTGCCGAGTTTGGTTCATGTCACCGAAATGAGGCTTCTGGTACCTTGCATGGTCTAATGCGAGCTCGTAATTTTACTCAAGATGACGCCCATATTTTTTGTACTGAAGAACAAATTCAAGATGAGGTATCTAATTTTATTACTATGTTGTTTGAGGTTTACCGTGATTTTGGCTTCGATGAAATTATTATTAAATTCTCAACTCGACCAGATAACCGCGTCGGTAGCGATAAAATTTGGGATAAGGCTGAGAAAGCTCTTGAATTAGCAATAGAGAAGAATAAGTTAGAATACGAATTACAGCTGGGTGAGGGTGCATTTTATGGGCCAAAGATTGATTTTTCCTTAAAAGATTGTATTGGTCGGATATGGCAGTGCGGTACAATCCAGGCCGATTTTTCTATGCCTGAATTACTTGGGGCAAGCTATATTGATGAAGATAGTTCGAAAAAGACTCCCGTTATGCTACATCGAGCTATTGTTGGGTCAATGGAGAGATTTATTGGTATTTTGATTGAAAATTACGCTGGTTCATACCCAGTTTGGTTGGCACCAATACAGGCAATTGTTTTATCAATTAGCGAAAATCAAATCGAATATACAAAAAAAGTGTCGAATATTCTTCAAAACCAGGGTTTTAGGGTTGAACATGACTTGAGAAATGAAACGATCGGGCTTAAAATTCGCGACCACGCAATGCAACGCGTACCTTACCAAGTTATTTTAGGTGCACGCGAGCAAGATGAAAATACAGTGACAGTACGTACACGAGATGGAGAAGATTTGGGTTCAATGACGCTTGATAATTTAACTAAACGTTTGAAAGACGATATAGATTGTCTTGGCCGTATTAACTTGGAGGATTGATTTATCAGTTTAGAAAAACAGACTCGTCTTAATGAGAATATTACATCACCGGAGGTTAGATTAATAAATGCTGAAGGTGAGCAAGTCGGTGTAGTTTCAATTACTGAAGCTCAACAACTTTCTGAGGATTCTGAATTAGATTTAGTAGAAATAGTTCCTAATGCCGAACCACCAGTTTGTCGAATTATGGATTATGGTAAATATGCATTTGAGCAAAATAAAAAGAAACACGCCGCAAAAAAGAAACAAAAACAAATTCATGTTAAAGAAATTAAATTTAGACCAAGTACCGAAGAAAATGATTACCAGGTGAAATTACAGAATCTTATTAAGTTTTTAACAAATGGTGATAAAGTTAAAGTAACACTTAGATTTCGTGGTAGGGAAATGGCTCATCAGGAATATGGCAGCAGAATGCTAAGTAGAATTCAGACTGATCTTGATGAATATGGTATTGTCGAGCAATTTCCGAAATTAGAAGGCAGGCAGATGGTGATGATATATGCGCCAAAAAAATAAAAATTTAGAATTATATATGAACGGAGTTATATAAATGCCAAAGATGAAAACAAATCGTGGCGCAGCGAAACGTTTTTCCAGGAGTGCTTCAGGAAAATTTAAACATCGACAATCACATCGCAGTCACATACTGACCAAGAAAAGCACTAAACGTAAACGTCAGTTACGTGCAACACTAGCAATACATGATAGCGACCAAAAGGCAATTGCCCGTATGGTTCCTTATTTATAGAGAGGACTTAAGACAATGCCCAGAATAAAACGTGGTGTTATCGCGCACGCCAGACATAAAAAAATAATCGGACAGGCGAAAGGTTATAGCGGCAGACGAAAAAATGTTTTTCGTGCTGCTACCCAGGCAGTAACCAAAGCAGGCCAATACGCATATCGCGACCGTCGCCAACGTAAAAGACAATTTAGAGCTCTCTGGATTTCTCGTATCAATGCCGCAGCTAGAGAAAATGGGATTTCTTATAGCCGTTTTATTGGTGGCTTAAATAATGCATCAATTGAAATAGACAGAAAAGTCTTGGCTGATTTAGCAGTATTTGATAAGAAAGCTTTTAGCTCATTAGCAAAGCATGCTAAATCCTTATCTGACTAATATTAATAATCATTAACTGATATAGTTGCAAAAAAGCCTTGTAAGAGGCTTTTTTTTTGACATATACCTTCTTAGGAGCAAAGACTTTCTAATGATTTTTATTGTATAATTCATTGAAAATGATAATAAAAAAGACATATCATTTTTTTGAATAATTTGGTTAAAAAGTGAAAGAAACCACCAAACTAAAAGAACAAGCATTATTAGAGATTAGTTCCGCCTCTGATCTTAAGCATTTAGATCAGCTTAGGGTCGATTATTTGGGTAAAAAAGGTAGGCTTACTGAGCAATTAAAAATGCTTGGAAAATTACCGACAGAAGAAAGACCAAAAGCAGGGCAGATTATAAATGATGTAAAAATTACCATTCAGAATGCATTAGAAGAACGAAAAAAGATCTTTAAGGACGAGCAGTTAAAAGAAATTATTGAGGAAGGACATGTTGATGTTACCTTACCGGGTAAAGGAATAAGGCGTGCTGGTCTCCACCCAATTACATTAACAATACAGCGGATTGAAGCTCTGTTTCAGCAAATTGGTTTCGAAGTTGTAGATGGCCCTGAAGTTGAAGATAAGTACCATAACTTTGAAGCATTAAATATTCCAGAATACCATCCAGCAAGGGCAATGCATGATACCTTTTATTTCGGAGATGGCCGTCTATTAAGAACGCATACCTCATCAGTTCAGATTAGAGTTATGCAAAATGACATTCCACCGTTCCGTTTCATAGCACCTGGACGTGTTTATCGATGCGATTCGGATATGACGCACACACCAATGTTTCATCAAGTTGAAGGAGTTATAGTTGATGAAACGGTAACATTTTCCCAACTAAAGGGTCTTTTAATTAATTTTCTTGAAATCTTTTTTGAAAAGAAATTAAAAACACGTTTTCGCCCATCTTATTTTCCTTTTACTGAACCTTCAGCTGAGGTTGATATTATGAGCGAACAAGGTTGGTTAGAAATATTAGGTTGCGGTATGGTCCATCCTAATGTTTTGGAAAATGTTGGTATTGATCCAGAAAAGTATATGGGACTCGCTTTTGGTATGGGTGTCGAGCGTTTAGCTATGCTTTATTATGGAGTGGAAGATTTAAGATTATTTTTTGATAATGATTTACAGTTCCTCGAGCAATTTCACTAAAGTTTTGAAGATAAGGAAAATTTATTAAATGAAATTTAGTGAAAAGTGGCTAAGAGAAATTGTGAATCCTAAGGTTGATTCTGAAGAATTATCATACCAATTGACAATGGCAGGGTTAGAGGTTGATGGTGTTACTAAAGCTTGTGAAAAATTTGATGGGTTATTTGTTTCTGAAGTTATATCAATAAAAAAACATCCTAACGCCGACAAATTACATATCTGTGAAGTCGATTGTGGTGAAAAAGAACTTTTAACAATTGTTTGTGGCGCTCCAAATGTCAAACGAGGAATGCGTACTGTATTGGCAAAAGTTGGAGCTCAATTACCAAATAAACCAAAATTAAAATCTGTACAACTAAAGGGCGTCGAATCGCATGGAATGCTGTGTTCAGCGAGCGAAATTGGATTAAGTGATGAAAGTGCTGGGATTATTGAATTGTCTTCACTTGATCCGATTGGAAAATCCTTGATTGAGATTATAGGTGACGATAATAACATCATCGATATATCCCTTACTCCTAATAGAGGTGATTGCTTAAGTATCTATGGAATTGCAAGAGAAGTAGCAGCAATTAATAAAATAGATTTTAACAATCATAAGATGAATATCGCAGAGATAACGACAAGTACTGTTCGCCAAGTTAAATTATCAGCAAAGATAGAATGTCCTCGATATATTTGTCGTGTTATTGAAAATGTGGATCTTGATATTAAAACTCCATTATGGATGTCTGAAAAATTACGTTGTTCAGGTATTCAAAACATAAATATTATTATTGATATTGCAAACTTTGTAATGCTTGAACTAGGTCAGCCGCTACATATATTTGATAATGATAAATTAAAGAATACGATAGAGGTTCGTTTCCCAAAAGGTAAAGAAAAATTAAAGCTGCTTGATGAAACAGATATAGCAATTAATGCCGAGACATTATTAATAGCTGATGAATCTGGTCCTTTGGCAATGGCTGGTTTAATGGGTGGATTTGATAGCGCGGTTAGTAATCAAACAAAAAATATATTAATAGAAAGCGCTTTTTTTAAACCAGAAATAATCATTGGTGAGGCACGTCAATACGGCTTACACACCGAATCATCCCATCGTTTTGAGAGAGGAGTTGATCCCGAGCTTCAACAAATGGTTATTGAAAGGGCATCGCAGCTCATATTAATGCTTTGCGGCGGGAATGCAGGTCCTATTATAGAAGAGAAAAACGATATAGAAATACCAAAAAATAAAGAGATTTTATTAAGGGAAACGCAAATAAAACGCCTTCTTGGTATCGATTTTGAGGAAAAATTCGTAGTCGATTCATTTGTTAGACTAGGGATGACTTGTGAATATGAAAAAAACAAATGGAGGGTCACCCCTCCGCCTCACCGTTCTGATATAAAAATTGAGGCAGATCTTGTTGAGGAGTTAGCAAGAATTTATGGCTATGACGCTATTCCCGCTAGTTCATCTGGGGGTAGTTCAATAATAAAATTGATAAAATATAATCATCAAATAATAAACCAGATTCGCGAGATTTTAATTAATCGCGATTACCAAGAAGTGATAACATATAGTTTTGTTGATCCAGATATCCATCGTTTGGTAAGTAGCAAAACAAATCCTTTAATGCTTACAAATCCAATTGCACCAGAGTTATCAGAAATGCGAACTAGTCTTTTACCGGGATTGATTAATGCGCTCCAGCGTAATGTTAAACGACATAAAGAAAGAGTACATCTATTTGAAACAGGGTTGATTTTTGAGGGTAAAAAAGAGCTTTTACAAGAATACCATGTTGGTGGCATAATATACGAAAATAGTGAACAAAAACAATGGAATAAGGAAGTCTCATTATGTGATTTTTTTGATATAAAATGCGATATGGAGGTTATACTTGGGTATTTAGTTGGGAATGAAAAATTAAGATTTTCAGAAGATAGCGTGGGCGTATTACACCCCGGCCAGAGTATGGGTATTAATATTAATGAAATTGAAGCTGGATACTTTGGGCAACTACACCCGGGCATTTGTTCGCAATTAGGTTTTACGAAAAATGTTTTTGTGTTCGATTTAAATATTGAATTATTTACTAAAAAAGAAACAATAAGATATAAAAATATTTCAAAATTTCCAATAATCAAACGTGATATTTCAGTAGTTATTGATGAAAAAGTAACTTGCAAAGAAGTATTTGACAGTGTTAAAAATGATGCCTCAGATTTGTTAGTCAACCTAGAGTTATTTGATCTATATCACGGCGAAGGTATTGAAAAAGGGAAAAAAAGCTTTGCTTTAGGGTTGACCTTTCAATCCATACACGGCACCCTTAAGGACGAAGAGATTGAGAATAATATGCATAATGTGATCAAGGGGTTATCTGATCGACTAAATGCAAAATTGAGGGAATAAGTAACAATGGCTGCACTAACTAAAGCAGATCTCGCAGAAAGGCTACATGAAGAGCTCGGACTGAATAAACGCGAAGTGAAAGATATTGTGGAGCTATTTTTTGATGAAATTAGGTCAGCTTTGGAATCTGGAAATCAAGTTAAAATATCTGGTTTTGGTAATTTTGACTTGAGAGACAAGGGTCAGAGGCCAGGAAGAAACCCAAAAACTGGCGAAGAAATTCCAATTAGTGCAAGGCGTGTTGTAACTTTTAGGCCAGGACAAAAACTTAAATTAAGAGTGGAAAAATATGCTGGAAATATCAAACAATAGTGAACTGCCGACAATACCAGGTAAACGCTATTTTACGATAGGCGAAGTCAGCGATCTCTGCGCAGTAAAACCACATGTTTTACGTTATTGGGAGCAGGAATTTTCTCAACTAAAACCACTTAAACGTCGCGGGAATCGTAGATACTATCAACGTCAAGACGTTATACTAATCAGACAAATTAGAGGGCTGTTGTACGAACAGGGTTTTACAATTGGAGGAGCAAGACAACGTTTGACGAGCGATGATGCTAAGGACGATTCAAACCAGAGCCAACAAATTATAAAACAGTTGAGGATGGAACTTGATGAAGTTTTAGATATATTACGAAGTTAGTTTTTTGTTTTCTATCTTGTAAGTTTCATTCTTTAACGCACTAATTAATATTTCAGCAATTATTTTCCTATACAAATTTTGGTAAAAATCTTTGCCTTTAAGAGTATTGTATTTTTCAGTAATACGGGGCGTAGCGCAGCCTGGTAGCGCACCTGCATGGGGTGTAGGTGGTCGGAGGTTCAAATCCTCTCGCCCCGACCAATTGTTTTATATGACAGCAAAATCTAGTCCTTTATAATATTAAACATGTACAAATCTTCCATTTAAAAAATAATAATGATCTGAAATTATGTGCGGAATCGTAGGCGCAGTTGCTAAAAAAGACATTTGTCCTATCTTGCTAGAAGGCTTAAAAAGACTCGAGTATCGAGGCTATGACTCTGCAGGATTTGCAGTCATTAGTAATAATGGAAAACTACAAAGAATTCGTATTAAAGGTAAGGTAGATAAACTCAACGAACAATATAAGCTTGCGCCATTGCGAGGTTCGACTGGAGTCGCTCATACTAGGTGGGCAACTCACGGCAAACCGAGTATTAAAAATGCTCATCCCCACACCTGCAATAATCAATTAGCATTAGTCCATAATGGTATTATTGAAAATCACCATAAACTCCGAGATAAACTTATTTCAACTGGGTTTAAATTCAATTCTGATACTGATACTGAAGTTATTGTAAATGCACTATTCAATGAGTTAGATTCAAACACAGATTTACTTGCCGCAACGTTTAAAGTGATGAAGTTGTTAGAGGGCACTTACGCACTTGGCGCAATAAACACAGACGAACCAGATCGCCTAATTGCAGCCAGAAAAGGTAGTCCACTTGTCATTGGTGTCGGGGTAGATGAATACTTTGTTGCTTCAGATGTTTTTGCGCTACTTCCCGCTACTCAAAAGTTTATTTATCTGGAAGAGGGCGATGTTGCCGACATTACAGCAGATAAATTAACGATATATGATAAAAATAAAAAAATTGTAGAACGCCCTATTCATGTTTCTGAATCGAGTGTTGATTTAACTGATAAACAAGGCTATCGGCACTACATGATGAAAGAAATATTTTTCCAACCAGATGCGATTTCTAAGACATTGAAAGGTCGCGTCACAAAAGATCAGATTATTACGAAAGAATTCGGAGAAAGTGCAGATTTAATATTTTCAAAAACAGAATGCATTAAGATTGTTGCATGTGGTACGAGTTATCACGCAGGATTAATTGCTGCTTACTGGATGGAAAAAATCGCCAATATCCATTGCCAGGTCGAAATTGCAAGTGAGTATCGATATCGAAAGTCGGTAATACTAGATAACACCCTCTTTGTGGCGGTTTCACAATCTGGTGAAACGGCAGACACATTAGCTGCATTAAGAACGGCAAAAGATGCGGATTATTTAAGCACGCTTGTAATTTGCAATGTTGATGAAAGCTCATTAACCAGAGACTCTGACCTTTGTTTTCTTACACATGCCGGAACAGAAATTGGCGTTGCTTCAACAAAGGCATTTACAACTCAGCTTGCTGCATTATTTTTATTGGTAATTGCAGTTGCTAAACACAAGGGGTTAACAAAAAGTGATGAAGCAAAACTGATCAAGCAACTTAATAGTTTACCCACCAGAATTAGTAAAGTGCTTGAACATAAGAGCTCCATAGAATTAATGGCAAAAGATTTTGCAGATAAGCATCACGCACTATTTCTGGGGCGTGGCAGCTTTTTGCCTGTTGCTATGGAAGGGGCATTAAAGTTAAAAGAGATTTCTTATATACATGCAGAAGCCTATGCTGCTGGGGAGTTAAAACATGGACCGCTTGCACTTGTTGATGAGGATATGCCCGTGGTTGCGGTTGCGCCAAATAATAATTTGTTAGAAAAACTTAAATCAAATTTAGAAGAGGTAAAGGCTCGCGGCGGAAAACTTTATATATTTGCAGACGAGATAAGTGAAGTAGAATCAAATAATGGGATGTTTGTATTAAATATTAATAATGTTTATGACTATATGAGCCCAATCATTCATACAATTCCGTTACAACTATTAGCTTATTATGTTGCTGTGATTAAAGGGGCTGATATTGATCAGCCACGCAATTTAGCCAAATCAGTAACGGTCGAGTAGTCTCGTTTACAGAATTTAAGAACTACTAATTTCAAAATCAACCTCTTTAAAGTTACCATGTGCACATGAGCGATGAATTTATATTTGGCAATATTCCTGAAAAGACCTAGACGAAGGTCTTCGCAAAATACTTCTTGGACCTTAGACCAGAGAAAAAATGATAGAAAATCTTGAATTATCATTCAAACCAATGCTTACTCCAAAAGAAATGCTACATAAAGGTATATTTGGTGGAACATATTTTAGTCGGATAGTTAGTTACAAGGGTTTTCCTGGAGACTGGTTTCATGGACTCGATTCAAATTTTTATCTTTCTGAAAAATACCTAAGCAAGGTTAATTATTTCAAAGTAAAATCAGGACAATCGCAAGAAGAATGGGAAGCAAAAGGTTGGATGCACAAAGATGACCCCAGAGGTTGGTTTGAATGGTACTGTAAATATTTTATAGGCAGAAGACATGAAGATGATGAGAGACAGATTAAGAGATGGCTAGCCTTTTGTGGACCAAGAGGGCGTTGGAAAAATATCATCTACATGAAAATCCATAGTGCGGGTTGTGGGATAGAACTTAGTGAAGATGTAAGCAGAAGGATACAGCAATCTCTTCTGCATTGGTCATATGTTGTCAATGAAGAAGATTATCAATTATGGTTAGCATCAAAAAAGATCAAAGCATCATGAACAGAATTTCACTAATCGTTTTTATTTTATTTTTTTTATCATCTTCAGCAATAGCAAGGAATGTATGTAATTGTAAAGGTTATGATGGTCCGGGTGGGCCTTGTTATGCTGAACCCGGTGGCCCGGCTTATACAGGTCCCGGCGGCCCGGCTTATGCGGGTGAAGGTGGTGCATGCTTCACGGGTCCTGGTGGTGGTGCTTATGCAGGTCCTGGAGGACCGGCTTATGCTGGTGTGGGTGGTGCATGTTATGCAGAACCAGGTGGCCCCGCTTATACGGGTCCAGGCGGCCCGGCTTATGCGGGTGAAGGTGGTCCCTGTTACGCAGGTGAAGGTGGCAAATGCTATTCAGGGCCTGGGGGTGGTTGGTCTTGCCCGTCAGTTTGTTCTAAGTGTGATTGACTACTATTGGATAAGTTTAGACAGTGATTTAAATTCTGGGTGTGCTGCATCACGCAACCACTCAAAAAGAACAGATTCTGTATTTAATAACCATACATCCGCCTGTTCTAATCTTGTTAGTGCGGTTTCATAGCTTGTTAGCTTACGTGATGCAATTGCATCACTGACAACAAAAACGTCATACCCTTTTTCTGTAAATTCCAGCGCTGTTTGCAATACACAAATATGTGATTCCAGGCCTAGTAGGATAATTTGCTTTTTATTTATTTTATCTAGATGTTCTAAGAGACCTTCAGCTCCAATACCTGAGAAACTAGTCTTTTCAAAACACTTAGATGTTTTATTCATTTTATCTTTTACAAAACTTTCAATACCACCTAATCCTTTTGGGTATTGCATAGTCGTTATAACAGGTACATTTAATTGATTTGCGGCAGTTAATAATATGTTGGTATTACTTTTTAATCGATTAATTACTTTCTCTGGCATCACAGCACTTAATTTTTCTTGAATATCAACAATCATTAAGCAGCTAGTATTAACGTCACATAATAGATTTTTACAATTTTTCACCATTATTTTATTAACCATGTATTAATTAAATTAAGGTCATCAGGGGAAAGTGTTCCTGCTGCCCGCTTGAGTTTTAATGTATTTAAAATATATTCATATTTTGCATCACTGTAATCACGACGAGCTTTTGATGTTGTTCTTTGTGATGCAACAACGTCAACGGCAGTACGAGTTCCAACTTCAAATCCTGCTTCAGTTGCAAGCAGAGCTGTTTCACTAGAAACAACAGCTTGTTTTAGTGCATTTACCTGGCTAATACCAGATATAACGCCTAAGTAGGCTTCCCTTGTGCTCCGTTGTGCGGTTCGTCTTGCTTTTTCAAGATAATGCATTGATTGATTATAACTTTCATGGGCTTCACGTGTTTTGGAACTAACAATTCCGCCTGAATATATCGGAATATTTAATTCCAAACCAATCGCAGACCGATCCGTTCTTGTATTTCCAAATCGACCACCAGTTGAATCATAACCATGCGATGCAACTATATCAACTGTAGGTAAATGACCCGCTGATTGCTTCTTAATTTCCTTTCTGGCAGTTTCTAGAGCATAATTTGCGGCACTTATATCAAGATTTTGTTCTATTGCCAATTGTGTCCAGCTATCAATCTCTTCCGGGCTTGGTTTTACTAATATTATGTTTTCACCAAGACTATCAAACTTATCAATGTATTCACCTGTTAATTCACGTACTTCTTCTTTTGCATTGTCGACTGTATTTATTGCCTGAATTTCTTGCGCTATCGCAAGATCATAACCCGCTTGCGCTTCCTGAACATCGGTGATCGCACTTAAACCAACTTCAAAACGTTGATTAGCTTGTTCTAATTGTCTACTTAATGACTTCACTTCAATCTTTGCAAATTCTAGATTATCTAAGCTTGTTAAAACATTAAAATAATTTTCACTAACATTAATAATTAAGTCCTGTTGTGCTTTAGCTAGTTTCACCTCTGATTCTTTTATTTGACTATCAGCTTGCTCAAGAGCAATAAAATTATCACGTCGAAATAGAGGTTGAGTGATACTTAAGCTGTAACCATGACTATTAAAATCGATTTCACCATCCGAACCAATTGATGAACCAGATGTAGTGATATCTTGCGCATTTCTTTTGGTGTTACCGCTGAGATTGATAGAAGGTAATAATTTTGATAGAGCCTGCGGCTTTGATTCAATTACGGCGCGATGTATTGAAATTTCTTGTTGGTACGTGGGATCATTTCGCTCAGCTAATGAATAAATACTCACTAAATCAGCTGAGAAACAATTCGTAGTAATTAGAATTGTCAGAGCACAAATTAATATCTTTTTAATTAGTAAAGTTATTGCCATAAGTTCATTAGTAGTAATTATTTAATGCGAAATATTTTATCAATATTGCGCCATATCGGTATCGATGGTTTTGGCCCACGAATCAATTCCACCATCTAAGTTTAGGACCTTATTAAAGCCATTATTTTCAAGATAATTACAAACTTGAAAACTGCGCATACCATGATGACAAATTGCAATAATTTCATCATTAGCATTTAGTTCGCTGATTAATTTTTCGGGTTCTGATACGCTGATATTTACTGAGCCTTCAATTTTACATATCGAAAATTCCCATGGTTCGCGCACATCAAGTAATATTGGTTTTTCACCAGCATTAAGCCTTTTTTTCAGTTCTTCAGGGAGTATTGTTTGCATTATTTAAATTAGAAGCTTAGAAGCTTAGATTATTAGTTTTGAAAATCCATATTAATTTTAGTTGTAGTTAGCAGTTGTATTATATAGCATGTCATAAAGCTAGGGGCGCCTAATTTTGGCTGAGATTTACCCTTGACCTGATCTGGTTAGTACCAGCGTAGGGAAGCAAGCCTCAAAATATTTTGCGCTCTTTTTTGTCATTTTTTATTAATGCAAGAGGTAAATATGAGCGTAATTTCAGATTCCATTTTAAGTCACACTGCAATAGTCGACGAAGAAATAACAAAGCCTATTCCTAATTCAAAGAAAACTTATGTCACAGGTTCACGTTCAGATATATTGGTTCCTATG
>Ga0315338_1003407_pt1 | contig 13915 bp, 11 predicted proteins | sample ASW8metaG_FD_204518 | JGI IMG/M metagenome (GOLD analysis project Ga0315338, IMG submission 204518) | Ammonia-oxidizing marine archaeal communities from Monterey Bay, California, United States - ASW #8 | ecosystem: Environmental > Aquatic > Marine > Coastal | place: USA: California | collected... | reverse complement strand
CCAGGCGCGACGCCGACAGCCCCGAGTTTGCTGAGTTTTACCGCAAGCTGAGCGACGTTCTCACGAACGACGTCGACTCCGTTCTGATCGACGAGACCGGCGAGTATCCCGAACACACCGTCGATGCACTGCGCAAGATCGGTGCTTTCGGCATCAAGATCCCGAAGGAATACGGCGGACTGGGCTTTTCGATTTCCGAATACTGCCGGGCGATGGAGCTGGTCGGCAGCGTCGACGGCAACATCGTGGCGCTGCTTTCTGCGCATCAATCGATCGGCGTTCCCCAGCCTCTGAAACTCTTCGGCACCGAAGAGCAGAAACAGAAGTACCTCACCCGTTGCGCGAAGGGCGCAATCTCAGCCTTCGCGTTGACCGAACCACACGCCGGTTCGGATCCGTCGAGTCTTTCGACAACCGCAGTACACCAGGGCGACGGGTTCGTTCTCAACGGAGAGAAGCTCTGGTGCACCAATGGAACGCTGGCTGAGCTGCTCGTCGTGATGGCGCGCGACCCCGAGACGAACAAGATCAGTGCTTTCGTCGTCGACACCAGCCTGCCCGGCGTCAAGGTCGAGCACCGTTGCCACTTCATGGGCCTAAAGGCGCTGGCCAACGGCATCATCAGCTTCAACGACGTCTACGTCTCTAAGGGCGATCTGATCGGCGAAGAAGGCAAGGGTCTGAAGATCGCACTGATTACCTTGAATACCGGTCGCCTGAGCCTGCCGGCTGTGTGCTCGGGCATCGGCAAGCAGTGTCTTAACATCGTCGAGAACTGGTGCACGGTTCGTCGCCAGTGGGGTATCCCAATCGGCAAGCACGAGGCCATCTCGCTCGACATCGCCGACATGACGGCCACCACGTTTGCCATGGATGCGACGTCGACATTGGCGGCGGCGATGGCCGATCGCGGCGGCTATGACATCCGTCTGGAAGCCGCCGCCGCCAAAGAATGGAATACCACGCGCGCTTGGCGCTTGGTCGATCGAACGCTGCAGATTCGCGGCGGGCGCGGTTTCGAGACCGAAAGCTCGCTCGAAGCGCGCGGCGAGGCACCCGTACCCGTCGAGCGCACGCTGCGCGACTGCCGGATCAACCTAATCTTCGAAGGCTCGAGCGAGATCATGCACCTGTTCATGGCGCGCGAAGCCGTCGACAAACACCTGCAGGTCGCCGGCGAGATTATCGACCCGAAGGCAACGATTGCCAGCAAAGCCGCGGCCCTGCCGAAGATCCTGGCCTTCTACGCCGTCTGGTATCCGCCGCTTTGGCTAAAGGGCATTCCCAACGTTGGTCGATACAACGACTGGGGAAAGCTTGCTACGCACTTGCGATTCATCGACCGAAGCAGCCGCAAACTGGCGCGGCAATCGTTCCACGGCATGGCCCTGTACCAAGCCAAGATGGAGCGTAAGCAAGGCTTTCTGTTTCGTACCGTCGATATCGTGATGGAATTGTTCGTCATGTCGGCGACCGCGTCGCGGGCCAAGCGCATGATCGACGACGGCGACCCCGATGCCGCGCGCGCCGTTCAGATCGCCGACTTGTTCTGCCGCGGCGCGCGTCGTCGTATCAAGCGTTGGTTCAACGATTTGTGGCGCAACGAAGACGCACTGAAGAACGTTGTCTCTTCGGATCTATTGAAAGGCGATCACGGGTGGATGTTGGAAGGCACGGTCGACATGAACTGGACGCCCGAGCTCTTCGCGCCGCGATCGTTCACCGACATCGGCCGTGAGGTCGTCGAACAATCGGCTAAGCGGGCCGCCGCCGGGTAAAAGCAATCATCACCACCTAAGGGCAATCTGATCGCTCACGCGGGGGCTTGCTCTCCTCTCATATCGATCACCCATTGGATGAGCCCGACGATCGACATCAGCAGCAGAAGCGACGCGATCGGCGCAACCACGTACCAAATGGTTCGCTGATCGAGCATGCGGCCGAAGTTGAACAGCGGGCGCAGACTCGCGTCGGTGTTCCAGAGAGCGCCGGTGAGCGCGGCTGCAACGAGGCATAGCGCAACAGCGGTGTGCGACGGCAGCGCAAACGGCCGAACAAACCGCCCGGGGCGCACGATCGTCCAGATCCTCTGCCAATCGACAAAAGATAGATACACAACCAGCTAGGCATCGACATCCGGGAGTGCGCAACGAATCAGGCCATCGAGATAGGCAACGCTCTCGCGTCGCCAGCGCGAGTCGGGCTGCTCGGCCACGCCTTTCATCGTAGCGCCGACCATCCAGCTCAACTCACGGTTACTCAGGTTCCAAGGCCAAAGATCCCAGATGCGGTCGTCGCTCGCGCTGCGAACGCGGATTTGGGACTGCTGCCAAGTTGCCGGCGGAAACAGGTTCGTTTTGGAGCTGTACATCGTCCAGTTTACGATCGGCCACGCGGAGCTACTTCGCCCGACGACGAGCAGACCGGCGAGAATCACGAAGAGCGTGATTTTCAGCACCAGCAGTGGGTGCTTCCAATTGAGCGAGTCCACGTGCCAACGCAATATATCGCACCGGCCCACCGCCCACCGGACTGCAGTCGCACCCAACTTCCGAATGCCCCGGGGGACCGTCCAGGCTAGTGCTTGCGCATCCGCTATGGGCGCAGGAACAAATATGGACCCGGAGGCAGCGCCGTTTCGTTACAATGATAAGGAAAATCTAACGCTGCCCTTCGTGCGGCGCACCAACATTAAGTGAAAAACAACGACAAACACGTAGTAATCGCCGGCGCAGGGCCGTCCGGATTGGCCGCAGCCTATCAACTATGTCAGTTCGGCGTATCGGTAGAGGTCTTCGAGAAGGACGAGCTCGTGGGTGGGATTGCCCGCACCGCGCAGCACGAAGGCTATCGCTTTGATATGGGTGGCCACCGCTTCTTCACCAAGGTAGCCGAAGTCAACGCTCTCTGGCGCGAAGTTCTCGGCGCGCAGTTTCTACGGCGCCCCCGACTCTCGCGCATCTATTACGACGGCAAGTACTTTCAGTACCCGCTCAAACCGTGGAACGCGTTGAGCGGCCTCGGTTTCTACCAGGCCGTACGCATCGGCTTCAGCTATCTGAAATGGCAGGCGCGCCCCCACACGAAGGAAGAGACCTTCGAACACTGGGTAACGAACCGATTCGGGCGCCGGCTGTTTTTGATTTTCTTCCGCGCATACACCGAGAAGGTATGGGGCATCCCCTGCAGCGAGCTCAAGGCGGAATGGGCGGCGCAGCGTATTAAGGACCTGTCGCTTCGCAGCGCGGTCATCAGCATGCTGTTTCAACCACGCAAGACGATCACATCGCTCATCGAACAGTTTGACTATCCACGGCTTGGTCCCGGCATGATGTGGGAAGCCGTGACCGATCGTGTCCGCCAATTCGGCGGTTCCGTAACGCTCGAAGCACCGGTCGTGCGATTCGAGCGTGAAGACATGCGGGTCACAGCCGCGGTAATCCTCAAAAACGGAAAGGAGCGACGCGTCGAAGGCAGTGATTTCATATCGAGCATGCCGATCACCCAGTTGGTCTCGGTAATGGATCCGCCACCGCCGCCAGAAGTGCTCGAAGCGGCCTCCAAGCTCACCTATCGATCGTTCCTGACCGTCTGCCTCATCGTCGATGACCCGGACCTTTTTCCCGACAATTGGATCTACGTACACGATCCTGCCGTCCTGGTGGGCAGAATCCAGAACTACAAGAACTGGAGTGCCGATATGGTGCCGGATCCCTCGAAGAGCGGCATCGGCATGGAGTACTTCTGCGACGAAGGCGACGAGCTTTGGTGTACCGATGACGCTGAGCTCATCGAGATGGCAACGCGGGAGTTCAAGGCCATCGGCCTCGTCGACTCCCCAAAGATCATCGATGGTGTCGTTTATCGGGTGCCGAAAGCCTACCCGGTCTACGATACCGACTACGCCGAGTATCTAACGACACTAAAGGACTTCGTGACGAAGCTCGAGAACCTGCAGACGATCGGCCGTAACGGTCTGCATCGCTACGACAACCAAGACCACGCCATGATGACCGGCATGATGGCGGCACGAAACATCGCGCACGGCGAGACCAACGACGTCTGGTCGGTCAATACCGAGCTCGACTACCACGAGGAGTTGCTGGAAGAAGTGCCTGTCTCCGGTATCGATGTCGGCGATATTGACACGCTCCAAAACAACAGTTCGCTGATAGAAGACACGGTACCCGAGCCCCCGCTCCCGGAATCGCTCGCGTCTCCACGAGTTCGGCTGTGATGCGTCGGATAGGCGTTCGTATCGTAGAGGCCAACTCATGACTGAGAAAAAAGTCACGATCATTGTCAGTCCTCGCGAGCAGTTCGGCATGGCGCGCAGATCGCTCGAGTCGATCTACCAGCACACCTCCATCCCCTTCGACCTGGTCTACGTGGACACACGTTCACCGCGCAGCCATCGCCGCTGGTTGGAGCGCGAGAGCAAAGATAGGGGCTTCAAGCTGCTCTATTCCCAGTCATGACAGGATGATAATGGCGGTCGGCACGTCCTGTAAGCAAGCGTTTTTGTGTCAGAACGGAGCCCATGTAGAGGACCACATACGATAGGCACGGGAAGCGTTTGTGCGACTCTGGGTAACGAAACTCCGATGACCACCTCACCGGCCGACACCTTCTTCTACACCGGTGCGAGCCCCACTCCCGTCGGTGTCCCGTTCCCGGTTTCGCTTTCGCATGCTCACAGCAGCCGCGGTGTCGGCGACGATTTCGGAAGTGATCGTGGCAGTGATCGCCGCGATCGGGGGTGTCGATTACTCGACGCTGATCGTTCGGCCGGGCGACGACACGACAGTTCGCGGCCACTGTTCAAAGGGCGCTGAAACGCGCATAGGGGGCCCGGCATCTGTGGAGACGGCGCTATATGAGCCTAACAATGGAAACACCAACGTCTCCAACACTCGTTGGTGTCGGAATACTGTCGCTTTCGCTGGCCGTTGGTGCGCACGCGGCGACCGATATTTGCGGTGATCTCGACGGCAGCGGAACCATCACGGCTACCGATGCACAAAGGCCGTCGGTCTGTTCGACGACCTGCCGCTGAATCTCGGGATGTATATCAACCCGGCCCAGCTACCGTAGCGCCGGAAGCAATTTCTCTACTTCCGGCCATGCCTCTTTACCAAAGCCGCGGAACATCTCGAATACGGATTCCGGCACCCATTTCGTCACTGCCAACTCGTAGTTCGGTCGCGCGCGCACCCGGTCGTACCAAGCGGCGAGGTTCGGTCGTCGGTCGGCGTCCAGCAGCGGCGTCATCGCCAACGAATCCAAGCGAAGAATGTATGGGGTCATTGCGGCGTCGGCGAGACTCCACGCGTCGCCCGCCAGCCATTCGCGCCCGGCCAGGGCTACGTCGATATCATCGCAGAGCTTAGAAAAAGTCTCGATTGCACCGGCGACTTCAGGCGCCCTCACGCCATGCTCAATGACGCTGCGCCTGCGGGCACGCCCGGCGGCGTCTGGAATGGCCGCGATGTTCGCCTCGCGCACCTCGGCGGGTTGGCCGAGTACAATCGGACGCGCGCCGATCGCGAACGTAATTACACCGGTCATGGGATGGATGTTCTCGTCGACGCGCTTGGTCCACATGCGCATCGCATGCAATGCCGCTGGTTCGGTCGGCGTTACTCGTGCGCCGTCAAAGGCATCAGCGATGTATTCGTTGATGAGAGTCGATTCGCACAAGACGTGACCGTCGTGCAGAAGTGTCGGCACGACATGCTTCGGGTTGAGCTTGACGTAGTCACTATCGTGCTGCGCGCCGGATACGAGGTCGACATCGTGCGAGTCGAACTCGATTGATTTTTCGTCGAGAACCAATCGGACCTTCTGCGAGCAGGTGGACAGGGCGTTATGGTACAGTTCAACGTTCGTAGTCATAGAAGAGAAATCCTTTTTCTGTCTGCGTGTGATTGAGTACGCCGACCATCCTTATTCCAACACGACACCAGCGCTCAGTCTTCCGTAGTATTCCCCCAGCGTCCGAAATAGGTAAGTTCTTTCGCCGGTGTGCGGCGTACCGGACCGAATTTGCCCATCGGGTATCCAATCGGAATCGTGACCACGACACCGTAGTCCTTCGGGATCTCAAAGCGCTCGTGCAACTCGTCTTCGAACACCTGGTGCATGGTCGTAAGCGCAGCGCCGAGTCCCACCGCACGACACGCGAGCAATATGTTCTGCACACAGGGATAGACGGCACCGTAGTTCGGAGGCGCCGGCCCTACCCGATCGGCCTCAGCGACCTTGAAGGGCCAGTCGCGCTTGCCGCACACAAACAACAGGAGTGGAAACTCGTGCAGGTGATTCACCTGATAGCGCAGTGCGCGTGCCATCTTCATGAAGTCGGATTCGTCGTCATCGGGAATTTGATCGAGGCTCCCGAACCGTGATTCGATGCCGGCCTTGTAGCGCTCGGCGAACCACTGTTTGTCACCGTCGTCGCGCGCGACGACGAAAGCCCACGGTTGGCTGTTCATTCCCGAGGGCGCCTGAACGCCGGCGTCGAGAACCTTGCGCAGTAGCTCCAAAGGCACAGGATCGGATTTTAGTCGCCGCATGGCGCGCATGGTGCCCACAAGATCAAAAAATGGCGGATTCGTATCTGTCATAGGCAACTCCCAGCCTGTGTACACATCATCATCGGCACTACCTGCCCGGCGTTCGGCCGTTGTAGCCGAACAGCACGCTTGGAGAAATCGATACGCACGGCGCCCATGGATTTCGCGACCGCTCGGCTGAGCATATACTCTGGTCCTGGGTAGCGTCGGCCGACCGGCGCTCCGGCACGATGACTGCTTCACCGCGAATGTTCGAAGTACACCCGTCACAAGCGCATTACGAGACAGGGCGATAGACCGCGCTAAACGGTAGCAGAGGGTCAAAATGGAATCTCTTGGGGCAATGATCAATACGGCGGTGAATCCGTTCGCCGATTCTCTCGCCGACGCGGTTTTCTTTTCGATCACGATCGGCGACGCAAAGATTCCGTTGATCGTCGCGTGGCTGGTTGCCGCCGGCGTCTTCTTCACGATCTACCTGCGAGGCCTCAATCTGCGCGGCATGCCGGAAGCGCTGCGCATCGTCAGCGGTCGCCGTCAATTTCCCGATGATACGGGTGAGATCAGCGCTTGGGCCGCCCTTTCGACCGCGATCTCAGGCACTGTCGGCATCGGCAACATCGGTGGAGTCGCCGTTGCCATTTCGCTCGGCGGACCTGGGGCAACGTTCTGGCTCATCGTAGCCGGGCTTCTCGGCATGGCGACCAAGTGCGCCGAATGCGTACTCGGCGTGCACTATCGACAGGTGGGTGACGACGACGCGGTATCGGGCGGCCCCATGTACTACCTTCGCGCGGGCTTCGCTGAACGTGGCTGGAAGAACACAGGGCGCGTGCTCGGCGGCTTCTATGCGGCAACGATCGTGTTCGGCTGTCTCGGAATCGGCAACATGTTCCAGTCGAACCAAGCCTACGAGCAGGTCGTCACCGCGACCGGAGGTACAAGCAGCCCGCTGGCGGCGCACGCCATCGGCTTCGGACTCGTTCTGGCCGCGAGCGTGGCGCTGGTCATTCTCGGCGGCATCCGCAGCATCGCGCGCGTCACCACGCGACTGGTTCCAGCGATGGCCGGTTTATACTGCTTGGGATGTCTACTCGTGATTACGATGAACGCGTCGGAACTGCCGGCGGCGATTGCCGCAATTTTCGTCGGCGCCGTCACCCCCGAAGGCATCGGAGGAGGTATGATCGGTGTCATGATGTTGGGCTTTCAACGCGCCGCCTTCTCGAACGAAGCCGGTTTGGGATCGGCTGCGATCGCACACTCCGCCGTGCGCACCCACCACCCTGCGACGGAAGGCTTGGTCGCCCTTCTCGAGCCTTTCATCGACACCGTCATCATCTGCACGATGACGGCCTTGGTCATCCTGACGACAATCTACGAACCGGGGCTCTCCGAAGGCGGGGTGCAGGGCGTCGCGCTCACCTCAGCGGCTTTCGAAAGCACACTTTCTTGGTCGCCGCCGCTGGTCGCCGTGGCCGCCCTGCTGTTCGCATACTCGACGATGATCGCGTGGGCGTACTATGGGCTCAAGGCATGGACCTACCTCGTCGGCGAGGGAACGGCCAAAGAGATCGTATTCAAGATCGTCTATTGCGCGTTCGTCGTCGTCGGCTGCACCATCGATCTCGCCGCGGTACTCAAACTTTCCGACGCATTGATCTTCGTCGTAGCGTTTCCGAACATTCTGGGCCTCTACCTTCTGGCTCCGAAGATTCGATCGATCCTCGACGACTACATGAGCAGCGTGGCGCAAAGAGAGAACTGACATCGACGCGCCCACGTTAGTGCTGTCGGTAGGCCTTCTTATCGGCAGCAAAGCGGACACGTTCGTAGGCGCTGCCCCACACAGCTACAGCAGTCGCTGTTTCCGACAGAGCGAGGGACGAAACTCCTGCGCATTCAACACGATGTACTGTTCGCCGTTCAGCATCGTCGAGGAATTTAACTGCTGGACGACCTCGCCGAGCGAGACCACTCTCGAGCAGTAGTTCGCGTCGTCGCGAACGCTCCATCCCTTACCGTGACAAAACCGCTGCGGCTGACGGCGTCTCTCGCCTAAAGCTGGCGGCGGGCCTCGAATGACGTGCCGCGGTGGCGCTCGTTGCGCACGGCTCGGCGCTCACGTTGCCCATACCGGTGTCGTGTTCAGCAATGTTCACAACCGAGCCGATGGTCATCATCCAACTGCTCAACAGCGAGAACGAGTGCTTCATCACGGACTTCTCGAATGCCGAGAAGAACAGCTCAGAAACCTACCGCGCACGCGGAGGATGAGGCCCCACACACCGCCCGCCCCTGATCGAATGGCCTCTGCCGGCCCCTGTGCTAAAATTAAGAAGCACCTGGGGAGGACACGCATGGCCTGGAGCGAATGGCAGCCGGTCACCGGCGACGGTCTCGACTTTGACGAGATCCTTTACGAAAAACGCAGTCACGACGAGCTCGAGGGCGGCGTCGCGCGCATTACGCTGAACAATCCGGCGAAGATGAACGCCATGACGCTGCGAACCGTCGACCAGATGTTTCGCGCGTTCTACGACGCCAATCACGATCCGAGCGTCGGCGTGATCATTATTGCTGCGACCGGCAAGCATTTCGGCGCCGGCGGCGACGTCGACTGGGAACGTTGGGGGCTTCGCGAAGCGTTCTACTTCCGCTACCCCCACAACCGCCTGATACGCTCCTCGCGCAAGCCCGTCATCGCCCAGGTGCAGGGCTACTGTTTGGCGGGACACAACCACATGGCCTACTGTTGCGATTTCACGATCGCCGCCGACAACGCAAAGTTCGGTCAAGCCGGCCCGCGCGTATCGAGCCCGGCCGACGGCTTTTTCGTGCCCTACCTTACAAAGGTAGTGGGTGCGAAAAAGGCCCGAGAGATGTGGATGCTGTGCCGTAAATACACCGCCAAGCAGGCGCTCGAAATGGGACTCGTCAACGAGGTCGTTGCACTCGACGAACTCGAAACGCGCGTCGAACAGTGGTGCACCGAACTACTCGAGGTAAGCCCCGGCTGCCTAGAGGTGGTGAAAGCCGCCTTCGACCAAGAGATGGACGGCTACGCCGAGATGGGCATCATCTCTAGCCAACACTATCCGCATTGGTTCGACAGCCCCGAAGGCCAAGAAGGCGGCCAGGCGTTCCAAGACAAGCGAAAACCGGACTTCTGGAAGATCCGCAAAGACGAAGAAGCGAACCGCCAAGCCTGGGTCGAAAAGTACAAGCATCTATTCGAGGAGGAATAGCCGCAGCAACAAGCAACGCGACTGCCCTCGATGTCGTCACCGCAGATCGCCGCGCGCGCAACCGGGGCGACCATCGGCAGGTCTAACAGCAGCAGGGGGATTGCTGAGCGAAAGCCCCCCGAATAGGCACTTCCGGCCTCTGGCTGATCTTAATCAGCCCTACGCCAGCCCATCGTCAAGATCGTCGACGAACTTCCGAAACTCATCGAAGAGAGGGTTCTCCGCCGTTGATCTTCGAGCCTCATTGCCTGCACGGATGATCCGATCCACAGCCTTTCCATATCGTAGCCCTGCGTTCCAATCGGTAAGCGCGACGCTAGACACGGCCTGGTACGCGTCGGCGACCACCGATCCATGTGATTCGGGCAAGGTGTACAGTAAGTGCCCGATCTCGTACCAGCGGTTGCACAATCCGAAGTCATGCCAATCAACTGCGCAGATTCCGTTGGAATCGGAGAAACAGAGATTCTTGAACTGGAAGTCTCCGTGCCCCACTACGTCGCTGTGATCAGGCAACTCGAGCGTCGCGATGGACTCGATGCACCGCGCGAACGCATCAACGACCCCGGTCTCGGAACTGAAAGCCTCTTTGGCGTATGCACCTTCCTGCCGGAGTCGGTTGACGAGCGCCGAGTGCCAGTAGTGCGCGTGCCCCTTGTCGCAAAGCAGCGCGACGACCTCTTCCGGTATCTCGTCCCCGTGAAGGCGCGCGAGATACTCGGCCGCAAGCCGGGTATGTCGAAACGTCTGAGGCGAGCGCTGGCCGAGATCTTCGAGCAGCAAGCATTCGTCTTGTTGCTCCAGGATGTTCGGCACGCGAACACGCGTTCCAACGAGCTGTTGCGCCAGGACCAGCGCGCCTAGCTCCCGCTCCGCTTCAGTCGATGACCCGCAGTCCTTGAGGATCCCTCGCTCGGTCCGCCAGACTCGGTGCATATCGCCGAGCGACTCTAACAGCTCGAGTTTGGCAAAGAGAGGCGGAAGAGACATCGGCAAAACCTACGATGGGCTACTTTGCGGCGCGGCAACAAGTTCGTTTAGTAAATTCATATAGCGTTGCGATACGGAATGCTCGAACCCCCTGCTGATTGTTTGACCAATAGTCGCGAAATGATCCGCCCGAGCGCCTTAGCCCGACCAAACCCCGATGGCCTTGTCGGCGGCTAGATCATCGACGGCGGCGGCGTCGTAACCGAGTTCAGCGAGCAACTCGCGGGTATGTTCCCCGTGAACCGGCGGTGCCTGGCGCACCGATCCCGGTGAGCCACGAAGTTTCACCGGTACCCCCGTCACTTTGAGCGCGCCGAGTTTGGTGTGCTGCGTCTCCACGATCATCTCGTTGTGGTGAATCTGCGGATCAGCGGCGACTTCGGGAATTTCGTTGATCGGGGCGGTCAGCACGTCCGCCTCGACCAACCGTACGACGAGTTCGTCGCGATCGAACCGCATCGTACCCTCGGCGACCACTTGATCGAGCAGGTCCTCGTTCGCCAAGCGTCCGTCGATCGTCGCGAAACGCTCATCGGTCGTCCAGTCGGCCTCCAGAGCATTGGCGAGATGCCCGAAGAACTTGTCGGACGGGCAGGTAATCACGATCGATTTGCCGTCTTTGGTCGGATACACGCCCGACGGTGCGAAATACTGACTGCGGTTGCCCGTGCGTGGTGTCACCTCGCCCGCCATGTGGAAGGCACCGAGCCCGCTGCACTGCGCATGGGTGAGTGCATCGAGCAATGAAACGTCAATCCTCTGCCCTTCGCCCGTACGCTCGCGGTGAAACAAGGCCGCCAGCACGCCGACGCTAACGAGTTCAGACGTCATCGTGTCGATGAGCGGAACGGTCACACGGACCGGGCGCTCGGCCGGTTCACCGTTTAGTGAGAGCAAGCCGCCGTAGCCCTGAGCGAGAAAGTCGATGCCGGGTCGGCCCGCGTAGGGACCGTCGGGGCCGAACGAGGTCACGCCGGCCCAGATGATGTCTTCACGGTGCTTCTTCACCTGCTCGTAGCTCTGGCCGAGCTTCGAGCACGCAGGCTCACGCACATTGGTGATCACGACGTCGGTGGTTTCGAGCAGCTTGGCGAAGACTTCTTGAGCACGTTCGGTGCGCAGATCGAGCACAAGACTGCGCTTGTTGCGGTTAATCGCGATGAACGGAGAACGCTCGCCCTCGACTTCAGGCCCGAGGCGGCGGCTGTCGTCGCCGAAATGCGATTCGACCTTGATGACGTCGGCACCGAGATCGCCCAACAGCGTCGCGGCATAGGGGCCGGCCAGCATCGTTGCGAGATCGAGAACACGAATCCCTTCGAGAGGACCGGGCGATTTCTTGGCGGCACTCATCTCAGAGAATTACGCCTGCGGCCTTGAGTTCACCGATCTTGTCCCAGTCGTAGCCGAGCGCTTCGAAAAGCAACATCTCGGTATCTTGGCCCAGTTCGGGACCAAGTGTTTCTACCTCGCCCGGCGTCTTGCCGAAGGTCACGGGTAGGCCGCGAATCTCGACCTCGCGGTTCACCTCCGAGCAGTGGGCCTTGAGGAAGTAATCGTTCTCCCAAGCGCCGGGGTCCTCGGCCAGGCTGGAGAAGTCGACAATCGGACTCGATGGAATCCCCACGCCATCGAGCGCGGCCTTACACGCCTCAGCCGTCTTCGAAGCTATTGCAGTCTCGAGCAATTCGACCAGCGCGGCCGAATTGTCGAAGCGTGCTTCGGCGGTTGCGAAACGCACATCGGAGCCGTCGACGCCGAGTGCGCCGCATACCTTCTCAAAGGCCGCGTCGTCGTTGTCGGCGCACAAGAACATCCAGCCGTCGCTCGCTTCGTAGGTATTGGTCAGCGGATTGTCGGGCTCTTTGCGCGAGCGTTGCCGAGAGAATCGATCGCTGCCGGTTGCAAGGTAGCCCTGAAACGTCGGCGCCGACATGAACAGCTGCGCGCCGTACAAAGACGCATCGAGAAACTGCCCTCGCCCGGTTTCTTCGCGGGCAAAGAGCGCGATCATGATGCCTAGTGCGGCCATCATGCCGCCCATGGCATCGCCCGACCCCATGCCGAGATAAACCGGCGGTTGGCCGGGCTCGCCCTGGCGGGTCATCAGGCCAATCAACGCCTGCACGGTCATATCGAACGATGGCTTTGTGATGTTACCGTGCGGCCCGTAACCGCTGCCCATCGCATAGACGAGCTTCGGATTGATCTTCGCCAGTTCGTCGTAGGACACGTGCCACTTGCCGAGCGCTTTCGAGCTCAGATTGGTGAGAAAGACGTCTGCCGACTCGCAGAGCTTGTGGATGACCTCGACGCCCTCGGGCTTGTTGAGGTCGACGGCCATGCTCTTCTTGTTGCGGTTGATGACTTGGAAGTATTGATTCCAATCGCCGATCGCGAGCGCCTTGATACTGCGCACGCCGCGCGCAAGATCGCCCCCCTTGGGGTTTTCTATCTTGATGACCTCCGCGCCCAGATCGGCGAGATGCTGTGCCGCCACCGGACCCTGAAACCACATGGTCAGGTCGACAACGCGGATGCCTTCTAAAGGTTTCGCCGAATTCGCCATGACGCCCCCTACGGGATGATTCCTTCTTGTTGGAGCCGAACGATCGCCGATTCGTCGTAGCCGAGCAGGTCGGCCAACACCTCGGCGGAATGCTGGCCGTTTCGAGGCGCAGTGCTGCGAAGGCGTGCCGGCGTGTCGGTCATGAAAATGGGAAAGCCGAGCATGCGTGTGGTACCGAGGCTTCCGTCCTCCAAGTCCAGCACGTAGCGATTGTGGCGCGCGGCATCGTCGGCGGTCGGATACTCGTAGTCTTCGATCACGTCGGCTGACATTTGCAGCTTAGTGAAAATTCCGCGCCAGTGCGCCGCGGGCTGCTTCTTGAACGCATCGTCGAGCGCCGCAATGAGTTCAAGGCGATGGTCGCCGCAGCGCTTATCGTGAGAATTGAATCGATCGTCGTTCTCATCGAGCCCGGCAACCTCGGCGAGTTGCGGCCACCACCTGTCGGTATCGGGCATCGTAAGAGCGAGCCACAAACCGTCGGCCGTCGGGTAGAGCACGCCGCTCATCGGATTGCCGGCGTCCAATCGCGA
>Ga0315338_1003406_pt1 | contig 13916 bp, 10 predicted proteins | sample ASW8metaG_FD_204518 | JGI IMG/M metagenome (GOLD analysis project Ga0315338, IMG submission 204518) | Ammonia-oxidizing marine archaeal communities from Monterey Bay, California, United States - ASW #8 | ecosystem: Environmental > Aquatic > Marine > Coastal | place: USA: California | collected... | reverse complement strand
ACCCTCGTTTCCACGTGCTTCTCGGATCGATCTACATGATGGACTACAGCGAGTTGCCCGAAGGCTCGCCCGAGAAAGTGGCCGCCCTCGGCAAGGCCGTGACGGAATATCGTGAAGGCGTCACCGGTGGTTCCGATCACCACATGGCCCTCAGCCACCTCGGCAAGGCGCTTTATCTCCAAGGGAATTTGCCGGAGGCTGCGGTGTATCTGGAGAAGGCGGTCGAGACGGACCCGCGTGATCCGGAGACCTGGGTCCAACTCGGAATGGTCCGCCTGCAGTTGGACGAGATGGAGGCCGGAGCTGAGGCGCTACAAAGCGCTTTGGATCGCGATCCGAGGCTAGCTGTCCGGCAGGCGCTTGGTGGAGCTCTCCTTAGCTTGGGGCGAAACGACGCCGCAGAACGGACGTTGCGCGCCGCGATTGCGTCAGGAGAAAGAAATACATCGACGGAGTACGGTCTGGCGGTTGCACTTACGGTGCAGGCGGATTACGCGCTCCAGGATGGAAAGAGTGTCGATTCCGAGGATCTGCGGGAGGCCGAATACATCGTTCGGACGATTCTGGAGCGGGACCCCACTCACGACCCGGCCCGACGGCTAGCGGTACAGTTGAGGGACGTTCAGAGCCGGTTTGCCTCGCAGCCGAAGTAAAACTTTAAACCGAAACAAGTTGGCGAATCGCCCGAAGTCTCTGAGAAGGGGAGCCCATGTTCTTTTTCGATCCGTTGTACCTGCTCATTCTCGCACCCACCATGCTTCTCTCCATGTTGGCGAAGGGCTGGGTGCAACGTTCCTTCAACAAGTACTCGAAGGTCGCCATCCAACGGGGCCTTTCCGGGGCTGAGGTTGCACAGTACATCGTCGCCCAGGCCAAGCTGGGTGTTCAGGTCGAACGGGTCGAGGGTTTTATGTCGGACCACTACGATCCGACCCAACGAGTCCTCAGGCTTTCGCCGGCCGTTTACGACGGACGCTCGATTTCTTCGGTCGGTGTGGCAGCCCACGAGGCTGGGCACGCGCTTCAGCATGCCCGAGGCTATCTCCCTCTCCAATGGCGATCTGCGCTCGTTCCCGTTACGAAAATCGGGTCGTCGCTGGCCTGGCCCGTTCTGATCATTGGCTTCATGATGGGGCTCTCGGGGCTCGTCAAAGCAGGGATCGTTCTCTTCAGCGGGGCTGTTCTGTTTCAGCTCGTGACCCTGCCGGTGGAGTTCGATGCGTCGAAACGGGCCGTTCGACTGGTCCAGGACCACGGGATCGTGAGCGGGACGGAAGTCGAAGGCGTCAAAAAGGTTCTGACCGCTGCGGCCATGACCTACGTCGCCGCCGCCGCGACATCGGTAGCCACGCTGTTCTATTTCCTCCTCCGGGCTGGTATGCTTGGAGGCCGGGATGACTAGGCACGCATTCCCATTCGGGCCACTCTGGGCATCAGAGCGGCTTTCTCTTCTCGTCTGTATTCAGGAGAATTCGTAACCGTGGTCCAAGGTATTTTCGCCTTTCTCATCGTTATTGGTGTCGTTGTCGTCGTGCACGAGTTTGGGCATTTTATCGCCGCTCGTTCCGTCGGGATCAAAGTCCATCAGTTCTCCATCGGATTTCCTCCCCGCATGATCGGGAAGAAGATCGGTGATACGGATTATTGCCTTTCCTGGATTCCCCTCGGTGGCTACGTAAAGATGGCGGGCATGATCGATGAGTCGATGGAAAACCCCGATGCGATTACCGGGTCCGACGACGAGTTCATGTCGAAAAACTACCTGCAAAAAACGTGGGTCATCACGGCGGGTGTCATTCTCAACTTTCTTCTCGCGTGGGTTATCTACTCGGGCGTCGCTGCGGTCGAAGGAATTGGCGAGCCAATCGACGAACCAACCCCCAGTGAAGTGATTCCAGACAAACCGGCCGCGGCCGCGGGAATCGAAGTCGGTGACCGGATTACCTCGATCGACGACGCCCCTATCGAAACGTGGTCAGAGCTGGTCGAAGTGATTCATGCCAGCGCAGAGAAGCCTCTCCAGATCACCTGGGAGCGTGACGGTCAGCCCTTCAGCGCCGAGATCACGCCCGAACTAGCCAAGGTTCCGGTCGAAGGAGAGATCGAAGAGCTGGGCGTGATAGGAATTCAAGCTCCCTACGAGATGCGCAAAGTCGGGCTCGGCGAAGCCGTCACCGCCGGAGGGCGGCGCACTCTCTTTGTCCTCGAACAGGGAGTTCTGACCATCAAGGGGCTCTTCAGTCGGCAGGTCGGGGTGAAGGATCTCGGTGGGCCGGTCTTGATTGCGTCGTGGTCGGCAGAGAGTGCCAAGCGTGGACCGACGGATCTGATGCTCTTTATCGCCTTCATCAGTATCAATATCGGCATGCTCAACATTCTGCCCATTCCGGTTCTCGACGGTGGGCACTTCGTCATGATTACGCTCGAAGCGATTGCTCGGCGCCCGATTCCCGCCAAGGTCAAACTGGGAATTCAGCAGGTGGGGATGATTGGCCTCCTTCTTCTCATGGCTGTAATTCTCTGGAACGACATCGGCCGCGTGGGTTGGCTCTCGAAAATCACGGGTATGTTCTAAGAAACCCTCAGGAGAGAGTTCTGGAATGAGATCCACCGTGGAGTATCCCGCCCGAGTCGATCTGGCCAACCTCCCGACTCGGATCCACAAGCTCGAAGTATTAAGCAGAGAACTCGGTCTCGATGTCTTCGTCAAACGTGATGACGAGACGGGTTCGGATCTCTCCGGCAACAAGGTTCGCAAATTGGAATTCCTCCTTGCCGAGGCGGTTTCCGAACGCGCTGAGGTCGTTCTGACCTGCGGCGGAGTTCAATCGAACCACTGCCGAGCAACCGCGATCGCGGCCCGCCGATTGGGAATGGATTCAATCCTCTTCCTGCGAGGGCCGTCTCCTGACGACAGCAACGACGGAGTCGAGCCGGACGGGAACCTCTTTCTCGACAGGATGATTGGCGCCGAGACTCGATTCATCACGGCGGACCAGTACGAGGAGAGAGATCGCATCCTCTCCGAGGCGGCCCTCCAGCTCGAGTCAGAGGGACGGCGGCCCTACATCGTTCCCGAGGGTGGCTCCAACGCTCTTGGGGCCTTCGGCTATGTGCGTCTGATCGAAGAACTGATCGAGCAGGCGGAAGCGAACGGAGACCGACCCGACTCTGCAACGATGGCGGCTGAGTCGTCGCGCACCGCTGCCCTTCCGTGGGAGCACGTAGTCTGTGCAACCGGTTCCGGGGGAACCCTGGCCGGGCTCTGGCTCGGGACCAGACTCTTTGGACTCTCGACCCGGGTGTGGGGCGTGAACGTCGCCAACGACGGCCCTTACTTTCAGGAACGCGTGGCCGCGATTGCTTCGTCGTTTCTTCGTCGCCAGGGCTCTTCGGTGACCGCGTCGATCGGGGCGACCGCTGGGGATTTGCTCGTCTCACCCGACCAGATCAGTCTTCTCGATGGCTATGTTGGGCCTGGTTACGCAGAGACCTACGAGGAAGAGCTCCGCTTCATTCGTCATATCGCTCGAACTGATGGAGTCCTTCTCGATCCGGTCTACACTGGAAAAGGGCTCTATGGTCTCGTCAAAGAGGCGCAGAACGGCAGGTTCGAGGGCGGCCCAGTCCTCTTCATTCACACGGGTGGGATCTTCTCCCTCTTTGGCTATCGCTCCGAGTTGCTCGAACGAGACTGATCAGTTGCCGGCACCGACTGGGGCAGGTGCAATCTCGTCCAGCTTGCGAAAGATCGTATTCCAGCGGCCGATTGGAACGAGGTAGATCGTCTCTTCGCCCTGCAGCCGAGTGTACGACTGTCGCTGCTCGTTCTCTGCTCCGATCTCGAGTACATGGGCGGACCCATCCCGAGCACGAATCTCCAGGACCCGGGTCGGTGACTCCAACCCAGCCGTTGCGACATCGACGGAATCGGCAAAACCGCTGGCCCGGATGTCGGTCAGACTACTCAGAACGATGTCGAGAATCTGCTGTTGGACAGCACGGTTCTCCGGGGCTGTCACGGTCCAGGTTCCCGCCTCGTCCTGTTCGACAGTGACCGACCGTTCTTCGTCAGGGGTGTAGGTGTAGGAGGCGATGTTCGCCCTCTCCACGGAGAGGATGGTCTGATCGCGCCAGGTCCGTCCGCCGCGATCGACGTCAGGACGAAGATAGACCGGAACTCGATAGGTTTCGTCTTCATCGTGCAAGCGGATGTAGCTGCTCATGTAATCCGGTCCCGGTTTGCCGACGATAAACCAGGCCGAAGGGACCCCATTTTCGGTCAGTTTCACTTCCACGCCTGTCGCATCGACCTCGTAGACCGAGTGGTTGGCGGCCTTGTTCGAGACCAGCCCAGAGCCTTCGAGGCCGTCGACTTTGTCGAGAATGTTGCGAACGAGATCGACGCTGGCTGGCTTGCTGTTCTCGGAGGAGACGATCCAGATGTCCGCCTCCTTGACCAGCTCGACCTTGATATTGCCGCTCGAGATTTCCAGTGCGTCGACCGCGTCGATATTGAATCCGGGAAAAAGCGCCTCGGTTCTCGGAGCCCGAGCTTGCTTGCGGTTCTTTTCCATCACCGTGGCCACTCCGGCCAGTACGAGCAGGATCAGGGCCAAGAGAAGTGTTGTCCGTAGATTCATGATTGTACTCCCCTTCGCTATACCGTCTGCGCCTGGTACTGGTCGCGAATGCGTTGGCGTGCGCGTTTACGAGACTTGTTCCAGAGGATCCCGATCAGGACGACCAGGGCCGGAACCCCAAAGATGTTCAGATAGCGAATCAGGTTTTTCCGACTTTGGGAGAGTTCTTCGATCGGCCGCGCCGTTGCCCCGCGTGAGCGAATCTCGATGAGGTCGTTTCCGACCGTCATCCAATCGAGGGCGTTTTGTGCGAAGAGTGAGTTTTCCGGGAACATCCTCATGAACTGGTCGGTGAGGAATTGAGAACTGCCGACCACGACCACCTGAGTTTCGATGCTCGCACTAAGGGTGGAGTCGTTTGGCGCAAGGTTGGGGGCTCCGTCCGGGCCGGCCGGTCTCTCCGGTACCTCCTTGTCCGCAAAGAAACTGCGGAAGCTTCCGGTCAAGGCGACGGCGAGCGGTCGACTCGTTTCGGTGGAGCTGGGAGCGCGCAGCCTCGGAGACTGCGGGTTGAGGTCGTAGGGGCCGGTCTGCTTCCAGCCACGTTCCGTCGTCCGGGTCAGGACCGTGCCGGTCACGCCGGGCTGGTTGGCCGTCAGATCGAGGGGCTCACTACCGGCCTCCTCCCGGAGCCGTGCTGCGACCTCGTCACCAGGTACGGTCAGGCTCATTGGTGCTGTCCAGGGCAGAGTCAGCGCTTCGAGCCCGGCCGTGATTGGATGTGTCTTGTCGAGCAGACCCTGCTTGCTGCGAGGCCAGAACGGATACTGAACCCGGTAGGCCGTATAGCCCTGCGAGAATTGCGCCTGGGCAGAGTACTGGGGGTGTTCCAACGCGAGTGCGTTCTCCAATTCGACCCCGTAGAAACTGAGCAGCTCTTCGAATCCGCTCAGGCGGGGTGTGGCGGAGAGTCCTTCTACTTCGCCCATCGAGACGACGTCGAGATTGAAGAAGACGTTGCCTCCTCCCATCACGAACTGATCGATTTCGTAGAGTTCGCGTGAACTGACCAGCTTCGATCCGACCACGATGAGGGCGTCGAGATCGCGAGGGACCGGTATCGCTCCATCCTTGAGGTCGACCGTGCGAATGTCGAGTGACGTTTGCAGGAGATCGCGAATTCCCTGCATTTCCGTGTCGAGATCGCGTTCGTCGTTGCCGGCCAGAACGCCGAGAGCGGGACGCTTCGAGTTCGTTAGTTTGAGGACGGCAGAGGTCATGTCGTACTCGAACGTCGAGAGATCCTGAATGACCGGGATGACTTCTGTCTTTCCGGCGTACTCGATTCCCATTCCGAGAAACACCGTCGTGATCTGAAACTGATCCTGCTCGACCAGGTTCATCTGGAGCTGGGGAACACCGGCGGCCTGTGCTGCGGCTCGGGCCTCTTCACTTTCCGACGGGTCTATGTACTGAACCTGAATGTTGCCGTCCGAGTAAATCTCGTACTCCTTGAGAACGTCTTCGAGGTTCTGTTCGAGGGATACGAGCTGCGGCGGCAGCTTCTTGCTGAAGAACATCTTCACCTGGACGACGTCATCAAGCCGCTCGAGCACTCGTTTTGTCGCGTCCGAGATTGTGAATTCTTTGCCTTCAGTGAGGTCGGCGCGGGTGAAGACCTGACTGCCGATTACGTTGAGTGCGATGAGAATTCCCGCTACAACGAGAACGAGGACAGTGCCGTTGATTCCGTGTTTTACTTTCATCGTTTTAGCTCCACCGCCGGGACTGAATCGTCTGCACGTTCAGGAAGAGAAAAAAGCCCATGACCGATAGGTAATAGAGAACGTCTCGACTATCGACGACTCCACGTCCGATCGACTCGAAGTGATAGGACAGGCTGATGTTGGCCAGAAACGGTACGAGTGCGCTGAGTGCCGTGGGAACCGCCGAGAGTACTAGCTGCGATCCGGCGATGTAGAGAAGAAAGCAGAGAATGCAAGTGACGAGAAAGGCCACGATCTGGTTTGGCGTCGTCGATGAGACCCAGAGTCCAATGGCAATGTAGGAACCGCCAAGGAGGAGGCTACCGATGTATCCGCCGAGGACTGCGCCGTTGTCGGGATCGCCGATTGAGGCGATGCTGAGAGCCAGGGGCACGGTCAGAAGCACGGCCAGCGACATGAAGCCGAAGGCAGCGAGAAACTTGCCCACGACAACTTCCCAATCCCGGACTGGAAAGGTGAGAAGAAGCTCAGCTGTGCCCAGTTTTTGCTCCTCGGCCCACATCCGCATGGTCACGGCCGGCAGGAAGATCAAAAAGAGGATGGGTAGGAAACCGAAAAACTCTCGCATTGTCGCCTGCCCGAAGATGAAGAAACCCCGGAAGAACAGCCACTGAGAGAGAACGAGGAACAACGTGATGAAGATGTACGCGATCGTCGATTGAAAATAGGCTCGAAACTCCTTTCGAGCCAGGCTGAAAACGGCACCCATGGTTACTTATCCCCCAAGGTCAGTTGCGTGAACGCTTGTTCGAGGCTCATGCCTTCCGACGAGAGTTCCGTGAGCACCCAGCCCTCGGAAACGGCAACGTGAAAGAGACGCTCTTCGATGTCTTCGCTGTCGCGACTGGTGATCTCGTACCGGGCCGTTCCCGTTTTTATCGGGTCGAGCAGTCGGAGCTTTGCCACTTCGGGCATTTCGCGAAGCTTTGCCTCAACGGTGTTCGTATCCGTCGCCGTTCCGGCGCTTGCCCCGACACGGACGCTAAAGGTCGAGACGGACTCACCGGCGGCAGCACGGGTCAGTTCGTCCGGTGAGCCGCTCGCCACGATCGAACCATTGTTGATGATGAGGACGCGATCACAGGTCGCCTCGACCTCGGGGAGAATGTGGGTCGAGAGAATGACCGTCTTTTCCCGACCGATGTCGCGAATGAGCTGTCTGATTTCGATGATTTGATTCGGATCGAGCCCGGTTGTTGGCTCGTCGAGAACGAGTACCTCGGGATCGTGTAGGAGTGTGGCAGCCAGGCCAACCCGTTGCCGATAGCCCTTTGAGAGCTGGCCGATGTCTTTTTCGATCATCGGGACCAAGCCGACGCGTTCGACCACGTCGTGAACGCGCCGCTTCCGTTCACCTGTCCTGACGCCTCGGATTTCCGAAACGAACTCCAGGTACTCGATGATTCCCATTTCCGAATAGACAGGCGCGGATTCCGGTAGGTAGCCAATCCTCCGCCGGACCTCCACCGATTCGGTAAACGTGTCGAATCCGGCTACCTTCGCTGCGCCGCTGTCGGCCGGCAGGTAACAGGTCAGAATCCTCATGGTGGTTGTCTTGCCGGCGCCGTTTGGCCCGAGAAACCCAACAACTTCGCCCTTCGGGATCTCAAAAGAAATCCCGTCGACGGCGACGGTGGGGCCGTAGGTTTTGGTCAGGTTCTGAACCTCGATCATAATCTGGCGATCCTCGTTGGTCCTCGTTTGATGATTCGCTCGTGGATTCCCGTGTTTTTCTCTCTGGAACGTCGAAGGTTCCGATTCCGCGGTGCGGGTCGGGCGGGATCCCGACGAAGGTCGCATTATAGAAATGGCCCCACGAAGGGTCAACAGTCGTCGACTCGATTTCGAGGTGTACTCAAATTTGACCTTTTTTTCGGACCTCGTTCCTGCCGGAGAGGTAAACAGGTATTCTCCCGGTCCTCGCCGGGGCGGCGGGCTGGTCCGGCGGACCCTTGCGCCGTGACCAATCACCGGGCCGCTCGATCTCCAACCAGGCACCGCCCGGTGTCGCTGGCAGCACATACGAAAGGACGTTCTCATGATCGCTCAGTCCATCCTTCCCGAATTCGACCACGAGTTTGCCAAACTCCGCAGCCTCCTCGAGTGCGTGCCAGAGGGTAAAGGCGACTACAGACCCCACGAGAAATCGATGACCCTGGCTAAGCTGGCCGGCCACGTCGCGGAGCTTTCCAAGTGGATGGGAGCAACGATCGAAAATGATGAACTCGATACGTCGGATGGGAGTCACATCCCCTACGAAATGACAACGCGGGCAGAGCTCCTCGACTTTCACGACAAGAACGTTGCAGAAGCGCACGAGACGCTCGCCGCGGCATCGGACGAGACGATGATGAGCCCCTGGAGCCTGAAGAACGGCGATGAAGTCCTTCTGACGATGCCGAAGGTTGCCGTTGTCCGCGGATTTGTTATGAATCACATGATTCATCATCGCGCCCAGCTCGGAGTCTATCTGCGGCTCAACGACATTCCTCTGCCGGGTACCTACGGCCCCTCGGCCGACAATGCAGGAATGTAGCGGGGGCGCCGTGGCGTCAGTCCTCCCGTCGTCGCTGGTAGGCAATCGAGACGGAAAGTAGTACGACTCCGAGGACGAGAAACGAGGCGATTCGATAGCCCCGTTCGAGGTCCTGGATGTCGATCAGAAACACCTTTCCGATCAGGGCGACGAGAACGACCACGCCAACGAGCCGGACCGGCCGGAACGAACGAAGGAAGCCGAAGGCGAGAAGGGCGGCTCCATAGGCTGCCCAGACCAACGAAAGGGTGAGTCTTCCGATCAGGCGCGCCTTCGCTGGATCGAGTCCCTCCTCAGCCTGGGCTCGGATTCGGACGCCCGTCTCCAGCGTGATCAGAGCCCAGGTCAGGGCGGCGGCCGAAACGACAAAGACGTTCGTGAGACGTTTTTCTGTTCGTGATAGCGAGTCGGCCCGGGAATAAGTGCGCCATGCGGCCACGGCCAGGGCGAATGCGATGGCCATCCCGGAGAGGAGGCTCCCATCGTGGAGTCGTCGCGATGCTTGTTCGAGGCCTTCCATAGTACGGAAGAGCTCAAAGAGGAATGACATCGCCAGGACTGCGTAACCGAGCCATCGATGCCCGCTACCGACCCGGCGAAGTCCAATCTCGACGAGTGCGAGACCGAGAGCACCCCAGGCCACACCGACCAACTCCGCTTCGAATTGGAGAGGAATGGCGACGGCGGCGAGGACGATCCCCACGTAGTGCGTGACGTCAGCAAGGGGAAGAGCCGTCCGTTCGCCGCTCGGCGGGTCGGCAGAGGAGTCTCGTCCAGTCCGGGTCGTACTCAGGAGGACCGCTCCGACTCCGACGTAGAGCAATGCGAGAACACTTGCCACAAGCCCCTGCCGGTTCGTGAAGTCCGGCTCGAGCCACTCCGAGAGGAAGCCGAGATAGGCGAAAGCATTGAGGAAGATGACGAGAGTCCGGATGAGGTGCCATGGGTAGGGCGCCCTGCGACCGACGAGAGGCGCAAAGAAGTGAATCCCCCAGAGTGAGCTGATCCCCAAGAACGCGAGCCACCAGTCTCGGGTTGGCTGATAGGCCGTGTCCATCCACCAGATCCCCAGGAGAACGCTGCCGACAAACGAGATGGTCGGAACAAAGTACCAGCCTCGACGAACGGCGACGAACGAAGCGGCGACGTTGACCAGGAAGACATAGATGAAAAAGAAAACGCGTGCCGATTCGACTTCGACGAGAAGGGGAGTGACGATAGCTCCCAAAACGGTCAGGCCGGCGACGGTACGATTGTTCAAGAACAAGGCAAGGCCTGCGCCTGCGATCGAGCAGATCGAGAGAAGAACCCAACCGGTGCTGGAGTCGATCAGGTGGTGAAACTCAACCGAGGCGTAACAGGCGAGGTAGAGGAGGGCGATGCCCCCGCCGAGTAACCCGTGGCCGAGAAAGCGAACTCTCCGCCGCTGGAGAAGGACACCGACAATGAGGAAGGCCACGGACACTCCGACCCCGACCAGAATCTGGCCGAGTCCCGCGAAAACGGAGGGTTCGATCCCCACGCCGAGAAAGAACGCGGTCCCAAAGAAGATAGCGAGGATACCGATCCAGGTCAGCCACTCGGAACCGACGATCGATTCGATATCTCGTCGATGGGAGAGGGTAGAAGCTACGGGTCTCGAGGTCGTCTCACCTGCCAGGGAGGAGTCGTGTCTCGGAGCCGTGTCTCCTTCGGGGTGTTCCCGCGATCCCTGCAATGGACCGGCGGTTTCATTGGCGAGTTTCACGACGGTCTGTTCGAGCCGTCTGATTTGCTTTCGCTGAGCCCACACCAGGATGAGGGCAGCAGGACCCGCCAGGAGGAGACACACGGCCACGAGAATGAGCACGGAGACCATGGGAAGAGCCTAGCTACCGGCGTCTCTTCCCGAAAGTCTTCTCCGCAGGTCGTGAACGGATTTTACCTTCCGAACTCGGTCTGGATCGCTGACCCAATCCCGGAGCATAGCTATCTGACTGATGGGTTAGTTATGCGGGGCTAGGATTCGCCCGCATCGCGATCGATATTCGCGAGGCCCGGCGTTGCTTGGCAGCGTCCGTATAACCCACAATTGACTGGCACCCATACCATCCAGCTCCACATCTGTGAGGATCCTCAAGGAGGCCCCATGCGTCCGTTCCGAACTCGTCCGGTTGCTTTCCGATCTGTTTCGAACTCCCTGAAGATCCTGACCCTGGCGACCGCGATCCTGCTCGGTACCGGAAGAACCCCGGCCCTGGCCGCCCCCGAAGCGATCGCACTGGATCCGAACATCATGAGCCTCCTTACCGAGGTGTCCGAGGACAGCCTTTTCAACGTCGTTCAGACTCTCCAGGACTTCCACACTCGACACACCGTTTCGGACACGGTTTCGACGACGACGGGGGTCGGTGCGGCCCGACGGTGGTTGCACGGTCGTTTTGGGCTTCTCGGAACCCAAAACGGGAACGTTACTGCCGGTTATTTCACCTGGACACGCGAAGTCTGCAATCTCACCCGTCCGAATCGAAACGTCCTTGGGACGATGACGGGGAGCGTCCATCCGGAGCGGCAGATCATTATTGGAGGTCACCTCGACAGTCGGAATACGGGAACGTGCAACGTGGCTGGCTTCGCGCCGGGGGCGAATGACGACGGAAGTGGAATCGCCCTTCTGACGGAGGTCGCTCGCCTCATCCCGACCCTGAACATCGAGAACACCGTGATCGTGCAGGGTTTTACTGGGGAAGAGCAGGGGCTTCTCGGCGGTGAGGCCTACGCAACCCAGGCTATCGCGGATGGCGACGAAATCATCGCGATGATCAACAACGACACGGTCGGCAACATCGACGGTTGTCCGGGGATTCCCGATTGTGATGACGGCCCGGCCACCGATCAGGACTCTCTTAGTGTTCGTGTCTTTACGGGCGAGCCGGCGAACGGTTCCTCTCGGCAGCTCGGTCGACTCGCCAAGCTGATCGGCGAGGCCTATGCGGACGAGATGACCGTTCACCTGCAGCCAGCTATCGATCGGGTTGGGCGAGGTGGCGATCACATTCCGTTCCATGATCTCGGATTTCCAGCCATGCGTTTCATCGAGACGCTGGAATACACACTCGAGCAGCACAACGCGTTCGATACGATCGACAAGATGGAGTTCAGTTACCTCGCTCGGAACGTACGAGTCAACCTCGCTCTCATCGCCAACCTGGCCATGGCTCCGCCGACTCCCGGTGGAGTGCAGGCGTTTGATCTCGGAACCGGAGGAGGAGTTCGGGTGACCTGGGATCCCGTTCTGGGGGAGGCCGACCTGGCTGGTTATCGGGTGGCCTATCGGTTTGCCTCGGTCGGCGATACGCTCTACTACGCAGATATCTTCGACGCCGGTACTGCCACGTCATGGGACATCAACGGCCTCACCGATGAGGTCGAGATCGAAGTGAGCGTGTCCGCGTACGATGCAGAAGGGCATGAATCCGTGTTCTCCGCCGAAAAATCTGTCATCCCGGCTGTGATCCCTCACGCCCCGCCTGGTTTCACGGCGGCTTCACGGACCGACGATATCCTGCTTAGCTGGAGTGTTGCTCCCGAGTTGGACCTCGACCGCTTCCGGATTTATCGAGAGTCTCCGCAGGGGTCAGGATTCGCCCTTCTCGATTCGGTCGTCGCGAGCGAAAACTCCTACATCGATACGGGCGCGGCTGCTGCTACGAACTACTTCTATCAACTCACCAGTGTCGACCTCGATGGCCAGGAGTCTCCGATTTCTGGTCCCGACAAGGGAAGGCTGTCGGTCTATGAAAGCGGCATTCTTCTCGTCGATGCGACCCGAGACGGAAACGGCGGAACGGCCAACCCGCAGGACAATCTCGTCGATGACTACTACGACCTGATTCTCGATGACGCACCCATCCTCTCGATCTGGGACTTTCCGCAAGAGCTTGCTGCCGGGACTTTGCTGACCGACGCTGACATGGCGCAGTACCAAACGGTCTTCATCCACTCGGACTTACGCAATGGAGAGATCGGTGCTGACTCGACGGAAATCCGCCAGTATCTGGAGAACGGCGGTCAGGTCTATCTGGGTGGCTGGGGCATTCGCAAGAGTGTGACGGGAGTCGATTACGATGGAGCGACCTTCGCGCCCGGGCACTTCATTCGCGATCATCTCCACGTCGAGGCGATCCGACCCTCCGAAGTGGGGGAGAACGATTTCCTTCGAGCCGACCCCATTGATCTGTCCTATCCAGCCTTGAACGTCGATCCCGTCAAGTGGCCGTTATTCGGTGGGCATCTACTCGACATGGATGCGATCGTGGGAGGTGTGCAGGATGAGGCCGCGCCGATTCTGTCCTATCGGTCGGACATCGTTCCGCCGGGAACCAATGACGGCCTTCCGGTTGGATTGAAGTACCCGGCCGTGTCGCCATCCCTGATCTTTGTCGATGTTCCGCTCTACTTCATCCTGCAGTCGGACGCTGAGGCCATGGTTGAACAGGTTCTCAGCGAGTTTGGATATGGCTCGGCTGGCGTCGAATCGAACGCTTCGAGAACCAAGGTCGTGTTGTCCGCACCGCGACCGAATCCATCTTCGAGTGGGACAGAGTTGTTGTTTTCCCTCTCGCAGGCCGAACGAGTCGATCTGGAAGTCCACGACGTTCGAGGACGAAGAATCAGAAGCCTCGCTCGCGACGAGGCCCTGCCGGCCGGTTCTCATGCTCGTTTCTGGGACGGGCGGGATGACGGAGGACACAAAGTAGCCGCGGGGATCTACTTCCTGAGACTCCAGGTTGGAACTCGCCGTTACGCGCAGGAACTGACCGTACTCCGATAGCGGAGTGCCCGCGCGTCGGAAACCGGGCCTCACTCCTGGGCGGGCGAAGAACTCGTCTTGTGCCGGAGGTACTCTCGATAGAGATTCGAGCGTTCTTCCAGCTCGACGTGCGTACCCATGTCCGAAACGCGACCGCGATCGAGCAGGACAATCCTGTCGGCCCGACGAATCGTCGCGAGGCGGTGGCTGACGAGTAC
>Ga0315338_1003405_pt1 | contig 13926 bp, 13 predicted proteins | sample ASW8metaG_FD_204518 | JGI IMG/M metagenome (GOLD analysis project Ga0315338, IMG submission 204518) | Ammonia-oxidizing marine archaeal communities from Monterey Bay, California, United States - ASW #8 | ecosystem: Environmental > Aquatic > Marine > Coastal | place: USA: California | collected... | reverse complement strand
TTGCTCCAGCAAATATTATTCAAGAAGCCGAAGATATAGTATCGAACTTTGTAATTCTTGGAAATGCACAAAGTTCTGATATTGTTGGTGTTTTGTCTATTGAAAACGACGCTCCAGAATTCTTCCCACTAGGTGAGACCATAGTTACATGGACAGCTATCGATACATCAGGAAACTCTGCATCTGATACACAGTTAGTGACTGTAGTAGATACCACTGCACCAAGTATCGCTGCACCTGAATCAATAGTAGTTGAAGCAATATCAGAACAAGAAAATATTGTAATTTTAGAGAATTCTATTGTAGAGGATATCTCAGAAATAGATTCCATAATTAACGACGCTCCAGAATTCTTCCCCCTAGGTGAGACCATAGTTACATGGACAGCCACAGATACATCAGGAAACTTTGCATCTGATACACAGTTAGTGACTGTAGTAGATACCACCGCACCAAGTATAGGTAATCCAGCGAGTATTGTTAGTGAGGCAACAGGATTACAAGATAATGTAATTGATTTAGGTATGATTATTACTGATGATATTGTTGAGATGGGTGAAGTATCTAACGACGCTCCAGAATTCTTCCCCCTAGGTGAGACCATAGTTACGTGGACAGCCACAGATAATACTGGAAATATGGCAACTGTTCAACAGGAAGTTTCAGTTGTAGATACGACAGCACCAGCAATTGCATTACCAAGTGATATCAAGGTTGAAGCAATATCAAATGATTCTAACATTGTTGAAATTGGAGATGCTATTGGATCAGATATTGTTGAGATGGGTGAAGTATCTAACGACGCTCCAGAATTCTTCCCCCTAGGTGAGACCATAGTTACATGGACAGCCACAGATACATCAGGAAACTTTGCATCTGATACACAGTTAGTGACTGTAGTAGATACCACAGCACCAAGTATAACACAACTTGAAGATATTGTAGTTGATGCAACATCAATCATGAGCAATCACGTTGAACTTATTCTACCAATTGTAGATGATACAATCAGTGCTGTAACCATTACCAATGATGCACCAAACGCATATCAATTTGGAGAGACAGTACTAACTTGGAGCGCTGAGGACGAATCAGGTAATGTGTCATATATCAATCAAAAAATTATTGTTGTTGATAATTCACCACCTGAATTAGAAATATCTGGAGATATCATAATTGATGGCACTTCATTAGAAAATATTATTGAAATTGATTTACCTCAAATTTCTGACATAATAGATACTCAACCAATTATTTCTAACGACGCTCCAGAATTCTTCCCCCTAGGTGAGACCATAGTTACATGGACAGCCACCGATACATCAGGAAATTCCATATCTAGTACACAATTAGTTAGTGTACAAATATGCGGTAATGCACCATCATACTACAATATGATAATGGGAACAGCTAACGATGATTTCCTAACTGGTACATCATTACCTGATTTGATATTTGCAGAAGGTGGGGACGATATTATAATTGGTAATAATGGAAATGATTGTATTTTTGCAGGTGAGGGTAATGATATAGTGTTTGGAAACTCCGGAGACGATAATATTACAGGCAGTCAAGGAAATGATATCATTAAGGGTAACTCTGGCAATGATATTATCAAAGGCGGAGTTGGCCTTGATGTTATTGACGGTGGTGATGATATAGATACCTGTATAGTAATTGAAGAGCAGAACAGTGATCTTGTTATAAAGTGTGAAGCAAACGTGTAGCCACGAATTAGTTTAGAATTATAATACCTGCATACAAATCAATGGTGTTGACAAAATCAAGGAAATTATTTTCAGAGGCAAAAAAAGTTATTCCGTCAGGCGTGAATAGTCCTGTTAGATACATAGAACCATACCCATTCTTTGTCAAGCGTTCACAAGGAAATTCGTTATGGGATGAAGATGATAACAGATACTTGGATTTTTGTAATGGTTATGGTGCATTACTCTTAGGTCATAATAGAAAGGAGATAATTAATTCAGTTTCATCACAACTGAAAAGGGGTACACTATACACTGCACCAACATCACAGGAAATCACACTTTCGAAATTAATCACTAAAAATTTTCCATCCATTGAAAAGGTTAGAACAGTGAATACTGGAGCAGAAGCAACTATGACTGCCATTAGACTTGCAAGAGGATTTACAAAAAAGAAAAAAATTATAAAATTTGAGGGTTGTTATCATGGTGCATATGATACAGTTTTAGTGAAGGCAGGTTCTGGTTCTGCACATAACGGCATATCAATATCAGATGGTGGATTAGACGAAGTTTCAAAAAACACATTGGTTGTACCATATAATGATTCAAACGAATTGGAAAAAATTCTAACAAAAAATAAGGATGTTGCTGGTCTTATTATAGAACCTGTACTTGCAAACATGGGATTAGTTTTACCAGAAAAAAATTTCTTGTCTGATGTGAGGAAAATCACTAAACAGCATGATGTGACATTGATTTTTGATGAGGTTGTTAATGGCTTTAGAATTTCTGAGGGTGGTGCACAGCAAGTATTCAAAATAAAACCTGATTTAACTACATTAGGAAAAGCATTGGGAAATGGTTTTACAATTGCTGCAGTTGGAGGGAAAAAAGAGATTATGAACCAATTAGTACCTGGTGGAAAAGTCTATCAAGCAAGTACATTCGCAGGAAATCCAATATCAGTTTCTGCTGCAATAAGTTCCATCAATACAATCAATAAAATCAAAAATAGATTATACCCGAAACTTGAACGCATGTGTAAGACAATGGTTGAGGAAATAGACGATATAGCATCTGATTATCATATTCCACATACAATAAATTCAATTTCTTCTATGTTTCAAATTTTCTTTTCAAATCAACAAGTTACTGATTACAAAACTGCAAAAAAATCAAACACAAAAAAATTCCAAAAACTCTTCTCAAATCTTTTAAAAAACGGTATTTTTATTGCACCATCACAATATGAGACAGTCTTTTTGTCAGATGCACACACAGATACTGATCTCACAAAAGCATTAGGTGCATATGGTATGTCATTGAAAGCGGTGAAAAATTGAATTTTATAGTTGGTGCTCGTGGAAGCAAATTATCACAGGCACAGACAAACTGGGTAATTTCTGAATTACAGCAGACAGATTCATCACTCTCATTCGAATTCAAGACTATAATTACAAAAGGTGATACCGACACACGACCATTGTTTGCAATGGAGCAAAAGGGCATATTTGAAAAGGAGATTGACAGAGCAGTTTTTGAAAAAGAAATTGATTTTGCAGTTCATAGCCTAAAGGATGTTCCCTCACAACTGGATCCAAATTTGATAATTGCATGTGTTCCAAAGCGTGAAGCAATTAATGATGTTCTTATAACTAGAGATGGATTTGATATAGATTCTATTCCACCTAACTCTGTCATAGGAAGTAGTAGTTTAAGACGTGCAGTACAAGTAACACGTAAGCGACCAGATCTAACTGTAAGACCAGTTAGGGGTAATATTGAAACAAGAATAACCAAAGTAATAGATGGAAAATTTGATGGAGTTATTCTAGCACAAGCTGGAATCACAAGGCTTGGTACTGATGTAAAACTTTCAAAACTACCACCAGATGATTTTCCACCATCTCCTGGTCAGGGTGCACTTGCAATTGTGTGTAGAAAGGATGACTCTAGAACTTTCAAATTATTACAAAGAATTGAAGATTCTAAATCTAGAGCAGAAATAGAAGCTGAACGTGCATTATCTGATTCAGTTGATTCTGGATGTAGATTTCCTGTCGGTGCATTTGCAAAGTCAGATTCTGACTCATTAACATTAAAAGTTGCAGTTTATTCAATGGATGGAAAAAAATCAATAATCTTAGAGAAAACTGGGAATTCTGATGAAGCAATTGAATTAGGCAAATCACTTGGGGCTGAATTAATAGAGAGAGGTGTTTCAGAGATTGCTTCTAATTGGAGAGAAGAATTAGATGAGTGGAATAAGCAATGACGGGTAAAGTCTATCTTGTAGGTGCAGGACCAGGAGATCCTAAGTTAATAACATTGAGGGCAGTAGAATTAATCAAAAATGCAGATGTTGTGTTATATGATAGATTGGTGAGCAAGAAAATTCTTGCCATGGTTCCAAAACGTGCAGTATCAATATATGTAGGAAGAGCAGTAGGGGATGACACAACACACCAAGACAGCACAAATGAATTAATGGTAAAATATGCAAAACTGAAAAAATCCGTAGTCAGACTAAAAGGTGGAGACCCAATAATTTTTGGTCGTGGTGGGGAAGAGGCGGAATTTCTAAAGTCATTTAATGTAAAATATGAAATCATTCCAGGAATAACTTCTGGTATTGGGTCTGCAACTTATGCAGGTATTCCATTAACTCATAGACAATTTGCATCATCAGTAGTGTTTGTTACAGGTCATGAAGATCCTGAAAAGAAGACTGAAGTAGTAAAATGGAAAAAACTTGCTAAATCTGTAGACACAATTGTGATTATGATGGGTCTTTCAAGAATATCTGTGATTTCAAAAAAATTGATTGATGGTGGAATGGATAAGGATATGCCAGTTGCTGTTATACAGAATGGAACTACATCAAAGCAAAGAATGATCAAAGGAACAATTTCCAATATTTCTAACAAAATTAAAAGAAATAAGATAACACCACCAACTAATATTATAATAGGTCGTGTAGTTGATCTTTCAGATATAATCGGGTGGAAACAATGATTGATGGAAAGACTATAGCAATAACTCGCTCAAAAGATGACTCTGAGGAATTCATAGAACTTGTTAAACAGCAAAATGGAAATCCTGTAACACTTCCTACAATTGAGTTAATTAGTAAGGGTGAAAAAATCGTTGATGAATTTTTACAAACAATTGAAAAAGAAAAACCAGATTATTCTGTATTTATGAGTTCAAAAGCAGTAACATTATTGATTGAAATTGCAAAAAAGATTTCTAAATTTCAGGATCTACAGATAGCCATTGCAAATACAATTGTAATTGCGGTTGGTCCAAAGACAAAAGATGCATTAGAGCAAGAAAATATTAAAGTTGCATATATGCCAGAAAGATATTCATCTGTTGGAATTGGTGAAGTTTTTACAAAATTAAATGCTGTTGACAAAAAGGTTATTGTTCCAAGAAGCGGTGCATCTACTCCATTTTTAAAGAATCTTTTAGAGAAAATTGGAATTAATGTAGTTGAACTTTATTTATATGATGTTTGCGCATTTCGTGATAGATCTGAATGGAATGATTTCAGGGAGTTGTTTTCTGAGAATAAAGTTGATGGGATAATTTTTACCAGTGCATCATCTGTTAGAGCATTTTTCGAAATAATGGTAAATGATTTTAATCAAGAACAACTTATTCTGTTGTTACAACAAACCAAAATTATCGCGATAGGTCCTTTCACGTCTGACGAATTAAAAAAATTTAATATCCAAAATATTATTGCGGATGTTCACACTGTCAAAGGCTCAGTTGATGCGGTTCTAGATGCATTTTCATTAGCTTAACCTATTTAGTAAAAGCTAATTTTACTCGGATTTTTATAATAACACCGTTGTAATATTCCAATGGCAACAGAAAATTTTGACATGGATTACTCAAAATACGACTTTAAAGATTCTACTGAGATGTATGTTCATTTGAGCAAAAAGGGTCTTTCAAAAGAAACTGTTATCGGAATTAGCAAAATGAAAGATGAGCCACAGTGGATGCTTGATTTCAGACTTCGTTCCTATGAGGTATTTATGAAGAAACCAATGCCAACATGGGGTGCTGATTTAAGTCATATTGATTTTCAAAATATTTACTATTATGCAAAGGCCTCAGAAAAAACAGAAAAAAATTGGGATGATGTCCCTGAGGATGTTAAAAATACTTTTGACAAACTTGGAATTCCGGAAGCGGAAAAGAAATTCTTAGCGGGAGTAGGGGCTCAATACGAATCAGAAGTTGTATACCATAATCTAAGAGAAGATTTAGCAAAACAGGGAGTTCTGTTTTTAGATACAGATAGTGCTCTAAAAGAACAACCTGAAATTTTCAAAAAATATTTTGGAAAAATGATTCCTCCAGAAGATAACAAATTTGCAGCACTGAACAGTGCAGTTTGGAGTGGGGGTTCATTCATCTACATTCCACCTGGAGTAAAAGTAGACATGCCATTGCAAGCATACTTTAGAATAAACGCTGAAAACATTGGTCAGTTTGAAAGAACTTTAATTATTGCTGACGAAGGTTCAGAAGTTCATTATATTGAAGGTTGTACCGCACCAGTATACTCTTCAGAGTCATTACACTCTGCAGTAGTAGAATTAGTTGCACACAAAGATGCAAAATTAAGATATACAACAATACAAAATTGGAGTAACGATGTTTACAATCTAGTTACAAAACGTGCTTATGCATATGAAGGTGCAACAGTTGAGTGGATTGACGGTAACATTGGAAGTAAAATTACAATGAAATATCCAGGAATCTACTTAATGGGACGAAAAGCATATGGTGAAACACTTTCCATTGCATTTGCAGGAAAAGGACAACACCAAGATACAGGTGCAAAGATGGTTCATCTAGCACCAGAAACAACATCTAAAATTACATCAAAATCAGTTAGTCGTGCAGATGGTCGTTCAACATATAGAGGATTACTAAATATTGCAAAAGGTGCAACAAATGTTAAATCAACTGTAAGATGTGATGCATTACTATTAGATGACACATCAAAGACAGACACCTATCCATATATGGAAATTAATCAAGAAGATGCAACAGTCACTCATGAAGCAACAGTTGGTAAGATTGGTGACGAACAAATTTTCTATCTTATGACACGTGGATTCTCAGAAGAAGAAGCATTAACACTAATTGTTAACGGTTTCATGGAACCATTTACCAAAGAACTTCCAATGGAATATGCAGTAGAACTGAATAGACTCATCAAGCTTGAGATGGATAATTCAGTAGGTTAGAATTTTACCTAAGCTGATACAAATGCAACAACTTGCACTATCATCAATTGGAAATTCACTAATTGATGAAATTTCATCTTCAAGAAATGAGCCTAATTGGCTTAAAGAATATAGAAATTCTGCACTAAGCATATACCAGGAACTACCACCAGAAGTATCACCACTCTATAACAAATATAGTGATGCTAAGAGAATGAATCCAGAACAAGTTTCACTGTCAACAAACACTGATTCGAAGATACCTGAATTTCTAACAAAACGTATTGATGAAGTAAAAAATCAGACAAGCATTATTCAAATTGGCTCAAATATACATTCAGTAAACCTCTCTGACAAATTACAATCATCAGGAGTGATTATATCCTCAATTAATGATGCATTAACACAAAATAATGAAATTGTCGAAAAAGTTATCAAATCATCTAACTCAAAAGAAGATAAGTATACTGCTTTAAACAATGCTGCATTTAATACTGGACTTTTTGTCTACATTCCAAAAAATCTAATCATTGAAGAACCAATACATCTACTTTCTTGCCTGTCAGAAGATGGGATTTCTACCGTTTCACGAAATTTGATAGTTGCAGAAGATAATACTAAAGCAACCATCGTTCAAGAATTGTATTCTCCAAAAATACAAACACAACAAGCGTATCTTGAATTATTGAATACAAGTGTAGGTTCAAACAGTAATCTTGATCTTACAACTCTACAAATGATGGAACAAAATTCAGTAAACTTCTCAACAAGACGAACTGATGTATCACAAGATGCCAAAATTAATTGGTATCTTGGATTGTTTGGTACTATGTTATCAAGATATAGAATTGATTATCATCTAAATGGAACTGGATCATCCGTAAATGATTCAGAGGTTGTATTTGGAAATCATGAACAATCATTTGATCTTAATACGGTTGTTAATCATAATAAAGAATCAACCGAAGGAAAAGTTGTTGAAAAATCAATCCTAAAGGATAAGTCAAAATCTCTTTTCAAGGGAATGATTAGAATAAATGAAAATGCTGCACATTCCAACTCATTCTTATCAGGTCGTTCAATACTATTAGACAAAGGTGCAAAATCTGATGCAATACCAGGACTTGAGATTCTAACAAATGATGTTAGAGCAACTCATTCTGCATCAGTTGCTCAGATTGATGAAGAACAAATTTTCTATCTTGGTTCACGTTGTTTGAGTCGTGCAGAAGCTGAAAGAATAATTGTTGAGGGTTTCTTGGAACCGTTATCACGTTCAATGTCATATCAGGTACGTGCATGGATTGCATACCTTATAGAATCAAAGTGGGAAGGTAATGAATTATCAATTAATAATGATGAACAATTAAAGGCATTAGTCGAAGTAGAAGAGACAAGATATAACGAACATGCAGAAATTGAGCAGCATTACAAGTATAGGTGATCAACGTGGGTAATTGGATAAATGCATGCAGTGCTGATAGTTTGGGTGAGGGTGAAATGTTCAGTCTTGATCATAACGATAAAAAAATTCTTTTATCAAATATTAATGGAAAGATATTTGCCACAGATCGAATTTGTACACATGCAGAAGCCGATTTATCAGTAGGAATATTATCAGAAAATGGATTAACATGTCCACTACATCTTTCTGTTTTTGATCTTAATACTGGAAAACCACAAAATCCACCAGCAGAAAATCCACTGGATACATATAACATCAAATTAGAAGACAATAGCATTCTGGTTGAGGTATAATCATGCAGGCTACATCTGAAACCTTTGAAAGTCTAAGAAATGATTTTCCCGTGTTGGAACGAAAAGTAAGAGATGGGAAAAAACTTGTTTATTTGGATAATGCAGCAACTACTCAAAAACCAATTCAAGTTATAGATGCAATTTCTGATTATTACAAAAATAATAATTCAAACATACATCGCGCTGTTCATGCCTTGGCAGAAGAATCAACAGAAGCATTTGAACAAACTAGAGACAAAGTTGCAGAATTTCTTAATACCAGAGATTCACAAGAAATTATTTTTGTTAAGGGTACAACTGAGGCAATTAATTTAGTTGCAAATGCATGGGGTCGTGATAATGTAAAAGAAGGGGACATTATAGTCACCACTGAATATGAACATCACTCAAATATTGTCCCGTGGCAGTTACTCACCCAAGATAAAAAAGCACAACTCAAGTATATTGATATTGATGATAATGGCGAATTAATGATTGACCAATTAGATGAGTATCTTTCTACTGGAAAAGTTAAACTTGTTGCATTTAGTCATGTATCAAATGTTCTTGGAACTATAACACCTGCAAAGGAAATTATCTCAAAATGCAAAAATGCAGGTGTTAAAACATTGATTGATGGTGCACAAGCTGTACCACACATGAAAGTTGATTTAACGGAGTTAGACTGTGATTTTTATGCATTTTCTGCACATAAAATGTTAGGACCTACTGGTGTAGGAGTTCTTTGGGCCAAAAAAGAAATTCTAGAAAAAATGATTCCATATCAAGGTGGTGGTGACATGATACGTGAAGTTCACAAATATGAAACAACATGGAATGATTTACCATACAAATTTGAAGCAGGTACACCAAATATTGCAGATGTCATTGGTTTTAAAACTGCAATTGAATATCTTCAAAAAATTGGCATGGAAAATATTAGAAATCATGAATTAGAATTAACTAAATATGCACTGGAACAGATGGAGAAGGTCCCAGGAATTACGTTGTATGGTACTAAAGAACCAAAAAAACGAGGTGGTGTTGTTTCCTTTAACTTTAATGACGTACATCCTCATGATGTTGGAACTATTATAGACAAAGATGGTGTTGCAATAAGATCTGGACATCATTGTGCACAAGTACTAATGGAAAAATTGAATGTAGCAGCCACTAACCGTGCAAGTTTTTACATCTATACAACAAAAGAGGAAATTGACGCATTAATTGCAGCATTACAGAATGTCGCTAAGGTGTTTAAATTATGAGTGGAGATCCAATCTACACCGAGATGATTATTGAGTATTCTCGTAATCCATCTAATTATGGAAAAATTGATGAGCCACACATTCATCGGCATGACAGTAATCCTTTATGCGGTGACAGTATAGATCTTTATCTTAACATTGATGACAAAAAAATAACTGATGTTAAATTCGATGGAAAAGGATGTGCAATATGTATGGCATGCTCTTCAGTACTTACTGAAATGATTAAAGGGAAGGATCTTGATGCTGTTAAGAAATTTGAAAAAGATGAATTACTTTCTGAATTAGGTTTAGAGCATCTAATCAAAACTAGTCCTGTTAGAATAAAATGTGCCTTATTATCATTGAAGGCATTAAAATATGGAATTTATTCTTATTTTGCTGAAAAAATGAATGATGTTGAATCTGCAGGAAATTTGAAGGATGAGGCTGCAAATCTTTATTGAATAATCTGATAGAACTCCAAATTAGAAGGATTGTTTTTGATAATTTTAATGATCTAGATGTTAGGTTTAACAATGATCAAATTCTTGAATTTTTGAAAAAAAGTGATGGTTTTGACCAATCAATTACAGTTGATAATTTAGAAGATGAATTTAAAAAAATTGAAGATGATGGGTTTGTGCGTTGCATCGCACAAAACTTTACCACTAAATGGTTCAAGCTTTACGATGATATAGAAAAAATTCATTGTAATTCTTGCAACAGTGATGTGTATTTAGGTAAGGATGAATCTAGAATTTGTCCTAACCATGAATGTAAGGTTAATCTTTAGAATTATTTCCATTTGCAGCATCTTCAAGGCATTTAATCATAGGTAATTTTTGACCACTCAAATATCTTACAAGTGCACCTCCTGCTGTACTGATATGATTTACTTTATCAGTTAAGCTATATTTTTTCAATGCAAAAGTTAGATGACCTCCGCTTACAATTGTTGTAGCCATGGAGTTTGATACTGATTCCAGTAAAGCTTTTGTCCCAAATTGAAAATCCTCCTTCTCAAAATAGCCTGCAGGGCCACTAATGAAAACCGTACCTGCGCCTGAAATAAGTTTTGAATAATGTTCCACCGTTTTTTCACCAATATCAAAAATTTGGTCATCCTTTTGCAAATCTCTAACATCAATTTCTATTCTTTTTCCATTACTATCTACGGCTATATCTACAGGAGTTGAAAAAACATCTGGGTGCTCACCAATAAGTGAGTGTGCATCCGAGACAAGTTTATCTTCATCTTTTACGTTTAATGGAAACTTAATTCTACCTTGTGCACGAAGAAAGACATTTGCTATTAGACCAGTCAGTAAGACATGATCTGCTCTTTCTTTTTCTATTAGCATCTTTATTGCATTCAATCTGTCATCCACTTTTGAACCACCTAAAACTAATACAAACGGTGATTTTGCAACAGTCAAGACATTCTCTAATTGCTTGACTTCCTTCTCTACTAATTTTCCAGCACATGTTGGAAGAACCTGAGCAAAACCAACTAGTGATGGATGTGTTCTATGTGCACTTGGGAAAGAATCAAGTACAAACAAATCAAAGAGATCCTTTAACCTCTGAACCATCATAGTTTCTGCACTTTCTTTCAGTGAAAACTCATAATTTTCTTCAGCACATAATCTTAAGTTATCTAAAAGAAGAATTTCATCTCCACTCATATTTTTAATTTCATTTTGTGCGAGAGTTCCGATGACGTCACAAACAAATTTTACTTTTTTACCACAACACTTCTCTAATTCTTTTGCGTGATTTTCCATTCCAACAAAATCATCTCTTCCTACTCTACCTTGATGTGAAATAACAACAATTTTTGCACCATCCAATGCTTTGATTGTAGTAGAAACCTCTTCGATTCTTCTGTTACCAGTTATTTGTTTTGTTTCAGGATCAATTGGTACATTCATGTCGACTCTAAGTAGGATTTTTTTGCCTTTAATTTCAAAGTCATCTAATGTCCTAATCTTCACATTGTGTCTTTTTCAGTCCAGTTAAAATTCGTTTATCCGATCAGATTTTTATTAACACACTCATAGATTGATAGTTCACATATTATAAGAGAGTGAACAAAAACAATTGAGATAGAAAATTGCAAAACATCTTATTTGGAATTCGCTCTAGACCATTTTTTTTACTATTAGCAGCATTCTTGATATGTACAATTGTCGCGCTTTCACAAGTCACATTTGAATCTGAAAAACAATTTATGGAATCAGTACAGAACGCATCTGGAAATTATGTCATAGATCTTGGTGTATGGCTGATTACAGAATCAGGTAATGTTTTTGTCATGTTACCATTTAGTGTTATTTTACTTATCATACGACGAACAAGAAGGATTGGTATGACACTTTTAATTCTTCTAGTTATTTCAACAATACTAACTGGGTATATCAAATGTGGAGTTGATCGTGACAGACCATTCTTGACATGGGAAGGCACTGAATTACCAATAAAAATTGAACCTGATAGCTTTTCACTGTTTTGTGAAGGAAAAAGCTGGACTGCTGGATTTCCATCTGGTCATGCAGCTAGGGCAGCAATGTTTGCGTTTGTTCTTGTCTATGCATTGTCAGAAAGGTATCCTGGTTGGTGTAATCTGATTTGGCTATATCCAATCTTAATTTGTTTTAGTAGAGTTTACGTTCTGCAGCATTATCCATTAGATGTAATTGGTGGAACCATATTAGGAATATTTATTGCTGGTATAGTATCCAACAAACTCAAATTACATCAAATTTTTAACTCAACTAAAACCTAGCTTTTCTAGAATTTGATGATTAATGAAAACTATAGCATAGTGATCTTCATCTTCATGATAAGTCCAATATTTGACATTTCGATCTTGTTCTGCCTGACGTAATGCGTATGTTACCGTGGTGGTAACCGTATATCCAATTCTTTTAGCTTTTCTTTCATCATCTTTTGGCATTAAAACTTTGAAACCTTTATCCTCTGTAGTAAAACCAATGTTCGTCATCTCATACGCTGCCTCAGTTGCATCTTTTTCATCCTTTAGAACAAATGTTTTTGATATAGGAATCTGTGAAGGATGAAAATCCATAATATGATTTTTCATTAGGCTAAATATTATTTTTTCCAAAATTGGTCAAAAATCTTTACAGAAGAGTCAAAACCTGACATTCACCGCCTTTAAGGAAAGGAAAAAATGTGAATTTTTTATGGGAACACTAACATCTGGTGTAAAAAAACTTGCAAAACAAAAACAAGAAATAAGCAAAATAAGACGTTTAAGTGAAAAACAATTCAAAAAGGCAAAATTCACTTCTAGAAAGTATTCTTCAACATTAACTTCTTTAGAGAAAAGAGTAAATTCATCACGTATACAGATTGAAGATTTTAGTCAAACACTTAATCAAAAAATTGCTCAACTTGAAAGTGTTCAAAGACTAAAAAAGTCAGCGCAAGAAAGATTAGACTTTGAAACTCAAAATAAAGAACAATTAGAAAGTGAGATAGATTTTTCAAATACTGAAGAAGAAAAACAAGGTACACTATCACGAATTAGGATCATAATGGGAGTTATTGATGAAACCAAAAATGAAATAAAACAGAGGGCATCAATGGAGAAAAAATTAACTCAGATTATTGATGACGTTAGTAACTCAAAATCTAAAATTTCGCACAAAATCAAAAAGAATTTGGAATCAAAACCTGAATTAGTAAATTTGGTAAAGAATAGTAAAAATAAACTTGAAACTACTGCAAAAAAATATACCTCTAGTAAATTGCGTGAGGATTTGACAAAAACTAAACTAGCCAAAATATCATCTGAATTATCTGAACTATTAAGAAAACGTGCTAAAGCAAAAGCAAGGGCTGAGGCAAAAGCTAAATTAAAAAAAGCAAAAGCAAGGGCTGAGGCAAAAGCTAAATTAAAAAAAGCAAAAGCAAGGGCTGAGGCAAAAGCTAAATTAAAAAAAGCAAAAGCTA
>Ga0315338_1003404_pt1 | contig 13926 bp, 10 predicted proteins | sample ASW8metaG_FD_204518 | JGI IMG/M metagenome (GOLD analysis project Ga0315338, IMG submission 204518) | Ammonia-oxidizing marine archaeal communities from Monterey Bay, California, United States - ASW #8 | ecosystem: Environmental > Aquatic > Marine > Coastal | place: USA: California | collected... | reverse complement strand
TGGAATGTGTTGGCCGTACCCGTATTGCATCAATAACCTCGTAAAGATCAATACTCACGGCTTCGGCATATTTTGTCCATTCATCGATAAACGCGATATTGACAGCGCGGTAGGTGTTCTCCATTAATTTGGCGGTCTCGGACGCGGTGGTCGAGGAAAGTCGCGTCAGAGGATAACTTTCAATATCGATAATAGATGACAGAAAAACTTCACAGGCATTAGCGGCTTGCGGGCTCGCCCCCGCGTACACACGCCAGAAATGAGTGATCGATTGCAGATAGTTCTCTCCTGGCATCACCCGCTCATACGAGTGTGCCAAGTGTACTGCGCTATCTTCCAGCCCACGCGCATGAAGCTCCTCGCTAAGTGCAGGCCGCAGAACTCGCTCACAGGTACCCGGTGGGACTGTGGTCTCGACCAATATCAGTGCGCCCGGCGACACCTTTTGCGCGACCACACGAAAGGCCTTCTCAAACCCAGCCATGTCCAGTTGTGGCTTATCGTCCTGGAAGGGAATATCCAAAGGGATATCGATCACCACCACATCGGCACTGGCGTAGATGCTTTCGTCTGTGGTAGTTACAAGATTGCCCTGCCGATGGCATTGCGCTAGAGACTCGCCCAAGGATTGGTCCGTTGTCTTAAAGGGAAATTTACCTCGCGCAATCGCCGCAACCCGCTCACGCCCCTGCGATGTGTCCTGATCTACCCCAGTTACGTGGTAGAGAACTTTCCCCTCTTGCGAACAAGCACTGGCGACCGCGACTGCCATGGCCGCGCCGACGAATCCCAGGCCTTGTATGCAGACCTGCTTGGGTGTTGTATTCAAGATATTTTACGAGCGTGGGCCTGGCCAGACAATCTAACTGACTGGCCGGCGTGTATTTTAAACAATTCGAGAAACTGGCGCAAAACTTACCTGCATCCCTTCACCCGACATGATCCAGCAACGGGGAAGCATTAACCCGACCCGGCACATTGATGACCGTAACTTTCAACCCCAGTTGCCGTGCTTCGAGCCCAACCGAACTGTAGGTTACAAAAACCTCAGACACTATCGCCAAAAGGTCCGCCACTGACTGTTCTGACACCTGCACTTCGCTTCCAGTTGACCATTGCTGAAGGTACTGATTATCCGCCCGGGGGTGAGGCTTGACCACCCAGGTAGTTTCAGGCTGCTGCCTGATCTTATCCCTTAACTGCTCAAGCATCATGGCGCCATCGTGTAATCCGGGGGCAATAAGGCACCAGCCCGGTCGGCGCTGCGGCTCAATCTTCTCAAGATACTCATAGCGGTAAACCTTGTTCATTAATGCTACCCCTTGATACCCAGCGCTGCGGTATATTGAGGCCGCCATAGTATCCTCGGCTTTGACTCGATCCGGTATCGGGGCATGATGTATATAAGGCGACTTGTTTGATGCTTCCCCTGGCGCCATAAACTGTTCTAACCGACGCTGGGACACGATACTCATCTGAAAACCCGTGCGCTCAATGTTTGATCCGACCAACTCGGTAACCCACGAGATCAGTCGACCTAAGGGATACTCCACAGGATAATAATAGACCTCGTCTGGCTCGCACTGCCGTAAAAATCGTGCGATTGCACCTTTCAGAATACACAACCGCGTTATTCGGCTGATCGAGAAACGTAACTCTCCTCTAACAAAGCCGGACACGTCGATCCCTTTAAAGTGGCGACCGCTACTCCGCTGACTCGCGTACCACCACCAGAGCCGAACCGCCCAGACCAAACCGAGATAAATATCTCTAAAACGCAGATACCGATCTATAACCTGCATGCCTTTGCACTCAGCCTCACGCGAGTACGTGAAATATTCACCCAGCGAGACTTCTTGATGCATGCCATCTGCCAACACCATGACAGCTAATTCCGCCACATCATCTACCAACGTACCATACTTAGTTTCTCTTGTTCTGCCCTCGAACATCTGCGGGTAGAAGGAAAAAAATATCCGCCTGCTGCCAGGCACCTTCTTCAATCGTTTTGTTGTAAGGCGGTTCATGGCTAATACGCCAATTGTTCGACCGAAGAACAGGGTATCCGCGACTATCCGCCTACCTACACTAGCGATCTCTTTCTTATGTCGGCCGATCGCAATTGGCACATTTGGGAATGTCGATTCGAATGCAGATATAAATGCATCATCAACACCAATCAGGCGAGCCGCACCTAATTGAACTCCGCTTAAGCGCTCTCGCAAAAGAATAAGATTGCAAATAAGATCAAAAGTCTCGAAAAATTCGGAGCGCTTGCACGACAGATCTGTCAGAAAAAATAGCGACAGGTCATCAAGAATAAATCCCGAATCAACAAAGATATTATTGAGTGAATAGATCCACGCGCTATAGGAATCGCGTATTGTTTCGGCAATAGTATTGAGGTGAGTTGCATCGTTGAGATCAATAAACTCACCACCCTCAACCCGCCCGGCGCCTATACGGTACAGATAGCATTGCTCTGCTGACGGCTTGACCGTAATAGAGTCGTTGCCATGGTACAAGATCAGCTCGCTCATGAACCTAATGAACCTAATGAAGACGCGCTACTGGCGAGTTTGAATTAAAGGCGCCAAGGGTATCCTTGGCAGAAAATAGAAATCAATTAAAGCCTATCTGTGAGGGAAGGCGCCCATTGAATGCCCGGGGATAACCATCTAATCAGTCGTTATCACTGGTCTGCGAAATCTCTTCACATACTTCAAGAATTCCCTGACCAAGATCGATGAATTCTGTAGGGACGAGTTTCTTTGCTTGGCGAGGGGTATAACGATACGGCGTGATTCGGTAGTGTTCTTTTCTGCGCTCATCCTGCGAGAAGACCACTTCGGGTGTTTTGCCCGCAATCTCGAATATCATCTCGGCGAGTTCGCTCGAGTTTAATATCTGCGATCCCGTCACTGTTATTGCCTGATTGCGGTGTTTAGCATCGAGCACATCTACACTGAGTCGTGCGGCATCACGCACGTGAATATATTCCCGACGCTCATCACCAGAGCCTGGGTAGTCGAGCCTGCCCTCTTGCATAACTTGCCGAACATAACCGCGCAATCCATTCCAGTCCTGTGCACGCGGCCCATACAGTGAACCATAACGCAATAGTGTGTAATCCACTTCGAACGACTCGCTATAGGTCTCAATGATGGTTTCTGCAGCTTGCTTACTCGCCCGATAAAACGAACCCGCAACGCTATACACGTACATCGTAGAGGCATACACAAACCTCTCTACCTGGTTGTGGTGTGCAGCTTCTAGTGCGGCTGTGGTGCCGAGCACATTGACCTTAATAGTCTGGTATGGATTAGCTTTAGCCTCACCAATGTCGGCAACGCCGGCAAAATGATAGATATACCTCGCCCCTTTACAAACATCAACCAAGGCCGAGCGGTCTAACAGATCGCCCAGTACCATACACTGATCAGCCCTGATCCAGGGTGAGGGTGTCCGATCAAAAACCGTAACTGAATAGCCCCGCATACTGAGTTCGTCCGCAACATGGCTTCCGAGAAAGCCGGAGCCCCCAATGACGGTTACTTTATCCATTTCGTATTCTGAATGGTGTTACCGGGGATGCAAATAGAGTATGAGATGCACACTGCCACGAAATTATGACAGAGCAGCCCGTTGATTATCGTATTCGGCCTCTGGTACCAACGATTGCAATGCCTCGTTTCGAATAAAACGCGCGGCCTCTGCGCTGGCCTCGATTTCCATCTGAGTTCGGCAATCGACCGACATAGAACCCATGTGTGCGGTCAGGAGACATGCATCCAGGCCTGCCAACGGACCATCGTAGGGCTCTTGCTCAAACACATCGATAGCCGCGCCGCCCAAGTGCCCGGACTTCAGGGCCTGACAAAGATCAGGTTCGTTAATAATACCTCCGCGCGCGGTATTGATCAGCAATGTACCCGGCTTCATGCATGCCATCTCTTTGCGGGTAATGAGGTCTCGGGTCTTCGGAGTCAAGGGAACATGCAAAGAAATGATATCGGCCTCGCGGTAAATACTCTCTTTATCGGTGCGCTCAACCTGGCACGTGGGGTGATGTGGCGTAGATACATCAGGGTCGACATCGTTTACCATGATTCGGCTGCATTGAAATCCAAAAAGGTGTGAAATAACCCGGGTTCCAATCCGCCCAAGTCCAATTATACCGATAGTGACTCGAGACAAACGCCGGCCGAAGTATCGATACCACTTTCCTTGATGCATTCGTAAATTAGAGATATGCGCCGAGCGAAGGAGCTCAATCATTAGGCCAATTGTCAGTTCTGCCACAGCTGGCGAAGGCGCATCAGGTGTGTAACTAACCGCGATATTGCGCCGGCGGGCTGCCAGTAGATCAACGCTATCGAGGCCGATTCCTACCCGAGCGATCAACTTAAGCTGCGAGGCCCTCTCTATCACATTCTCTGTGATTGGCTCAGTCCCCGCAATCAGAACCTCAAAATCCGTGATCATACCAGCGAGATCAGCTTCGGTTAGTTTGCGGCCCAGCGGATTGATAACGACCTCGGCGCCAGCCTGCTCCAGAGATTGTAATGGTCGGGGGTCCTTATCAGCAAAAGGAATAGTAGTTACCAGCGTTCTCAACGAAGGTATCCCTTCATCAGTGGATCATCGGCCATCAATTGTGAAACCCGTTCAAGGTGTTCCGGAGTATCAACACCGATCGACGGATACCGGGTTGGGACCATCCGCACCCTTCCACCACTCTCAAGCACTCGCAGCATATCGACAGATTCGATCTGTTCCAGTGGCGTCTCTGGAGTGTTATTGAATTCCAGCAAATAGTCGCGCCGAAATGGGATCACGCACACCTGTTTTTGCATTGGAATATCACCCGACCATTTCTTTCGTGAGGGGACGGGCTCACGGGAAAAATACAGCGCATTACCGGCGGGGTCTGTAACAACCTTAACCGTGTTAGGGTCCTCGAACTCTTCGGCGTTCGATATTGGCGCTACCAGGTTAACCACATTGATGCTTTCGTCAGCCAGCATGGGGGCTAAGGCTTCGCTCACCATCTGCGGGGTATCCATTGGCTCATCGCCCTGCACCATGACCAGGATATCGGTTTTCTCACCCGTTTGTTTCTCAATCTTGAGCATTGCCTCGGCCGCACGGTCGCTTGCCCGCTCATGCGTGTCTGCAGTCATAACGACTTTGCCACCGATCGATTCTATGTAATCGAAAATTTCCTTATCACAGGTTGCAACGTAAGTATCACTTAATTCTTCACACAGCCGCACCCGGCAGTAACAGTGGCCAATCATTGGCATACCATGGATCTGCGCCATGGGTTTACCCGGAAAACGCGACGAGGCCATGCGTGCTGGTATCACTGCCAGAATTCTCATGGACTTCCCTTGCCAAGGGCGGCCTGCAAACCTTGACGACAAGAAGTATCGAGCATTCGTGTATCTACGCCGTAAGCAATAAACTGGTTACCTTCGGCAATACACTGTCGCAAAGCCTGAACATCGGGCTCAACGATGTGCACGCCTCCTGGCACTTGTAGTTTTTCACTGACTAACCGAATACGAGCCATCGCCTCGAGAAACTGCGGCGCCTCAAACTCACCCGGCAAACCGATTGATCCAGAAAGATCATACGGACCGACAATATAGGCATCCACGCCGGGTACGGTGAGTATGGATTCGAGGTTATTGACCGCATCGATATGTTCTATCTGCACCACCACCAGAGACTGATCGCGTTGCCACTCGAAGTACCGGGCAAAATCCACCCCGTATCCTTGTGCCCGAGCAAGCCCGATACTGCGCTCCCCCTGCGGGGGGTATTTGACAGCCCCGACTGCGGCGCGCGCCTCATCGGCCGATTTCACCATGGGAACGATCACACCATGGGCCCCGGCATCCATGATACGTTTGATCTGTTCGGCGTTGTTAGAGGCAAGCCGTACTAGCGGCACCACACCTTTGAGATCAATCACCCGTATAAGATCCTCGGCCTCACGCAGGGTGATAGTGCTGTGCTCAAGGTCGACTGCCAGCCAATCAAACCCTGCCGAGGCCATAATCTCGGCCACAGCCGGGTGACCCAGTTGGATCCAGGAGCCTATCGACAATTTTTCAAGTATGGAAGCCTTCAACATATAACGTTACTCTCCGCCGTAAATAGGTTCACATCGTATTCATTTCAGTCGTTACACATAGAACTATCTTAACTTTGCCGCCACGTTATAGAGGTCAACTTTCGATATTATTCCTTCGCGCAGAGCTTTACTATGACCCGACACCATGACGGGACCCCAGACTCGTGGTAATTTGCGGCTCTTTACTTCAATTCCTTTGCTTTCTGCTTTTTGCCAAGAATCCATAAGTGGGAGCTAAGTTTATGCTTTCTCAGAAATTCTTGAAATTCGGAGCGCGCGCATTCACCCCTTGCTGACAATTTATGGGCAAAGTCATTCTGGATTCCACTGTTCAACACGATATCGAGATCTAGCCGACCTGGAGTCCAAATCTTAACTTCCTTAAAGCCAACTCCATCAAACAGTGCTTGGGCGCCCTTGAGACTGAGGAAATTAATATGCGCTGGCGGATAAATATTCTGCGAATTGGATCCTAGGCTGATGATATCGAATCCTTCAGCTCCAATACCCGTAACCAAGCAAATTCCGCCAGGCTTTGTCAGCCTATACAAAGCCTTGACATATTTCCTTAGAGAAAAACTATGCTCAATAACCTCGGTCGAAATCACAACTTCAAAACGGCCTTCCCATTCTTGGGCTTCTTCTGCAATAGCTGGCATTACCTCATACCCTTTTTCTTGACACTTTGACGCCGAAGATAGATTCGGTTCTATCGCTGCCAATCGGGCGGCTTTAAATACCGACCTAAGTTCATCAAGAAACAAACCCTGCCCCGATCCAACATCGCAAATTGTCTCTGGACTAAGACCTTGTGCCTCACATATCTCAAATACTCTCTTCGCGTTCTCCCTATAGATTTTGGTAGTCCTATTTTGCTTAGTAGACTCCCACAATACTTCAGAAAAATAATTAGTTGACGAGCCAGTCTGGTAATAACGTTTTAATGCGTCCTCGCTGGGACGAGGTGTACAAAAAAGCGACGCGCAGGTCGAACATTCTACGTACGAAAAAGAATATTTCTCGAATTTAAATTTGTGGTCCGAACCATCACAACCTGGGCATCGGACATGACTCAATTCTGCATCACTTATTCTACGCGCGTCTGCTTCCGCCAATCTCAAATAGACTGCCATCAGCTCTTTTGGCCTAATATCTTCTTCTTTCACTTAAGTATTCCGACTATTTTCGGTAGAGACACAGCACTAATGAGTGCGCCAATTAGAGAAGCCGCCTGTATAGGCGTAACCTTTGATGCATCAGACTACGTAAAACGCTCCACCTACCAATTTGGCGAAACTCCTTTGTTAACCGCGCTAAATAATTCAACCAGATCGAACTTTGATTCTCTCGAGACTGAAAATCGAACAATATCTAAATTAGAACGAGGTATGCTTTTACTCCAGATACTTGCTAAGATCTCTTTTACTTGATAGGTTCGGTGACCCGAGAGATCTATTCTTGCATATTCACATCGTTTCTTTAATTGCGAAAGAAAATACGGGTGTAGCTGTCGTAATCCAATATCAAAGTAGATGACTGGCTTTTCGGACGCTAGCGCCAGCATTGCTCCTGTCGCAAAATAATCAAACACGAGCAGATTATAGTCGTTAATACAAACTTCAAGCCTCCTGTTGTCAAACCGAACGCCCCGCGGTGGATCTGCTCGCGACTTAGGATGCACCTTGAATGTGAGTCCTGAAAAACTCGCGAAAAGATCGAAATGCCAATCCCTATAAACGCAATCCTCATAACAATGGAATGGTCCATATAACCCATTACCACTATAAGTTGTCGGAATATATAATGCGCTAACCCGTTCCCGACTTGGTAACACGATACGGTCTGAAGGCCTATGTAAATCGGAAACTGCAACAGAGGTTCTATAAAGTCTTTTCTCCGGAGCTACAAGGGGAGCATTGAACCGGCCTGACTTATCGAAGTCTCCATAATCAATGAGAGTCTTGCAAAGAGTTCTCTCAGAATATCCAAACGGTGGTTCGTCCATAACAGAATTGGCAACCTCTCCGTGCGTGATTGCAACCACTTCCTTTCCTTGTTGCAAGTAATTTACCGCTAACTTGCGATTCTGCAGATTATTTCTAGTTCCAAGAATAATACCGTTTTCACAAACGACCTCTTGAACTCCCGTTGTGTGAAGTAGGGCGTATCGGCGCCAATTGTCTACGATTATCTCCGGCCTTCTAATCGCGAAGACAGTACAAATCTCGCAGGCCATTGCGGCTAGATCCTCTATTTGCTGCTCTTGGTACTGCAAGTAACCCCTAACAAACTCTTTATATCCACCAAGCAGATTAACAAATTGGCTAGCGAATAAGCGACCATAACCTGAGATCGGTAGCGCCTCACCTAAGGCAACAGAACAAAACGCTTGGCGACGGAGCCATGTTTTTGGGTCCTGCGTCAACGACTTAATCCGATCTAACTGAATATCCAAATAAAATGGATCTAACGAATAACTCTTATCTACCCATGGAAACAAGATCCCATCCACATACTCACCGGATACTCGACGCTGAATTACAATACCAGTAAAATGCACAACTAGATCGTGAAAAAAGACCGTATAGATATTACCTAATTCGCCTACGCTTAATGCAAGGCGTGCACGATGCTTCCTGATTATTTCGATAATTTCAAGCGCTTCAACGTCATTGGCAGTTAATTGATTTTGCGTATTCTTAATTTTTCCCCTCACTCTAGATCGTTTTTATTGCCAAAACCAAAGTATCTACTTTTTTCAAATTAGCATCATGCTAATGACTTAGCGCAATCCTATGTTTTTTCCATCTCCTCTTGATATTCTGTGTTGCTACGGTCAATTCGGGTTTAGTGTCCATAAATGTGATGATCTCAGTCAACGAAGCATCGGCGCGTCCTGCAAACTGACTCAAGATGGCTCGGATTGTCACAAGATCTCCCTCCTCATCAACCTCAAACGATAAGTCTGGGCGACCGGTTATTGAGGAGGGATCAAATTCATAAAGTTTGTAGAACTCAGGATGCGATCGGATAAAAAGTGTGCCATGCTCACGAATCGCTGGATCCTGACAACGACCGGCTGAGTCAGCAAGCGCGCTTACCTTAAAGACTTCCACCTCCATTCCGGCTGGCCACATCGATGATAAATCATTGCCTACGAAATCGTATTCGGGTTTCGATTGAAAGATGCCGACAGCGTGGTCTATGACTTCAGGTGTGATCACTGGCCCATCTCCAAAAATAAGTACCCCAATTTCTGCTTTGCGCCGGGTCAATGCTTCAAGCAGGCGTTTCAATACATCTTCTTCAGAGCCTCGATAAACCACAATACCCCTTTTCAAACAATACTGCTCTATGACATCATTTTCCTCTTGTATCGAAGTTGCCACAACAATGTCATCAAATTTCTGACAATAGAAAAGCCGGTCTAAGAGATGGCCTAGTAATGGTTTCCCCATAACCCTTGTCATCACTTTGCCTCGGAAACGCTCCGAGTTCATTCGAACCGGAATGACCGCGACTGTGTTCATTCGGGAAGCGCTGAGGGGACACTGCTATTCTTTTTCAACGAGAAAACTCCCTATTGCTAGACAATCAATCTCTGTCGACAGGTAACAATCTATTGCCTGCCCTGGCGTATTTACGATTGGTTGACCTTTTACGTTAAAAGAAGTATTCAACAGTACGGGGCAGCCTGTCTGCGAAAAAAATGCGCTTAAAAGTCGATGGAATTTTTTGTTATTATCTGCGTTCACGGTTTGTACTCGGCAACTACCGTCAACATGAACGGTTGCCGGGATCTCTTGCTTGGCTTTATCCGTAGCCTCACAAGCGACTAACATATGTGGGCTTTCTTGCTCAATGTTAAAGTACTCGCTGGCATACTCCGCGAGCACTGAAGGCGCGAACGGGCGAAATTCCTCTCGAAATTTTACGCGATTGTTAAGGTAGTCTTTCATCTCAGCTGGAAAAGGCCTAGTGAGAATACTGCGGTTGCCAAGAGCTCTGGGGCCAAATTCTGCCCCACCCTGAAACCAGCCTACAATTTTGCCTTGAGCGAGTCTTGCAGCGGTCAGATGAAAAAGATCAGCTGCACTAGTTGCTGCTATTCCCCTCTTCTCCAGTGCTTCCTGTATTTCGACATCAGAAAACGCGGACCCAAGATAGAAGTTATGCATTTTTTTAGAAGGAAAGCCATTCTGTCGAGAACTGGTCGCCAGATAACAAGCACCAATTGCTACACCAGCATCACCGCTAGCTGGTTGCACAAAAATTTCATCAAAAATCTTGGATTGGGCTATTTTTCCGTTTAATGAGCAGTTGAGTGCAACGCCTCCTGAAAGGCACAGCCTCCTAGCTTTAAATTCGTCCTTAGCATTCTGTAACTGCGCAACGACAACCTCTTCGAGGCGCAACTGTAACGCCGCAGCAATATGCCTGTGGTGAGGAGTTGGTTCTTCATCTGGGGCACGTGGACATCCAAAAACATCCAGAAAATAGTCGCTTACCCACTTATTTCGCATTTCATGGTATGCGATCCACTTTCGATTTATCTCGTAAGTATAGTTACCGGTCTCTCGGAGGATCTCACGAAATATGTCGATGTAAGTTCGATCTACCCCTGAAACCCACTCATGAGGATCACCATAACAGGCGAGGCCCATAACAATTCCCTCATCGGAGTGATGCTGCCATCCGAGATAATAGGTTATTGCAGAATAGAGTAACCCGAGAGAATCAGGGTATCGATTGTCTTTGTTAAAAACCTCAATGGCCTTATTCCGCCCTATGGCCATTAGACCAGTTTCGACCTCTCCTAACCCATCGTAGCTGACTACAAGCGCTTCAGCAAACCCACTTGGATACCAGGAACTGGCAAGATGGCACATGTGATGATTGTAAAACTTGACCTCGCCATAAAATCCGGTTTCCTTTCGAATAACTTTTTCTATCGAGTAATTCTCTTTCAATCTATCTATGTCTGAGATAAGAGTCCCTACCCGGCTTGGGTCCTCCAGAGCTGGCTTAAGATACATCTCCCGAATATGGTAGAGGGGTTGAAAAGCAAATGCTATCTCATCCACATCATTGATACTGATCTTAAGTCGACTTAGACAGTCTTCGATCGCGTCAGTTGGAAACCGCCGACTGTGCTTATCGAGGGTGTATCGTTCCTGCTCGCAGGCCGCTACGAGCTCCCCGCCCTGCATTAACGCAGCAGAGGTATCGTGGCCTCCGTGGTTTATCCCAAGAACTGTGAACGTCCCAGCCATGCTCTCTCAGCCTCCGAAATCATTAGGTTAATTACAGCAATACTAGAATACTCACTGCTATACTCAAACAACAGTAGACCTTCCGGAATCACATTCGGATTAGCGCCTTCTTCCCAGAGTATATAGTGCGCCCGACGGATTAGAGATGAACCGATCTTACTAAACCAGCACTCTCTAATTTGTTCCCCGCCTCGAGTACCCGATCAGCCGATATTCCTGATTTCTCTGCGATTTCCAACAGATCATGCTTGCCGTCTGAAAAAAACATAATCCACATGATCGCATCGATGTCAGACGCATCAGAACAAAGACTATCCATTGCGGGTTGATTTATTGCGCCACCTGTAGTCGGATACAGACCACGTCGCCCTAACTGCGGCTCCCCATTTGGAAAGTTTGAAAGATAAGTTGTATTTTCATCAAGTATTTTAATGACATGTCGATACAGTGACAGGCTTTCAAAAATCTGCGCGCCATTGACGAAATCAAGGTTGTCACAAGAAGTGTGGTAATCGGGGTACTCGTAATACTTATCTTTAGTGATGGTAATGGTGGGAATCCGAAACGCTGGGGAAGAATATTGACGCTCATCACTACCATCTGGCACAAAGGGATAATGAACTGGATCCCGGCCTTGATCTCGGAATGCTAATCTTGTTGCACGGTCTACGAGATGCTCCTTAAGAAAACTCTCCTTATAGCCTAGTCTCCCCGGCCCACCACAAGTAGTTATAACCAGACCACCCTTTACCATTTTAAGCGCATTTTCGTTATGAGAAAGATACGCCAGCGCCCCTATTGTCTCGGGAACAAAAATAAACCTCCAAGAATACTTCGGCTTTGAACCTGACAGACAATCCCTTGCGAGAAACAAAGCTGTCAATAAGCCACTAAGGTTATCGTTCGCCATGGAGGGATGGCAACAATATGTAGACACTAGATACTCTGTTGGCAATTCTCCTTGAACTACTATTTCCCCCACCGTCATTGAGCCATTTTTATCAAACTCTGAGTCTATTTTAATCTCAAATCGGTCACGATAACTTTTTAGATCATCATACTGTGCTTTGGTCACACAAAATCCCCAATCACGCTGGTAATATGACGTTCTGTAAGGGATTGCGTCTGGCGCGGACTCAAGGCAATGTAAATGGGGTTCAATTTCAGCGAAAGTCATCCATTGGTGGATCGGTTCACTATATCCCATAACATGTAAATTGCTCTTTCGGAAATCGACCAATCGGTTACCCAATTTGTCTTTTATAAATGCATCATGAATGTTCCATTCATCTGGAATCTCCCAGTCATAAATGGGCGCTCCACTGGGGTACTCAATTATTCCAATCGGTGCCACTTCCTGAAGAATACGAAAGGTTTCTCGGTTACCATCGCCGGTTAACGAGCGACATATAGGAAACAGCATACTCAGCAGCTCATCTAACTCACTAATTTCCTGTTTCATTCAACGTCCATCGATCATAAGTCGGTACTGGATGCGCTTACACTCCTTAATCGGCTGCATCATTACGCAGTGTCGTAGTTTTTTAGTGGCTTAATGCATTGAACGAAAAGAATCAATCCAAACTCCGAATCAGTTCAAGTTTCGGCCATGTCAAAACTTCGTCTCTGGCAATATTGACCCTCGCACGTTTCCCGACGACTTCGTCTACTTCTGCTGGGCTAATACCGTGACCTGGTCGCTTCCATGTCAGATTCCCAGAGTGGATTTTATCACCTGCCTTAATAGCATCTAACGCAACTAAACTACGCCTGGCATGCTTTCGCGCCACCTCCTCCTCGCGTAAGGCCCGCTTTTCCTCCCAACCCAACAATTCTTTAGTTGTCTTTATCCTTCGCTTAAGCCTCTCAAGGTCCTTCCCATTCATCGCGTGATAATGATCATTCCCAGGGATCGTCTTATCATGAGTGAAGTGTTTTTCAAGAATTCTCGCTCCAAGAATCCACGCAGTCTCCAACACCTCCATATCGCCGGGAAGCGTGTGATCAGAATACCCAATAACATATCCTGGAAACTTTTTTTTCAGCCCGGAGATCATTGATAGATTCGCGTTTTCGTTTGCAGTGGGGTAGTTCAGTATGCAATGCATCAATGCTACCGGTGATCGTTTTTCCTCAATCCAAGAAACGGCTGCGGCAATCTCCAGAAGATCTGCAGCCCCTGTAGAGAGGAGAATCGGCTTCTCAAAACTAGAAAGATATCTCACGAACGGTTTGTTTGTAATATCTGATGATGCAATCTTAAAAACATTCATTAAATCATTTAAAAAATTCGCTGAGTCAAGATCAAATGGTGTGCTGAGAAACTCAACACCTACATCATCGCATAACACTTTTAGTTCTTCATATTCTTTTTTCCAAAATCCATCATACTTTTTAAACAATTCATACTGTGTTCGTGTTGATTCTTTTGTAGTATCCCAATAAGCGGGCGAATGCTTTGACGCAAGCGTGTCTGCTCGATAAGTCTGAAACTTCACTGCATCCGCACCA